>Ga0194052_1000558_pt1 | contig 23471 bp, 19 predicted proteins | sample SepL226m_MetaG_FD_160117 | JGI IMG/M metagenome (GOLD analysis project Ga0194052, IMG submission 160117) | Anoxic zone freshwater microbial communities from boreal shield lake in IISD Experimental Lakes Area, Ontario, Canada - Sep2016-L227-6m | ecosystem: Environmental > Aquatic > Freshwater >...
CGGAGTTGAACACTGGACCGTTGCCCGCCAACAGGTTTCGAATGGTGCGCAGCACGATCAGTCCGTCATCTGCGATCCAGCGTCGCTGCCACGCGCCCCATGCCCACAACGCGGAGACGATCACCACCGTGGCCCACAGGCTGATCCTGGTGAACGCGGTGTAGGGGAACGCCGGCCAGGCGCGACGACCCGAACGGGTTTCAGGCGAGTCGGTGTGGAGTTCGCCGGGGCTGGCAGCCGGCGAACTAACCGAGGACGACGGCGGCAATGACGGTTCCGATCCAGGTCAGTGCGAGCAGTTGCAGCACACGGTCGCGCAGGGCGATCTCCTCCGGCTCGCCAGCGAGTCCACCGTCGATGTCCACCGCGTAACGCAGGATGGCGATCGTGAACGGGATCATCGAGACGACGAACCACGATCCGGTTTTACCGTCGCGCTCAAATGCCCACAGTCCGTAGCAGAGCACCACGGCCGTGGCCGACAACGTCCAGACGAATGTCAGGTAGGTGCTGGTGTAACTCTCGAGCGATTTGCGGATCTTAGCGCCGGTGCGCTCGGACAATTGCAATTCGGCATAGCGCTTGCCAGCCGCCATGAACAGCGACCCGAAGGCCATCACCATCAGGAACCACTGCGAAAGCGGGATACCCGCGGCAACACCACCGGCGATCGCGCGGATCAGGAAGCCTGATGAAACAATGCAGATATCAAGTACCGCTTGATGTTTGAGCCCGAAGCAATACGCCAGTTGGACTACCAGGTAGACCGCCATCACCGCGGCAAGGTGGGGGGTCAGCCACCACGAGATCGCCAGGCACGCAACGCCGAGCGCAGTCGCTATCGCGTATGCAAGCCCGACCGGCAGCACGCCGGCTGCGATCGGCCGGAACCGTTTGGTCGGATGGGCCCGGTCCGCCTCCACATCTCGTGCGTCGTTGACGAGGTAGATCGCCGAGGCCGCCATGCAGAACACGGCGAACGCAATCGCCACTTTGAATGCCACGTCGCGGTAGTCGTAACTGGCGTCGCCGCCGAGGGCGGCCAGCGGTGCGGCCAATACCAATAGGTTCTTCACCCACTGGCGAGGACGGATGGCTTTGATGATGGCGGCGAAGAGGTTGCTCGGCGGACCGGCGACCCGCGCCTCACTCATGGTCGCTCACGTGGCGTCTCCTTGTGGGGGCCGGCGAGATTGGTAACCGTCCGCGCGACGGTGGCGCCGACGATGACCCCGGCGAGCACGTCCGTCGGATAGTGCACGCCGAGCACCAACCGTGACACCGCCATCAACGGCACCAGAACCAGCGGCAGAGGAGACCGGGTGGCACGGCACAGCAGCATAGCCGCGGCTGCAGTGGAAGTCGCGTGTGCCGATGGAAAGCTCAGCGAGCTTGGCGTTCCCACCCTGACTGCGATACCGGGGTGATGCGGTCTCCTGCGTCGAACAACCATCTTGATCACAATCGACGCGGCGTGCGCGGCGACCGAACCCACCCCGACGAGCAGCCATTCACGACGGCGCCCTGGTGCCAGCAGAGCACCCGCCACGGAGAGACCGACCCAGCCGGCCGCGTGCTCACCGAAATGTGACATCACCCGCGCCGCTGTTACGACAGGCGGCGCGGACAGCTTCGATTGCACGTCGATCAAGACCGCCACCTCGCCACTCGGCGGGCCAACGACGTCAGCCACCGACCGACGATTCATCGAACAGCACCGTCTCCCACTTCTGCTGGCTGGACAGCACCGGCAATGCCTCGCGATAGACCTTGCGCAGATGGTCGTACCTGCGAGCCAACTGGATGTGCTGGCGCAATGACGCCCGTAGAAGAGCGAACATCTTGGCGCGGTCGCGCTGCCGGTAGACCACTCCGCGACCGTCAGCTGTGGTCACTGTCACGCCGTCCACCTTGCACAGCAAAAACCAGCGCGCATCCTGAGTGGGCACATTGAGTTGCGGCCGCTGATGGTGATCCGGGTTCGCTCTGCGGAGTTGGTGAATGACTCCGCGCGCAAGCCGTAGACCGATGGTGGGCAGTGCTACCGGAGGCTTGTGGACTTTGGTTCGCCCGCTGGGTGCGGGTAGTGCTGTGGCACCGGGAATAACGACCGCGTCCGGGTAGTTCTGGCGCATCGCGCGAACCTCCGGGAGCGCTGACTCCAGAATCGAGAAGATGTGCTCAGGGCCGGCGAGGAAATCGGCGATAGCCTTGTTCTGAATTGCCACCGTCGAGTACTCAAGGCACAGCAGGTGTTTGAGGGTTGCCTTCCACGAACTGAGCAGCAGGCCCCGCACCGGTGCATCCCAGTGCATGGCGGAGACCACGAGTCGGTTCCGCAGGTGGAAGTACGCCTGCCAGTCGATCGCGTCGTCCTTGTCGCTCCATGCCATATGCCAGATGGCTGTGCCGGGCATGGTTACTGTGCCGTAGCCGTGTTCGCCGGCGCGCAACCCGTAGTCAGCGTCATCCCACTTGATGAACAACGGCAACGGCTGACCCAGTTCTTCGGCGACCTGACGCGGGATCATGCACATCCACCAGCCGTTGTAGTCCACATCGATGCGCCGGTGCAGCAGTGCGCTGCGGCCCTCCTCGTCATCGCCGGAGAGGGGGTACTTGGCGAAGTCGTGGTCGTAGGAGGTGTGCGGTGCATTGGTCCACATGAAGTTGGCTCGGTCGATCACTTCACCCATGACGTGCAGGTGTGATGGCTCCTGCAGATTGAGCATCTGGCCGCCGATGAGCGTGGGTGCCTTCGCGAAGCGGCAGAGCGCCAACGCACGCAGGATGGAATCCGGTTCGATCCGGATGTCGTCATCCATGAACAGGATCTGTTCGCAGTCGGTGTTCTTCAACGCCTCGTACATCACCCGGCTATAACCGCCGGAACCGCCGAGATTCGGCTGGTTGTGGATTGACAACCGGCGCCCGAGTGCAGCCGCGGCGCTATCAAAGCCAGGATGCACGACGGCCTTATCCTTGCCCTGATCGACGACGATGACCGAGCCGACCACCTCATCCACCAAAGGGTCCGAGGTCAGCGCATCTAACGCGTTGACGCAGTCAGCGGGCCGGTTGAAGGTCGGGATCCCGACGGCGATATTGGCCCGACCGGGTGCCGGCACCGGCGCAAACCAGGCGGCACTGTGCATGGTGCACTCGGTGTCGGTGGTGATGTCGAACCAGATCCAGCCGCCGTCTTCGAACGGCTCGAGGCCGATCTCGAATTCAGTTGTAGCAGGCCCAGATCCATCAATGCTGACGATCTGGCCGCCGCCCACACTGATGCGAGCGCCGGTGGCCTTGGAGCGGTAGACGTCCACCCGCGCGGCACCGGTCAATTCGACCCGCAGGACCACCGATTCCAACGTCGACCAACGTCGCCAGTAGCTCGCCGGGAATGCGTTGAAATAGGTGGCAAAGGACACCTCGGATTCAGTGCCGATCTGCAACTCGGTACGGGTGGCAGCATGAGCGCGGCGCGCGTTGGTCTCAGACTCCTCGATGTAGAGCTTGCGCACATCGAGTGGTTCGCCGGGCCGCGGCAGGATTACCCGCGCGAGCAGGCTCACGGCCCGGGACTCACCCGCAACGATAGGCCCGGAGGGGATTTCGCTCATGCTGTACTGCTTCCGTCGGTGTCGGCACCAATCAAGGGCGCTCCATCGCGCAGGTGAGGCGCCAGGATGTTGTCGTACATGTTCAGCGCGCTCGCGATTGCCATATGCATGTCCAGGTATTGATAAGTCCCCAGCCTGCCACCGAATAAGACGTTCGCCGCGGAGGTCTCATCCTTGGCGCGGTTTCGATAGGCGGCGAGTACCTCGCGGTCGGCATCAGTATTGATCGGATAGTAGGGCTCGTCGTCGTTGTCGGCGAATCTCGAGTACTCGCGCATAATCACCGTCTTATCGGCCGGGTAGTCGCGTTCGGGGTGGAAATGGCGGAACTCGTGGATGCGGGTGAAGGGCACGTCCGGGTCGTTGTAGTTCATCACCGGTGTGCCCTGGAAATCAGCGCAGTCGAGCACCTCGACCTCGAAGTCCAGGGTGCGCCAGCCGAGCCGGCCGTCGACATAGTCGAAGTAGCGGTCCAGCGGACCGGTGTACACGACCGGTGCCCCCGGGGACGCTGCCCGAAGTTCGTCGCGCACGTCGAACCAGTCAGTGTCGGTGCGCACCTCAATCCGATCGTCAGCGGCCATATTCTGCAACCAGGCGGTGTAGCCGTCGACCGGCAGACCCTCGTAGGTGTCGTTGAAGTAGCGGTTGTCGAAGGTGTAGCGGACGGGCAGTCGGCTGATGGTCGAAGCCGGCAGTTCCTTGGGGTCGGTCTGCCACTGTTTAGCCGTGTAGCCCTTCACGAAGGCCTCGTAGAGCGGGCGACCGATTAGTGAGATCGCCTTCTCCTCCAGATTCTTCGCATCCGCGGTGTCGATCTCCGCAGCCTGCTCAGCGATCAGCGCACGCGCTTCCTCCGGGCTGTAGTAGCGGCCGAAGAACTGCGAAACCAGGCCCAGCCCCATCGGGAATTGATAGGCCTGTCGGCCATGCATGGCGAATACCCGGTGCTGGTAGTTGGTGAAGTCGGTGAACTGGCGCGCGTAGTCCCACACCCGCTTGTTCGAAGTGTGGAACAGATGGGCGCCATAGCGGTGGATCTCGATGCCGGTCTGTGGTTCGGCTTCGGAGTAGGCGTTACCGCCGATATGCCCCCGCCGGTCGATGACCAAGACCCGCTTACCGAGTTGGGTGGCCACTCGTTCAGCGATCGTCAGGCCGAAGAATCCCGAGCCCACGACGATGAGGTCATTGGAGGTCATTGGGACTCAGGTTATCGGACTCCGACGGTCCGAACCCCATCGCGAACCGCGGCGTTCCAGGTGAAATTAGCCTCAGGCGGCAATGGCTCAAGGTCGCGATTGGCTCACGATTCCGCATCGTCACTCCAGTCACACCAACCTCAGACGTACCATCGAAACGTTGGCTTTCGGAGTCGGCACCGGGTCGGATTCGGGGCTGGCGAAGAGATTCCACACCGAGGTTCAAAAACTTGAACCCACATAGTTCAGATTGAAGGAGACTCCCGTGCCGAACCGACGTCGACGCAAGATCTCGACAGCCATGAGCGTGGTCGGTGCCCTGGCCGTCGCCACTCCCTTCGCAGCACTTGCTGTGATCGAGCTATCCCCCCAAACGGCGCTCGAGCACCGCGAATTCACCCGGGCCGCGGTCGTCACCGACCTGCCCAATGAAATCCTGTCCGCACTGCAGCAGGGGCTGTCGCAGTTCGGCATCAACCTGCCCCCGCTGCCGACCGGGCTGAGCCCGGCCGGTGCCCAACCGGTGCAGAGCGGACCCCTCATTCCCGGTTTGACCTCGCCGGCTCTCACTACCCCCGGCCTAACCACACCCGGCCTGACCACACCCGGCCTGACCACACCCGGCCTGACCACACCCGGCCTGACCACTCCGGGTCTCACCACCCCAGGCCTGACCACGCCCGGTCTGACCACCCCAGGTCTGACCACGCCCGGTCTGACCACGCCGGCTCTCACCACCCCGGGCCTGACCACGCCCGGTTTGACCACGCCTGGCCTGACCACGCCTGGTCTCACCACACCGGGCCTGACTAAACCCGCTCTGACGACGCCCGGTCTGCCCGGCCTGAACACGCCGGGTCTGACTACACCGGGTCTGACTACACCGGGTCTGACTACACCGGCAGCAGCGGCGGTCCCGTCGCTGACCGATCCCGGCCTGACCAGCCCCGGCCTGACGACCCCGCAGATTGGCGTCAATCCCGGGCTGACCAGCCCGTCGGCCGGCACGATCGGTCTGCCCATCGAGCAACCGATCAGCGCTCCGCTGGGCCCGGTGGCGGGTACCTACCCGATCCTGGGAGACCCGTCGATCGGCATGCCGATGGCCCCGGCCGCCAGTTCCGGAGGCATCATCAGCGATCTGAGCAGTGCAGCTAACCAGCTGGGCGTGGGCCAAGCGATTGACCTCCTGAAAGGCATCGTGATGCCCGGCATCACCCAGGCCATGCAGGGTGCGGCGTCTGCTGCAGCCGCCGCCCCGGCGGCCGCCGCTCCGGCGGTTGAGGCCGCCGGTGTCGCAGCAGTGAGCTAGACGACCAAAAAAGCACTGAGAACTGCACTAAAAGACCTGTACGAAACGGCACCGCAGGGTGGGTCCGGCCGGTCGGTCGAGGCAACCCGGAAAGGCCCCTGCGGTGCCGTTGCAGATCCCAATAGTCACATAGTCCTCAATAGTCCGTGTCGAAACGTCAGCAACATCTAGCTCATACGTAACATCGCTGTGTGCCGTCCCGTCGTCCAACGCCGACGATCCTGCTCACCGCCATCGCCGCGACCGTGGTAGCGGTGCCGTTGGCGATTAACGGCATCCCTGGAATCGGCAGCCATCACGGCCCGAGTGCAGATGACACCGTTCTGGTGCAGCAACCACTGGCGGGGGTGGGCGGCGGGGAGACGATCCGCGAGCTCACCCAGGCGACACCGTTTTCGATGGTGGCATTGACCGGAAACGATCTCACCGGAACCTCCGCGCGGGTTAGGGCCAAACAACCCGATGGCTCATGGGGCCCCTGGTACGACACGGAGAACCTGGAGTCCAACTCCGACGACAGTATCGACGGCGGGCCGCGTGGCACAGATCCGGTCTTCGTCGGCCGCACGACCGCCGTACAGATCGCGGTTACCCGCCCGCACGATGCTCCGATGACCGTCGCCCCGCCGGACACCGGTATCGACGCGGGCCGCGAACTCGGCTATGTGCCGGCAAACGCCGAACAGCCTCTAGCGCAGAGTATTTCGGCAGTTCTGATCACCCCGCCGCAATCCCCGGTGGACACCCAGTGGGCACCCCCGACCGCCACACTAGGTCCAGGACAGCCACCCAATATCATCAGTCGCGCCCAGTGGGGCGCCGGCACAAGCATGCGGTGCGGCGGGCCGTCATACGGAACCGGAATCCGTGCGGCCGTCGTACACCACACCGCCACCGGTAACGATTACGCGCCGGAGGATTCGGCGGCGATAGTCCGGTCGATTTACGCGTACCACACCATGACACTGGGGTGGTGCGACATCGCCTACAACGCACTGGTGGACAGGTACGGGCAGGTCTTCGAGGGTCGGGGCGGCGGTATCACCAAGGATGTACTCGGTTCTCACACCGGCGGCTTCAACCGCGACGTGTGGGGTGTGTCGATGATTGGCGACTTCGAAGAAGAAGCCCCGCCCGACATCACGGTCAAGACGGTGGGCCGGTTGCTCGGCTGGCGGTTGAGCCTCGATCGCGTCAATCCGCTCAGCACCGTGCAACTGAAGTCAGCCGGCGGCCAGTACACCGTTGTACCGGGCGGCGATGCAGTCACCCTGCCGGAGATCTTCGCCCACCGAGACGTCGGGAATACCGAGTGCCCGGGCAATGCCGGCTATGCGGCACTTGACGAGATCCGCTCTTTAGCAGCCGGTTTCAATCGGCCCCCCGACGTCACCGAATCTCTGCGGGGTGGCGCGATCCTGGCCCGTTGGGAGGCCGACGGCGGCCCCGTCAGCCCGCTGGGCATGCCAACGTCGCCGGAGGCGGCAGGCGATAGAGGCACCCGCTACGCGACCTTCGAGCGCGGTGCCATGTACTGGTCACCGGCCACCGATGCCCAGCCACTCACCGGCGCGATCTACGAAGCGTGGGCCTCGCTGGGCTACGAGCTTGGCGCTCTGGGACTACCGACCAGCGGCGAGATTGCCGAGCCCGAGTGGATTGTGCAGAACTTCCAGCATGGAACCCTGAACTTCGATCGGCAGACCCACAACGTCCTTCGGGTGATCGACGGTGTCACCCTGGTGATGCCGCCGACATCTGTTGACGGACCGCCGGCACAACTGGAACGGTTCAGCCGAATTCAACTGTCGAACTAGTGGCCTCGGGGCCCGCCTGTTGTCACGGCGTTCCAACCAGGACGCCTTCGATGGCACCGTCGTTGGTGACCAGTAAGCCGCGCCCGGGAGGTAGCTGCGCAGCGCTGGTTCTTCCAAAGACCTTGACCGTTTGTGGGTCGCTGTCCATGAAGAGCGTCGGCGCACGCGAGCCGCTGAGCTTTTGGATGAACGGGTTCATTGCCGAGACACCGGCCCAGTTACCTGGCAGCCGGGTGGCGAAGACATGAAGCCCTGTCTCACGACCGCGTTCGATCAGGTTCCATAGCGGAGCCGTAGCAGCCTGGCGGCCAACGGCGCCAGTGATCCTGAGTTCGTGTTCGTCGTCGATCAACACGAAGTGGTGCGGACCCGCCCACTGTGGCCTGCTCAGTAATTCCTCCTGTGTCAAGCCCGACGGTGGAAGCCGCTGACTGATGATCTCGGCCAGCTCGGCCAATGCCTGATCGATACCGTCGGCCGTGTAGGCATAGGCCCGTACGTGGGGTCCCTGGATCCTGCCGATCAGTGTGGTCTTCGGATCGATGATCGTAAGCTGCGCCTGTTCGGGGGATAACCGTGCGGCAACTGCTCGACCAAGCGCGGCCAGGGCGGTGGTCTTGCCGCAGCCCTGACGGCCGACAACGAGCAGATTGGGTATCCGTCCGGTCGGCAGTGCCACCGGTTGCAACGCACTCTCGCCGATTGCAAAAGGGATATCCAGCGCCTCAGCCCTCGGGGCGAGGGCGTCATATCGGGCCAGGATGTCGCGTAGAGCGATTCGCCCCGGGAGTCGCGCCAGTGTTTCGATCTTGTCGGCCCCGGTCTGGCCGGCAATCACCGCGCCGACCTCCCTGGTGCTGATGCGCTCTCCGTCGGGACCGAGAATCTCGGGCAGTCCGATCAGTAGTTCATGACCTGTCCGTGTAACGCCGAAACCGGGCTGATCCAGGGTCTGACGGGCCGCACGCCGGTGCTCCATGCCCGTACCCATCTGGGTTTCGTCCGGATTGCTCAGCCGTAGTTGAATTCGGGCGTTGGTGACGTTCAACAGCGCCTGCTTCAGACCGACAAGCCAGCCGTTAGCACTGGTAATCACATGCACCCCGTATGAAAGACCCTGGCGTGCAAGGGCAATGGCCCGATCCCCAAGACCGCTATTCTTGTCATAGAGATCGCCGAAATTGTCGATCACCAAGAAGACATCGCCAAATTTGTCCTGAGTGTCGGTGGCATCACGTAGAGCGCCGAATCGGCGCTCGCGGAATTCTGCGATATCCATCCGATAGTTCTTGAACGACACCTCCCGCGCACGGATCAGACCCTCGACAGTCGCAATGGTTCGGGAGACTCCTTCGTCATCGGTGAGACTAACGACGCCCGCTACGTGTGGCAGATCCGCTACCGGATATAGGGATGCACCGACGCAGAAGAACGTCACCCTGTCCGGGGTGTACATCAGTGCTGCGGACGTGATCAGTGTCATGAGAGTCGTTGACTTGCCCCGCTGGGCGGTGGCTACCACCATGACGTTGTCCATCTCGGCGTCAATCGCGTGCACCCGTTGCGTGTGTTCTTCCGGAAAGTCCTCAATGCCCACCGGGAAGACGAGTCCCGGGTTCTGTCCGTAGTCCACCCACCACGGCTTTCCACGCCATCGCTGCACCAATCTGTCAGCTGTTTCGCTTGCTTCGAGAGGTGGGAGCCATATCTGGTGTGGTGGTCGGACGGGGTTTGCGGCCAAAGATTCCCGAATCACATCAACAAGCTTCTTCTTCTTGAAACCGTCGGGATGATAAAGAAATTCGTCAGGTGCGCGCGGTTCGTCGGCAACCGCCAGAGACATGCTGTCAGCGGCGGGCAGCGGCTGATATTCCCATGTCAACGAACGTGGCGCAGTGAAACTTACTGCGACAGAGCTGTTTGGGTCAGGTGATGTGCTGGGCACGACGAACGGTGCTGAAACATAGAAGCATCGAAACTGCTCGAGATCGCGCGGGCCGACCTTCAGCAGTGCGTAACCGTTCTGCTTTGAGGGCAGGTGCAGCGCGGCATCACTACCGATGACATCGCGGGAATCTTCGGCTGTCTCTGCCCGCAGCGCCACACGGAAGGCAATGTTGCTTTTTGCCTTACTCAACGATGACAAATCCAGACGCTGACCGCCGAGGGTGAAAAAAACGTTGCATCCCCGGCCCTCCTGTCCGATGTGGATCACAAGATCGATCCATTCGGGATGGTGGTGAAACAGCTCAAGGTATTCATCGATGATGACCAGCAGGATGGGAACAGGCTCAAGATCGCGGCCGGCAAGACGCATCTCCTCGTACTCGTTGGCGTCGCGCGCACCGGCATCCTTGAAGAGTTGGTAGCGGCGGGCTATTTCGCCATCGATGGCCTTGCGCATCCGTTCTGCCAGATGCCGGTCATCCTTACCTAGATTCGACAGCGAGCCGACAACATGTGGCAGCCCATCAAGGTCCTGAGCGGCTGATTCAAACTTCATGTCGACGAAGATCACAATGAATGCCTCAGGTGAGTGGGTCAGCGCGATCCCATTGCACAGCGATAGGAAGTACTCCGATTTGCCGGCACCGGACGTTCCGATCACCACGGAGTGAAATCCATATCCGCCGAAATCCTTCGCCCGCATGATCACGTATTGCAGATCGCCGCCGGGCTTCACTCCGACCGGAACCATTGCCCATCGTGGATCTCCACGGCCTCTGCTCTGAGCCCATAACCGATTGGGGTCGAGATAGCGTGGATCGCTGATTCCCAGTGCGCGCAGAAGTTCTCCGCCCTGGCTGTCGGCGCCGGATAACTCGCCCACGGTCGCCGGCGCCCAGCGGGCCAACGCCCGAGCGTATCGATCGGCGGTGCTCTCGGCGATCATGTCGGCGACAGCGTAGAAAGCCCCGCGGTGACAGAGTCGGCCCTCGTGCAGCTCGAAACGCTCCGCGTCATGTTCGAAGCCGACGCCGACGCCTGGTCTTGTCGCAAGGCGCAACATGGTGATTCCTGCCATGCCCTTCCGGCCGGTTACCGACTCCCAAAGTTCCGGTGTTCCGGCGTTGTCGTCGACGATGATCCAGTGCGGACCTGATACCCCGACGGCCGGCGGCTGGATCGACGATTGAGCGGTTGACGGACTTGATCCCGCCGGCGGCATCCACGGACCTCGACCCTTGTGGTGCAGCTCCGAGTCCAGCGCATCCTCGAGTTCAGCAGGCGAAGTGAATACCAGACGCCGCATCCCGCAGGCGTCGAACATTTCGTCATGATGATTGTGAGGTAACCAAACCAGCCATCCCCAGTGCTGGGGACGGCGTGAGACGACCATGATCTTGACATCGCTGGGACTGTGATAAACCGCAATCCCGCACAGTATTGACCTCATCAACGCATGCAGTTCATCGAGGTTCTCCCCGAGGAAGCTGAAACCCGGTTGCGAGCGCAAGCTCAACACCTTGCCGATATCGCGGATCTTGCTCTGCTCCACAATGAAATCTCGCAGCGCGCGCCCGGTTACAGGTTCAAGTTCCTCCCCAACTGGAACCTCCGGCCATTGCACCGACACCGCGGAGTCCGCTGTCGACTGCAGCCCGACGCCCAGACGGCTATCAAGGAAATCAGGATCCGTGCTGCGACGCTCCCACATCCGCGAACCGCCGATTACCGTGTCGTGCATCCTTGGGTCGCCGTGAACGAATAGCTGGCTGCTGCGCTGCTGGTGCGCAGTTCGCTGAATTTCGTCGCGATCCTCATCAAGGGAACGCAGATAGATTCGGCGCTGCCTCTCTTGTTCACCCCAGTTGACCCGACGGCCTCGACCGAATCGGCCGCTGAACATCAGCGCCCCAAATCCCACCAGACCGATCAGGGGAAAGAATCCGGACTGTAGCGACCGGACCCCAGAGCTATACATGACAACCAAGGTCCCGACGATTCCCACCAGCAATGCAGGAGCGGCGATCATCAGCACGATGTTGCGCGGTTCCCGTTCGGGCAGCGCCAGGGGCGGCGCGATCAGCAGCCGGACCGGAGCGACTGCGGGGGCCGACATGCGATCGCCCGGGACGAATCCCCTCTTCGACATCCTCATCCCCCCGTGTCGTGTGGGCCGGACGGTGGCACCACCGCCATCGCCCCGCCCGGCTCAATGATGTCGCGAGCCAACAGCGCGTTTCCCCGGCTGATGGGCGGTCCGGCCGCGAAAGTGCGCAAGATCGGCCAGGGCGCCTGAACGGCCCGGAGCGGGTCGATTCCCAAGGCCTGCAACGTGTTCTGATCCCGGTCGATCCCATAGCGGACGCCCTGCGGCGAGACCCAGAACAGGCTTTCGCGAGTGTCAGCGATGATCGCACCACTGGTGGACACGGCGAAGTTCGCTGATCCAGGGAGCATGAGCGTCTGCTGCGCTTCGACGGAGTCGGGACCCCGGCTGTCCCGGACCAGTCCGACGATATGGGAGTCAAAATTCTGCGGTGTGGGCAGACCCCGGCCGTTGAATACTGTGACGGTGGCCTGTCTGTCGGTGGACAGCTTCTTCCAGCTGACGCAACTCACCGGATTGGCGCCGGTGTCGATGAACTCCAGCCTCCCGGTCGGATAGAAGCCCACATTGAGTACCTCTACCTCTGGGACGTCAATCAGTCTGTCCGGCCCTACAAGTTGGGGCTGGACCGATCCCTGGCTATCCGCAGTGCGCAGCAGATCGGCAACAAAGCCGGTGATCCTCTGCACACCGTTGGACAACAGCACGTAGAAACCGCTGACCGTTCCGCTGGCGTCTTTGGTTTGGAGAACCCGTCCCACAACCGATCCTGGCAGCCACCGCGACGGCGTTCCTGCCTCTGGCACTGACGGGGCCACAAGTGGTTCCGTTGCGGATAAGGCGTCGAAGAGAGCATTGGAAATCTCGATGGGTCTGGTCTTGCCGGGATCGAGCCCGAGGTTGAAGGTAACTGCGCGATCAGCTGGGTCGATCCGGCTCCGCTGTCCATTCCAGATCAGGTAGGTCGAGCGGCGGTACGAGGCGAAAATCGCCGACGCCGGGCCCATTGGTGCCGCGCGATCACCAACGGTCAACTCTCCGCCGATGACGGTCACCGTCGGCGCATTTGGGCCGCCGCGCACCGACGCGGTGTCGCAGACGGCCCAGGCCGACAGCGGATTATCAGCTACCGCCAGATCGTCCGGGATACCGGGAATGCCGATCATGGGGCCCGTCGGGTACTTACCGATTTCCTGGGACGTCACCCATGTCGGTGACAGGGCGCTGCCCGTCGCCAATCGGGCCGACGTCAGGTTGAGCGCCGGATGAAGCCGGCCGTCGATCTTCGCGTACAGGGCACCGGTGTCCCGGTTTCCAACAATCGCAGCCTGGCCCACCAAACCTGCCGGTTTCATGAAGTGCAGTAGAGCCATCCACCCGCATCCGAGCATCACGAAGACAACGGACAGTGCGAGGGCTGCCTGCTGCTTTCGATCGTCATGCTTCATCCGCACCGAGAACCTGGTGATCGCGGCGCGCAACCGCCGGTTGTAGAACATGTGACCCGAGTTCTGGTCTCGATTGGAAAGGTTCAGCGGCATATTCGACACCGGCCCGTCGGAACCGTCACCGCAGGTCGCCGCCGAAGCGCATCCGATAGTCCGCCTGGACCTCATCGGCCAGGGCGGCGAACGCGACGTTAATCCGCTCAGCCAGCTCTCCGTGGCTGTAGTCGGTCACCACATTGGGCTGCAGAGTGAGTTCGATCAGTTTGCCATCGCAGTTGGCAACAGCATGGATATCGCCCATATCGACGGCATATGTGATCGCCTCGGCCTCTACTAGGAGCGCCTCCCAGTGATTATTGCCCGCATCCAAAGCATGAAGGACAGCCGCGACACAATCCCTGTCGCTAACTCCGTCCGGCTCCGTTTGGCCCTCCATCGACCAATTATGAGAGGCATATCTAGCAGCGTCAATTCACTCTTTTTTGGTCAGACTCCGAATTCACCAAAATTCTCACCAGCAATCTCTTTTGCACCATGCGCCACAGCGCTGGCAGCGGCAAAACCAGACCGCCCTCGTTACCGACCAGCTTCGCCGCCGGAGCTGTGACGCCTCACCGAACCGGCCGCCTCGGCTTAGAAAAAATCTTTGCCAGATCCACGGCCGGCTCGTCCGCACCTAGCCCATCGGCTGGTTGCGCCGAACACCGCGGTAGATGCCGCGCCGCACGATCCACGGCATCAACACCCGGTCGACCGGCCACGCCGGAACCCGGTACGGCCGACCGTTGGGGGCGAACACCTCCACCCCGTCGGACTGGATTCCGATCACCGACCCCCAGCGCCGACGCGGCGGCTTATAAGAGCGCAAAGGCCGGCCGGCGGGCTCGGCGCGGATGTTGTGAGCGAGCACCACGTCGGCACGGTTGCGCGCCGACGACCGCAACGGATCGGTTGCGGCCACATCACCGATGGCGAAGACTCCCCGGTACCCAGGCACTCGCAACTCCGGGGTGACGTGCACGAAGCCGCCCTCATCGAGGAGGTCTGGTGGTAGCCAGTCGGTATTGGGCTGCACTCGCCCGATGGCCCACAGCACCGCATCTGCCCGCGCGGGCGGCTGGCCGGTACTCCACTGCACCGGATCACTGGTGATCGCGTCGCAGTCGAACCCGGCCGGTACCACCGCCCGGTGGCCGGGGTGTAAGCCGATTCCAAGCCGGATCAGCCTGCGGCGCAGATGTTCCCATGTCCGTGGGTGGTGCTCGCGCAGCGGCCGCTCATGGGGAAAATAGAGATCGACCCGTTTTCCAGTCCACCGAGCGGCGATATTGGCGGCCGCACTGACCGCAGCCGCACCGCCACCTACCACCATTACCGAACCGGCGGCGGCCAGCCGGTCGTAGTCAGCCATGATCTCCGCGCGGATCTCCGCCGGTGACTGCAATGCGGTCTGGCGCCAGAAGCCATTGCGCACCCCTGTCGAAATGACAAGCGCGTCATAGGATTCACCGACCTCGGTGCCGTCGGGGCCCTGGGCATAGACCACCCGGGCCGCAAGGTCGACGCTTGTCAGCCTGGCCTGCACGGTGCGCACCCGGTCCAGTGCGCGGTAGCGGTCGAATGGCACGAAATAGTCGCGGGCCCAGTCCGTCGGGCGAGTCAGCCGCACTCCTAACTCCTGACCGCTGACCAGAGCCGGCTTGACCGAGATCCCCACTACATCGGCGAAACGAGCCAGCCGGATCGCCGTCAGCAGCCCACTGTCGCCGAGACCGGCGATCACCACCCGCGGCCGAATCACCCCGGGCCAGCGACTTCCGGAGCCCGGCGGGGCGGTCGTGGAACCAGCCTCGGCACGCGATCGATGACGTCCTGATACTGCGGGCGGCGTTCCAGGCTGCGCTTCTCCATTAACGGAATACTTGCGCCAAGGAACATCACGATCATCAGTGCGACACCGACGAACAACCACCACATATCGCGGGGCGATGCGGCAATGCCAAACAGCGCCAGCGAGAACCAGAAGCCAATCTCACCGACGTAATTGGGATGACGTGACCACGCCCATAATCCGCGGTCCATCGCAGCACCCGGGCGTCGCTCCGCGACGAAATGACGCATCTGAACGTCGGCGACTAGTTCGACGGTGACGGCCACAATGCCCACGGCAAAGGCCACCCATGTCAGCCAAACCAGTCCGCTACCGGGCCGGGTCAGTGCGATGTAGACCGGCAGCAGGCCGACGAACACCTGCAGCGTCGGAAATAGGTGAATGCCAAACAGATCGGCCAAGAACTCGAACCTACCGGCGCCGTCACGAAGTATCGGATAACGCCAGTCCTCATGGTGCAGACCGGGAAAACCGTAGGCCCAGTTGGCTGTCAGCCGCACCGCCCAATAGAACATCACCGCGAAAAGCAACCAGCATCGCAATGAACCAGGCCCCGTCGCACCCAATGGCCCCTGCAACCACCAGTACAGCGCAAGCAGTGGCGGAATCACGCTCCAGTAGGCGTCATAGAAGCTGGAGTTGCGGTAGACCCGACTGAAGCCGAAGATCACCGCGGTGGCGAGCACATCGGCGATCAGAGTGTCCAGCCACAGTCGGCCGGTGTGCGGTCCCCAGTACAACCATCCAAGCCCAACCGCGACAGCGACGAGGTAGGCAAGCGTGACCAAGGCCAGCGAACGGCCCTTGCTCATCTACAGGCCTCCTCGGTATCTATAGTCCACAGCGCGACTCCGGCGTCCGGCGAGGGTGAACCTAACACGGTGTCCTCGACGGTCGCCGACCATTTGCGGGGCCTCGTGACGAGATCTCCGGACCATTGGAAGCCAGCTAGCGCGGCATTCCGGGTTGGGTCTGTGATTCGGCAACGATGCGGGAGCGCGGGCCGGCGTCGGAGTCGCTCGCATCCTTTCCACGCCCGAGCATTCCGGCTCCGGTCGGCGGCATCGGCAACACGCTACTAGCAGTCGTGGTCGTTGCGGGGGCATGCAATTCGGCGGCGCTCAGCAATCCGGTTTGCAGTCCTCTGGGTCGACCCGCACCTTCCGGGGCAAAGCTGCTCGACGGGCGGGAGTAACTGGTCACCCCACCACCCGGCAGAGCACCGATGCCACCGCCCGCCATACCGGTAACACCGACACCGGTGCCAGGGCCACGCCCGAAAACCGCCGCGCCCGCGCCAGTCGGCGTCGCCGCGGGAACCGCGGTCTCGTTGGCCTCCCCCCCAACGGACATACCGCGCAGCGATCCGGCCAGCGACTGGGGTAGGCCCGCAAGAGTCTGAACCGCTTGTAGCGGGGCCTGAAACATCCCCGCAGCAGGCTGCATCGAACCCAACACAGCCTGAATCGGCTGCATCATCATCTGTCCGGCCGCAACCGCGGCTTCGGTCGGCCCCACAGCACCATCGCCGGCTGATTTAGCCAGCTGCCCGGACTCCTTCATGGCTTCGCCCGCAACGAACCGGCCGGCAGCCTCTGCTACCGCGGCGGCAGACGTCGCCGGCGCGGCAGCGGAGGCGCTCAGTGGCGAAATGGGCGGGGGGATCGCCAGTGCTGCGGCAAGTGCTGTCAATGCGGCTCCATAAGCCGCGCCGATACCGGCGTTGTGCGGCCAATGTTCGCCGTAGTACTCGGTATCCAGCGCGATGATCGCCGGAGTGAGCGATCCCAGCACGGCCGGGTTTGTCGCCACAGCCGCCGCCTGCTCGGTGCGGTTGGCGATACAGATCTCGGCCGGGATCATCGTCGACACCGCCGTCTCATACGCGGTGACCGCACTGGCCGCTATGGGGGGTTTCTCCTGAACCCAGCCTGCGAGGAGTTGCAGCGAGTTATTGAGGGCGGTGATCGTGGCGACTGAACTCAAACCACCCACGCCCTCGAAGTTCATCGCTGTCACTGCGGTGTTGAGCGTCGACAGCGAGAAAGCGCACTCATGATTTACCGCCAGCGCCTGCCAGGCCGCTGCATTGACCATCGTTGTCGCCGTTCCGGCTGAACCTGGGCCGACTAACCGCAGATAGTTGGCTTCAGGCGGGAGAGAGGGCCACGAGGGATCCGGCATGGCTGCGCACGAGTCCTGTAACCGCGAAGCCGCATCAGTCCTAGAGCGACAGCGCCGTGTTGTTGATGACGTCGGTCGCGGTGTAGGTCGCGGCCGCCAGATTCTGCGCCTCGGCGAAAAGGCCACGGTGGGATAGATGCTCGATTGCAGCTCCGATACAGGCCGCACCTACCGCATTCAGAACCGCCGCGAACTGCACCGAATCGAGATCCGCGCCCATCGGCATAACGCCGGTCAGTGCCTCCGCCACTGCCGCAGTAGCGGTACTCAACTGCGCCCCGATACCTGCTTCAGTGGCAGCGGAGGCGCCCACCGTTGCCGCGTTGACGTTGAGAACCATAGGTCTGCCCTCCCGATCGCCGCGGGCCCTCGCCGCGGTACGCCCTCACCGTAGGAGCGCTGGCGGGCGCTGTCGATTCACCCTTGGGTGCAGCGCCAAACGGCCGCGTCGATTCACCCTTGGGTGCAGCGCCCAACGGCCGCGTCGATTCACCCTTGGGTGCAGCGCCCTACAACCACCAGCGTTCAAGTACTCGTGCGAGTCCGTCATCGTTGTTGGATTCGGCGACCTCATTTGCGGCCTCGATGGCGTCCGGGTGGGCGTTACCCATCGCGACGCCATGGCCGGCCCACAGCAGCATCGGGACATCATTGGGCATGTCGCCGAACGCCACCGTGTCCTGCGCGGAAATCTCCAGTGGCCGCGCAACCTCTTGTAAGCCGATCGCCTTACTGATGCCGATCGCGCTGATCTCCACCAGACCATCATTGGTTGAGTAGGTGATATCACCAAGTACACCGACGTGCTTGGCCAACATGGCCGCCAACTCTGAACTCGGAACACCGGGTTTGCGCACGAGGAGTTTGACGGCCGGTGCACTGAGGACGTCCTCGAACGACACTTCGGTGTTGTCCGGATTGAGCCAGGCATGTTCGTAGCCCGGTGCGCTGACGAACTGCGGTGTAGCCGAGTCATGTGCACTTCGGCCCACCCGTTCAGCCGCCAGACCGGCACCGGGAACCACGCGGAGAGAAATCTCGGCAAGTTCAGCCAGCAGATCCACCGACAGCGTCCGGGCCGAGATAACCCGGTCGGTATCGGCGTCGTAGATCACTGCACCGTTGGCACACACCGCCATCGGCGCAAATCCGAGTTCATCAACCACCGGGGAAATCCATCGCGGCGGGCGGCCGGTGGCCAGCACAAATTGAGTGCCGCCGGCTACCGCGGCCAGGATCGCCTCGCGGGTGCGTTCGGTGATCCGGTCCTCGCCATTGAGCAGGGTGCCGTCGACATCGGTGGCGATCAGGGCGGGCAACATCAGGGGCCCTGCGCCGCGCGGCGGGCGCGTTCCGAGGACTCAGCCTCGTCGAGACGGATGGCCTCGACCGGTGTCGGTGCGCCGCCGCCCAGTCGGTGCGGAACCCAGTAGGCGCCCGCCGGGTGTGGGTAACGCTCCTGGACATCGTGGAGAATCTCGATCATCGCCGTCCGTAGCGCCACATCCAGTTCGGCCGGCGTGCCAGTCGCTGGCAACGCCTTGCCAATCCGGACAACAATAGGAATCTTGTTGCGGCCCAGGTTTTTCGGGTGGTCCTTGGTCCAGATACGCTGGGTTCCCCAAACAATCATGGGGATAATCGGTACCTGCGCCTCCACCGCCATGCGCGCCGACCCGCTCTTGAACTCCTTGAGCTCGAAACTACGGCTGATGGTGGCCTCCGGGTAGACCCCCACCAACTCACCGGCTCGCAGCGCGTGCACCGCCTGGCTGTAGGCGGCGGCACCGGCCCGACGGTCCACCGGAATGGCGCCGGTGGTTTTGATCACGAAGTTGACGATTCCGACCTTCTGCATCTCGGCCTTGGGCATGAGCCGGATCCAGCGTCGACGTTTCCGTCCGGACAGCCCTACGGGAAGGAAGTCGATGTAGCTGGTGTGGTTGGTCGCCACGACCGCTCCACCGCGGGCGGGGATATTCTCCAGTCCCTGGTAGGTGATCGTCGTCCCCAGCGCGCGCGCCGCAATGAAGGCCAGGACCTCAAGGGTTCGGTAAACCAGTTCCATCCGCCGTCAGCCCGCTGACCCGGTGCCACGCTGCTGGCGTCGGGCGGCCCGCTCGGCGAGCTCGGCGGTCTCGAGTTCGGCGGCCTCAGCGGGTGTGGGTGCGCCACCGCCGAGCCGATGCGGCACCCAGAACTCATCGCGCGGGTGCGAGCCATAGGCGTCCTGAACCTGCTCAAGCAGATGTTGCATTCGGGAACGCAGCAGGGCGGTCAACTCAGTGGGCGGCAGGCTGGGCATGATCGGCTCGCCAATGGCGATCGAAATCGGCACCTTGGGCCGCCACATCTTGCGCGGGTGGTCTTTGGTCCAGATGCGCTGGGCGCCCCAGACGATGTGCGGGATGATCGGCACGTCAGCGGCGATGGCCATGCGCGCTGCACCGGACTTGAACTCCTTGAGCTCAAAACTTCGGCTGATCGTCGCCTCGGGGTACACCCCAACCAGCTCGCCGGCCTTGAGTGCCTGGACGGCGGCGTCGAAGGATGCCGCGCCGCTGGATCTGTCCACCGGAATATGGTGCAGGCTGCGCATGATCGGTCCGGTGATCTTGTGGTCGAAGACCTCCTGCTTGGCCATGAACCGCACCAAACGGGCCGGTTTACGACGGTAGGCAGGTAGGCCGGCGAAGGTGAAGTCGATGTAGCCGGTGTGGTTGATCGCCACCACCGCGCCGCCCGTGACGGGCAAGTTGTCCATGCCGGTGACGGTGAAACGCAAGCCCTGGGTTCGCCACAGCAGCCGAACGGCCGCGATGACGGTCCCGTATGCAGGCTCCACAACATTTAGCCTAGTGCACGGGCCGCTAAGCTCTTGCGCAGTCACATCCTCCGTGGGGAAGGGTATTCGTGCAGGTCACCAGTATCGGCCATGCCGGCTTTCGAGTCGATACGCACGCGGGAAGCATCCTGTGCGACCCATGGCTCAACCCGGCCTACTTCGGCTCGTGGTTCGTGTTCCCCGACAACAGCAACCTGGACTGGGCCACCCTCGGGGACTGCGATTATCTCTATATCTCGCACCTGCACTCCGACCACTTCGACCCCGCGCTACTGGCCGAGCACGTCAGCAAGGATGCCGTGGTGCTGCTGCCCGACTTTCCGGTGCCCGATCTGAAGCGGGAGTTGCAGGCGCTCGGCTTTCATCAGTTCTTCGAGACTGAGGACTCGGTGAAGCACCACCTCAGCGGCCCCAAGGGCGATCTCGACGTGATGATCATGTCGTTGCGTGCTCCCGCCGACGGTCCGATCGGCGACTCCGGCATCGTCATCTCCGACGGCACCACAACCGTGTTCGACATGAACGACTCCCGGCCGCTGGCCCTGGAGGCACTCGCCGAGTTCGGCGGCGTCGATGTTCATCTGACGCAGTACTCCGGCGCCATCTGGTATCCGATGGTTTACGACATGCCAGAGCGCGCCAAGGAGGCCTTCGCTATCCAGAAGCGCCAGCGTGGCATGGATCGGTGTAGGCAGTACATCGCCGATGTCAACGCAACCTGGGTGATTCCGTCGGCCGGGCCGCCCTGCTTCCTCGATCCGGCGCTGCGCTACCTCAACGATGATTGCGGCGACCCAGGAAACATCTTTCCCGACCAGGTCGTCTTCCTCGAGCAGCTGCGTCTGCACGGACACCACGGCGGACTGCTGATGATCCCCGGTTCGGTCGCCGATTTCACCGGCTCGCAACTGATCTCGCTGACCCATCCCATCGCAGATGACCACGTCGAGGCGATCTTCACCACCGGCAAGGCCGACTACATCGCGTCCTACGCCGAGCGGATGGCACCGGTACTGGCCGCTGAGAAAGCCAGTTGGGCGCTGGGGGGCGGAGACCCGTTGCTCGAACCACTGCGCGCCCGCTTCGAACCGATCATGCTGGCCAGCGACCAGATCTGTGATGGAATCGGCTACCCGGTCGAGCTGAAGCTGGGGGCGGAAACCATCGTTTTGGATTTCCCGAAACGTACTGTGCGCGAACCTGTTCCGGATGAGAAGTTCCGCTACGGTTTCGAGATAGCCCCTGAGCTGGTTCGCACCGTTCTGCGAGACGACGAGCCCGACTGGGTCAACACCATCTTCCTGTCCACCCGGTTCAAAGCCTGGCGAGTCGGCGGCTACAACGAATACCTGTACACCTTTTTCAAGTGCCTCACCGACGAGCGCATCGCCTACGCGGACGGCTGGTTCGCCGAGGCACACGATGACAGCTCGACGATCACTCTGGATGGCTGGCAGATGCAGCGGCGCTGCCCACATCTCAAGGCCGATCTGTCGAAGTTCGGCGTGGTGGACGGAACCACGTTGACATGCAACCTCCATGGTTGGCAGTGGGACCTGGAGTCAGGTCGCTGCCTGACCAGCAAGGGTCATCCACTGCGCTGTTCGCCGGCATGACCCGCCCGCCGCGGCAGTATTACGACGACGGTCTCGTGCAATTGGATCGGCAGGCCCTGACCCTACGCCGCTATCACTTTCCGTCCGGAACGGCGAAAATCATTCCGCTGCGGTCAATCAGGGGCTACGAGGCCGAACCCCTGGGCATCTGGATGCAACGCTTCCGCCTCTGGGGCACCTCAGATCTGCGGCGCTGGTTGCCGTTGGATGCCCGCCGCCCCACAAGGTCCATCCTGATCACACTCGACATACCCGGTGTCTGGCCCAGTCCGGCATTCACCCCGGAGGACCCTGAAGAATTTCTGGCGTTGTTCGACGAGGTACTGGGTCGCTGAGGGCGCCGATCCTCAGGGCTGCCAAACCAGTTGGCGCAGTTCGGAGTACGCATCTCCGGCGGTGTCATAGACCCGCACGATTCCCTCATCGCCGGATTGCAGGTAGGTCGACTCGCCAAAATCGGTGTACCGCGTCGCGCCGATCCCGATCAATGCATTGGATGGACGTCCACACGCCACCATCAAGGCGCCGACATCCTCCAGTGGAGTGTCGGGCGAACCCTTCTGATTGGCCAACCGTTCGGTGATCCAATCGAGCAGCGTCTGGCCGTAATAGGAATAGCCCACTAGCGGACTGTCTGTGCCGTACTCGTGGTCCACCCCGTCGGCGGTCCGCAGATGGCACAGCAGCCGCAGGGTGGCCGTCGGCCCGTTGAGGGTGAGGTCACCGATGTCGAAGAACTCGCGCGCAACCCCTTTGGACGCCGGTCCCCAGTTTTTCTTGTGACTGATCTTGGGTGCGTTCGGCCGACGGATTGAACAGTCATTGAACGCGCCTAGCGCAAACGGTTGCAGCGTGGCGACGGTGTCACCATCCCAGACCACCCGGCAGGCCAGACCTACCTCAGGTTCGATCTGCAAGTTGAGCGGACCGTCAGCCTGCGTCGTCTTGGGCGCAATCAGAGCATCGTGCGACAAAGGGAACTCACCCAGGAAGCTGTCGTGGCCGGGGGCGTACCACGGGAAAATTCCCTTGGGCGCATCGCCCTTACTTTCCACGGCTGCGAAATCGACTGCTTCCCCGGCTTGTTCGAGATGTCCGGCAAAATTTCCCACAACACCGAATCCGAACCAGCCACGCACTTCGTCGAGGTCCATCTCGATCATTGCGGGGCTGAGCACGGTTCCAGAACCTCCGTACCGACGAAAGGCACCAGTGCTGCCGGCACTCGCACGGAGCCGTCCGGCTGCTGATGGTTCTCCAGAATCGCGACCAGCCATCGGGTCGTTGCCAGAGTTCCGTTCAGCGTTGCGGCGATCTGTGGCTTGCCTCCCGCATCGCGGTAGCGGGTAGCGAGTCGCCGGGCCTGGAACGTCGTGCAGTTCGAGGTCGAGGTCAATTCGCGGTAGGCCTGCTGGGTGGGTACCCAGGCTTCGCAGTCGAACTTTCGTGCGGCAGACGAGCCGAGATCGCCTGCGGCGA
>Ga0194052_1000559_pt1 | contig 23463 bp, 18 predicted proteins | sample SepL226m_MetaG_FD_160117 | JGI IMG/M metagenome (GOLD analysis project Ga0194052, IMG submission 160117) | Anoxic zone freshwater microbial communities from boreal shield lake in IISD Experimental Lakes Area, Ontario, Canada - Sep2016-L227-6m | ecosystem: Environmental > Aquatic > Freshwater >...
TTGCCCGACTGAAAATGCGGCATATCCAAATTGCCAATAGAAATCAGTAAACTCAGTTCCTTTTGCTTTTATCCATTTTGATGAACTTTTCTTGAGTTCCTCTATTACAAAATCTACAGCATGTTTTTTCGAAAGCAGAAAAAGAATATGTGCATGATCTGATGTTGAATTTATGCGGATAGATGGACTGTTAAGATGTCGAAGAATTCCAATCATATAAGCGTGTAATTCTTCTCGAATATCATCTGTAATTAATGAACAGCGATTTTTTGTACTAAATACAAGATGAATAACAATCCGACAATATGAATGGGCCATTGTAGTTACCTTTTTTAAGGAATTATGCTCTTACAGAGCGAATAAATATAAAAAAACAAACTCACCCAGCGGCGTTGCCCTCACCCTTATACACATTTTTCTAATTGAATGATAAATTTTATAATGAATGCAATAATAATTAAGTAATCAGCATGATTTGACAATATTTATATCAATTATTTATAATCCAACCCCTTTAGGGGTGACATGTTAATAGCATTTCATCAACAAATAAGAGCCAGAACCCCATTTAGGGGTGACATGTAAACAACGTTTTAGTTTTAGAACTGGAATTAAATTTTGACACTTTAACATGTCACCCCTAAAGGGGTTTATTATTCATTGTAATCATTCTCGACTATTAACATGTCACCCCTAACGGGGTTGGATTGTACTCAAAACAGAATATTTCTCAAAAATAAAACTCGTATTATATAAATGTGTATAATAGTGAGGGCGTTGCCGTGGGCTATGGAATTAATTTCTATTATGATTGTGGTGAAATTATTAATTTATTTCTATATGTATGATTGTTTACATAGTTGTCATCATAGTTTGAAATTACTTCATTATTTAATTTTATTCTCAGTAATAATTTTTTGAGCAAACTTTTGCATTTCAGATGGTGTAATTTTATCTTTGTTAATGCTTATTTCTTCTTTTGTGAAATTACCAATTGAGTAACGTTTCATCGTCAATATTGCATTTTGGTCTTTTGTTTGCATCAGATATTTGGCAAATATTTTAACCCAATGCCATTCACCTGTTGAAAATTTACTATTAATCATTGGCAACAATTCTAAATCAACAGTATTATGTGGTCCGATATTATTAAAAAAGGCATATTGTATAACTCTGAAACGTTCTGTTTTCTTTATTTTATAGAGTAATAAACCATCTGTAAGCAAATCTATATCATAAATAGATGAAGACTTGTTTACAGGCTTTTGTTGTTGAGCTGGTGTTAATTCATAGCAACGTATGACATGCGAATCATAAATGCAATTAAATGATAATTTTTTAAAAAATATATCAGATTCTTTTATTTGATTCAAATATTTAACATCTGAGATTTCTTCATAATTATAATACCATGATAGAATGTTTTTTGATTGAAAATAAGATTCTTTAACATCAATATTATAAAAAATTGGGTCAGCATAAAAAGAATCTTCAATATTTGACACAATAAATGTATCTCCATATATAGTTTTAACTTCATATTTATAGATTATTTTCTCGGTTTTATGAGGACCTTCAATTTTATAGGTAAATAATAGAGCAATAATTATAATAATGAATGGAAGTATTGTTATGAATATAAACTTATGTTTTATTAAGTATTCCATTTTTTTATCCTTATAAAGATATAATTTTAATGATGGTAGCAAATAGTGACAAGTTTATCAACTTTATTTTAAGTAAAATATCCAACCCACCCATATTAATCCCCAAAACACCCCATTAAATATATTCTTTCTCCTATTCCGCCAAATAAATGTACTACTTGTACCTGATAGCCATACAAAGGTATAATATAGTTGTCAGTTTTATGATCATTGCTGATTTTTGGGGGGAGAAAGGAAAGAATATGTGTGGAATAGTTGGTTATGTTGGCGATAAAAACGCTACTAAAATATTAATTGACGGACTAAGTAAATTAGAATATCGCGGTTACGACTCCGCGGGTGTTGCTATATATTGCGAGGGTGCTATTTCAGTTACCCGCCGGCAGGGGAAATTAAAGCGGCTTGCTGATGAGTTGGAAATTAACCCGGTTCATGGGAACCTGGGCATTGGGCATACCCGTTGGGCTACCCATGGCGCACCGAATGATGATAACGCGCATCCCCACACCGACTGCACCGGCGCGATTACCGTGGTGCATAATGGTATTATTGAAAACTATCTGCCTTTGCGTGAAAAGCTGCAGGCGGAAGGGCATAAGTTCACCTCAGAGACCGACACCGAAGTAATGGCGCACCTTATTGAGACTAATTACAAAGGCGATTTCTACGAGGCGGTACGCCAATCGCTGCTGATGATTGAAGGCTCATACGCGCTGGTTGCCATTCACAAGAATCATCCCGACCGCATCATAGTGGCGCGTTTGCACAGCCCGTTAATCGTCGGTCATGGCGAGGGCGAGAACTTCGTTGCCTCTGATGTGCCGGCTATCCTGGCATACACCCGCAAAGTGACATATTTAAACAACGGCGAGATTGCTGTACTTACCAAAGATGATATCAAACTCACTAATTTAGATGGCAGTCCGGCAGAAATTAAAACTTCTACAGTACAATGGGATGCCCAGGCGGCGGAAAAAAGCGGCTACAAGCATTACATGCTGAAAGAGATTTTTGAGCAGCCGGTGGCTCTGACGGAAACATTGCGCGGACGCTTGAACGAACGTCGCGACGGTGTTGTGCTGCCCGGTTTCCACATGACTGACGCCGAGATAGCCGCGATTACGAAAATTGTCATTATTGCCTGCGGTACCGCGTATCATGCCGGTATGGTGGGTAAATACGCCATCGAAAAGTTGTCCCGTATTTCTGTCGAGGTGGATGTTGCTTCTGAACAGCGATATCGCGACCCGATCATCGATAAAAACACCCTGGCGATTATCATCAGCCAGTCCGGCGAAACCGCTGATACCCTTGCCGCATTGCACGAAGCAAAATCAAAAGGCGCACATATCCTCGCCATCACCAACGTGGTGGGCAGTTCGGTAGACCGTGAGTCGCACAGTGTGCTATACACCTACGCCGGACCGGAAATTGCCGTTGCCAGTACCAAGGCATATACCACCCAGGCGATGGTAATGAGCCTGATTGCGCTGTACCTGGCAGAAAAACGCGGAAAAATATCGAAAGAAAAATCTGCCAAATTAATTGATGATATGCAGCACCTGCCCGACCAGATGAAACAGGCGACGGAACGGTTGGCGATAATCCAGAAATATTCCGGCAAGTTTTACGGCGTTCACAGCATGTTGTATCTTGGCAGAGGCAGCAACTTCCCCACCGCACTGGAAGGCGCGTTGAAATTGAAAGAAATCAGCTACATCCATGCCGAGGGTTACGCCGCCGGCGAGATGAAACACGGTCCAATCGCCCTGATAACCCCGCAATGCCCTACCGTGGCAATCGTTATGCCCGGAGGTGTATACGAGAAAATGCTCAGCAATATCAAGGAAGTAAAAGCGCGGCTTGGACACGTCATCGCCGTCGCGGTGGATGACGACCTTGAAATTGAGAAATACGCCGACGATGTAATCCGCGTTCCCCGCACCGACGAAATATTATCACCTATTCTGGCGGTAGCGCCGCTGCAGTTGTTGGCATATTACTGTGCGGACTATCTGGGGTTTGACGTTGACCAGCCAAGAAACCTGGCTAAGTCGGTTACGGTGGAATAGGGAGTAGGCGCGTAGGGGGCGGGTTCGTAACCCGCACGGATTTGTAGTTACAGTAGAGTAAGTGTTAGGGATTAGGTGTTAGGGTTTTTATCTTGAAAATATGAATGTAAATAAAAAACCACCCCCTGCCCCCTCCTTGTCAAGGAGGGGAGTTATGTAAGGTGGTTGTTTGTAGAAAAAAGGAACAAATAAATGACACGAGCAGACGGGCGACGCGATAATGAATTGCGTGTTTTACAACTGGACAATGGCATAATGAAACATGCCGAAGGGTCTTGCATGATATGGCTGGGTGAAACCCAGGTGCTTTGCACCGCCAGCGTTGAAGACCGGGTCCCGCCATTTTTAAAGGGAAGCGGCACAGGTTGGGTGACGGCTGAATACAGCATGCTGCCCCGCGCCACCAATACCAGACAGCAACGTGAAGTAACCAAGGGCAGTCCCAGTGGCCGCTCGATGGAAATTCAGCGGCTTATCGGCCGCGCTCTGCGTTCGGTTATTGATACCAGCGCGTTGGGTGAACGCTCTATTACGTTGGATTGTGACGTAATTTCTGCCGACGGCGGCACTCGTACAGCGTCAATCACCGGCGCCTATATCGCGCTTCATGAGGCGTTGGTATGGATGCGCAACTGCGGCAAACTGCACGGCGATAAACTGCCGGTATTCGACAGCGTCGCCGCTATCAGCGTGGGAATTATCGATGGTCTGCCAATGCTGGACTTATGTTATAGCGAAGACAGCCGGGCGGCAGTAGACATGAACGTGGTTATGACCGGCGGCGGCAAATTGATTGAGATTCAAGGCACCGCGGAAGGCCTGCCATTCAGCCGTTCTGAAATGAACACCATGCTGGATTTAGCTGAAGGCGGCATCAAAGAAATTGCGGCAGAACAGAAAAAAGTAATGAGCAAGTAGTTTGTTAGTACCTTAAGCCCAAAGAACGTTAAAATAAAACAACTTATTTGTAAATTAATGTAATGGGCAATTATTCACCGCAAAGGAGCACAAAGAACACAAAGAGTTTTAATAAATTCTTCTTTTGTGATTTTTTGCGATCTTTTGTGGTGAATAATTATGTGTTGTGGGCAAAGCCCACATTAGAATTAAGTGAGTATTTTATAAATGTCACTGAGCTTGCCGAAGTGACCAAAATCATGTTAATCATGTTAATCCTGTCAAAAAACCGAAAACTGAAAACAGAAACTTTCTTCAGATAAGGATAAATTATCATGCGTTGGCCCTGGCAAAAAGTTGAATTGACCCGGGCAGAAATTGGCGCGCTGGGTGAACGCCATGCCGCGCGAATGCTGCGCGCCAAAGGCTATCGATTAGTCGAAGCCAACGCCAGGGTAACCAATGGCGAAATAGATTTGATTTGCAGTCGGGGAGACACGCTGATATTTGTTGAAGTGCGCACCCGCACCAGCGACGCATTCATTACCCCCGGCGAATCAGTGAACGAGTCAAAGCAGAAAAGGGTAACTCGCGCCGCCAGGCGTTACTTGAAAATGAAAAAAATTGATGAAACCCCAATTCAATACGATGTAGTAGAGGTAATCGCAACTAAATATGGTAAAATAGTAGATATAAGGCATATCGAAGCATTTATCAGCGGAATGTGATTGAAGAGAGAAGAGTGAAGAGAGAAGAGTGAAGTTTTTCTCTTCTAATTTTAAACTTCAAAAACCACCCCAAGTTTATAGCAATCACTTTTCCAGCGATATATGCGATATAAATAATTATCTAATTTAACCCGCATGGGGAGCGTCAATATGAAATTACCCAAGTTTCCTGAGATACCATTTAAACGCCAAATATCTACCATTTTACTTGCTGCTTTAGTGGCGACGCTAACTGCTGTGGTTTGGGATCCGCCGGTAAATATTAATTTGCTTGCATTGCTGCATGGTATCGAATTATCTGGTTATGACATGATGTTTGCTCTTCGTGGTGAAAAACAGGCTGACCCAAACCTGATGGTTCTGGGTTATGACCGGCAATGCGAAGTAACATTTGGACAACCCTGGCCGCCAAAACGGTCGCTGCATGCACAAGCTATTCGTAATTTAGTTGATGATGGTGTAAAAGCTATCGGTTATGACGTGCTTTTTAGCGATCCCAGTCATTACTCTATGAGAACAGCTGAGAATGTTGAAAGTTTAACTCCTGATGGGTTGGCGGGATACAAAGAAGACAAGCTATTGCATGAAGCACTGCTTTACGCGGGAGAAAAACATGTGCCGGTTGTGTTAACCTGTCGTATTGATCGCAGTGCGACTGAAAAACGCCGTGCTGCTGAGTTTCCATATTATAATGATAAATTAGGCATTGATTTTGAAGCATGGGCAAAAGAAGGGTTAGCAGAAGTTGACCCGGATTCTGATAAAGTAGTGCGGAGAATGGTGCCAACAATGAACCACCAGGATGAGTGGATTCCGTCGCTGCCATTAGGCGTATACCTTGCTATAAACGGCAATCCCAACGACGAGAAACCTATTAAAGTAGAGAAAGATTTTGTTATTGCCGGAAAGCTGAAAATCCCGCGAACAGGTCCTACTTCAATGGATCCGGTAATGTTTAAAGAGATACCATCAACATATATTGATTTGCCAGGCGGCTTGAATGCTATTCCCATGGCACGGTTTGACCAGGTAGTCGGAAAAGATGGCAAGTTAGCTACGAAACCGGGAACGTTTAAAGGTAAGGTAGTATTTATCGGCACTACCGGCGCACAACTAACCAAGGCATTGGGTGAGGATTTTAATACCGCATATACCCATTATTCACGAATTAACCTAGATAAATTGTCATCAAATGATAACAGCGGATTATATACTGATAGAATACCTGGAGTTGTGGTGCAGGCACAGATATTTAATGCTTTAGAAACCAGTTCATTTATCACTACTGCAAATGGGAAAATTGTCTGGATAATCACTTTCATATTTTCCCTGCTGGCGACTTATCTGGTACGGCATTTTATGAACTGGCGTGGTCCTGTATTGCTGTTAACATCAGTACTGATATATTTTATATTATCGTTTTTCTTATTTAAGTTGAATAATTTCTTTCTTCCATGGGTAATTCCATCTTTATTCATTCTTGTTGGCGCAGGATCAATATCATGGGTTGAACGTGGAAACTTGAAGAAAAAATGGGCGGGATATGTCAGTCCGGCGGTATTGGAAACGATATTGCGTCAGGAAGGGAATATGGGAGCAAGCCGCATTAACGCAACTGTAATATTTGGCGATATTCGCAACTTCACCGGGTTTTCCGAGGCGCATCCGCCAGAACAGGTAGTTCGATTATTAAATAAACACCTTAGCCGTTTGACCAGTGTTATTTATCAGGAAGGTGGAACCATCGACAAGTTTCTTGGCGATGGTATTCTGGTGGTATTCGGCGCGCCTATTCCACAGGAAAACGCCGCTTATCACGCGGTGAAATCTGCTGTTAAGATGCGGGATATTTCTCTTGAACAATTCCCGGATGATGACGGCACCATGTTTTCGCTTGCCAGCGGATTTGGCATCACCACCGGACCGCTGGTATCTGGTCATGTCGGCAGTGAACAGCGCCACGAGTTCACCATTATTGGCGATACCGTCAACCTGTCATCGCGTTTACAAGGTGTCACAGGTAAGCCGGATGTTGTTATTGACCACCCGACATTTCTGGAATTAGAACAGTATATGGATGTAGAATCGTTGGGTGAAGTTACGCTGAAAGGCAAAACTAACCCCGTTGCATGTTATAAAGTTGTAAAATGGTATGATGAACCTAAAAATAGTGTAGATAATCTGGCGAATTAGTGCTAATATATTTATAATTCAACAGGTTGAAATATTTCCCAGGGAGATGGATATGAAAAAAATCATTTTAGCGTTATTATTGGCAGCATTAACAACCCATGCTGCTGAGGTTGTCGGAACATTAAATATCACCCGCATGGTGAAGGTATCGACAGGTGCGATTACAGATGGTGCAAACGCGACCTGGATAGATGCTAAGGAAAACCAGGCCGTTACTGACCAGCAGGGAGTACGCACACTCAAAAGGTCAATGGCAGAAGTTCATTTTAAAGACAAGTCCATCCTGCGTATTAATGAACGTACTGACCTGGTTGTACAGCAGACAAAAGAGTTGCGCAATATTAAATTAAAAGAAGGCGCGGTATGGATTCAGGTAGCTAAAGGCAGCAATACCACTGTACAAACCCCGACCACTACTGCAACAGCGAAAGGTACTATATTCATTGTTGCAGTAAAAGCCGACGGCAGCACCCAGGTAACAGTTTTGGAAGGTGTTGTAGCTGTAGAACCTAATACCAACCTTATAACTAATATTCAAGGATCAGCCGATATTTCTGCTGGTGAGACAGCCAGTGTAACAGTAATCAGCGTACCTGATGAAGCAAATCAAGGTGTTGTACGCGTCGCTAAAGTTGATGTGCCAACTATGCAATTACCGGTTGAATTAGGTGGTGCCGCGCAAGGCTGGACATCTTTACTGGCTGCTATGACTTTTGGCTCAATGGTGACATCCGGCACCGAAATAGGACAGGAAATAAGTCAAAATGTACAGGAAGATAATGCCTCAAGCTCAAATATTCCACTAATGATAAACGGATTTATTACTGACCCGAACATACGCTTTCTGTTTATGAGTCAGATGAATATTCTTGAGAATGAGGTTCAATCTCGTCTGAAAGATGGGAAAGATGGTGGCACTCTCGAGGGTTACAAAACGGTTCACAAGGACGATGTTTTAGCAACGTTTATAACAACATTATACGGAACAAATTCACAACCAGTTTTGAGTACAATTAATAGTTTGAATATTCATACTGTACCGGAGCTGATAGATGCCGTTACGAAAAATGGCATCACTTTAAATAGTGACAATACATGGTCGCTGCCAACAACTCGACAGGCTGTCATAATTCCTGGTTCAAATCTCGCTCCGGTGAATACTACTCTCAGTTATCGGTTAATAGATAAGAATAAAAGTTCTATAGCAATCGTTGGGATGGGTGTTGTAGCCAGTTATCTGGCAAATGGTTTTGACTGGAAATCTGAAGTTCAGAATAAAGATGGTAAAAAAGTTAAAAAATATGTTCGACCAGATTTCACCGGTAACGCTTATGCTTTTACTGGCGACCCGTCTTTTGCCGGCGCACGGTCTATCATTCGTGGCCGTTTGGGCAAATCTATCTATACTGTAGAATCCAATTATTTAATTGTTACCGGTCAGAAAAGCTCGCAGAAATTGGATTCCGTAGCGTTAATCGAACATCAGGTGAACAATAACTGGTCAGCATTTATTGGTCGAAAACGTTATCAGGCAGGTCCGGTAATACGCAACCTTAATTCTACCCAACTGCTTTTTGATCGCTTTACTGGCGCGGGTGTAACGTATAAAAATAAAAAAGTCAATGCGGAAGCAGCATGGCTGTATGACAGCAACCCATTAGGTTCTGGTGCGGAACGTGGTGCGACTGCCCATGTTTCTGCTGAGATTAAAGGCGCGGTGGTTGGCGTTAATTATCTGCGGGCTGGCAGTGTAAAACCCGGCAACGGCTATACCGGAAATATCTCTACGGTACTGGTACCAAAATATCTGGAAGGATACACGGAAATAGGTAAGGGTGTTGATGGCAGTAAATTGGAAACCTACGGCTTATACTTTCCATCAATCTATCAGGACTATGATGTTGACCTGTTCCTGGAATATGGTTCCCACGTAGGCATAGGCAGTGCTGTTTCGTTATGTGCCAGCCATGTAGTAGACGACGCAGTAGACATTCGTCTTTATGCAGATTTGAATGACAAAGGAAAAACCAGCATAAATGGCGGTATCGTCTGGAAGTTTGATATTACCGGGAATAAGAAGAAGTAAACAGGTTTCAACGTCTTAATTATTACAATATATATATTAAAAATCTATGTTTTACAACCAAACAACTCCCCTCCTTGACAAGGAGGGGGCAGGGGGTGGTCTGGCTACAGATAAAGTTATGTCATGAATAAAATATATAACTTAAAAGAATATAAGTTTTTCAGACAAACCTTAAGAAGACACCTTACACCAGCAGAAGCAAAGCTTTGGACATATTTAAAAAACAGTCAGCTTGAAGGAAGAAAATTCAAGCGACAGCATAGTATAGGAAAATATGTACTTGATTTTTATTGTCCATCAGAAAGATTGGCTATTGAGCTTGATGGTGAAGTGCATTTTAATATTGCTGCAATAGAATATGATGCTGAACGAAGCAAATATATGATGCAGTTAGGAATAAAAATAATCAGGTTTGAAAATCAAATGGTTTTTCAACAATATGATTATGTTATGGAAACAATAAAGTCAGAGTTTGGGTGGTACGAGAAGGACCACCCCCTACCCCCTCCTTGGCAAGGAGGGGAGTTCTAAAAATGTAAGTTATTAATTATATAGATTTTTTGATAATTTTAATTTATAAATTAGACAGATAGTGGTTATTAATTCTAATACTCACGAATTGTTAAGGGTAAACGATGGAAATTATTGAGTCTATCGCAGAATTGCGTGAAGCGTTGCGGGCTAAAAAAGCATATTCGAAAACGTCTGGTTTTGTGCCTACTATGGGGTATTTACACGCCGGTCATGAATCACTGATGAAAAAGGCACGTGAAGAATGCGACCTGGTGATTGCTTCTATTTTCGTTAATCCAACTCAATTTGGTCCCAATGAGGATTTTGAAAAATATCCCCGCGATATTCAGCGCGACTCCGAGTTATGCCGACGTGCCGGGGTAGATATAATATTTCATCCGCAGCCGCACGAAATATACCAGCGCAATGCTTCTACCTGGGTAGAGGTTGAGGGAATGACCGACATCGCTTGCGGCGCCATGCGTCCCGGACATTTTCGCGGTGTTACCACCGTTGTCGCCAAACTCTTCAACATCATCATGCCCCACCGCGCTTATTTTGGCGAGAAAGATTATCAGCAACTGCAGATTATCAAAAGGATGACCCGCGACCTGTTTATGCCTATCACCATTGTGCCGGTTCCCACCATTCGCGAGTCCGACGGACTGGCCATGTCATCGCGCAACAGTTACCTTTCACCCACCGAACGCCAGGCTGCCCGGGTAATGCCGCGGGCATTGCAGGTAGCTCGCGACGCCGTGGATAGCGGAGTTATTGACGTCAGCGAGATTATAGCCCAAATTGAGAAATGCGTTGCCGCCCAGTCAATGGCGACCTTGCAATATGCCGTCATTGTTAATCCAGAGACCATGGAACCGCTGCGTGTAACCACCGGAGAAGCCCGTCTGCTGGCGGCAATTCTCATTGGAAAGACGCGACTGATAGACAATATACCACTGATACCAAAAGCTGCGGCACCGGGGTCGATTTAGTAATTGACAATTGACAATTGACAATTGACAATTGAGAATCAAAGCTCAATTAATTCCCTGATGTTGGGTAGGGAATTAACGACTTTCAGGGACTGACACCGAGTGGCGAAGCCATGATGGTGTCTTGTCCCATCATGCTAAAGGATATAATTAATTGACAAATTCAGGTGAAAAATCTGTATATGAACCAAAAAAAGTTGGCTGCATAGCAATGGCATTTCCATTTGTCTTTATGATAATCGGATTAGTGTTGTTTTATTTTGGAGTTATAGGTGTTATCGAGGCAGTAGGCAGCAATTATTGGCAAACTGTACCCGGGAAAATTATTGCGTCTGACATTATCAGTGGTGGCAACACTAACTCCACAGTTTATTCAGCATATATAAAATACGAATATAAAATTAAAGATGTTATTTATTCCGGTAATAAGATTTCTTATGGCGATTACATATCTGTCAGCCAATCGCGCGCAAAAGAAATAGTTGATAAATACCCAACAGGAACTGATGTGACAATACACTATTCCATCAATGACCCTGTTGTATCGGTTTTAGAACCAGGAGTGAAATTACAGACTTTATTTCTGCCATCTTCAGGATTTGCTATCTTGATATTGGGTCTATTCGCGTTTTTAGCCAATAAAAAAGTAAACCAAAGAGCTGTTGAACACCAGGTTGAAGAAGTTGCAAGTGCTGAACCTGGCAACGAGTAAAACTTTTTTGAGGAGTAAAAATCATGCAATCCCCCGAAACCCCTAAACAGAAAAATGGCTGTTTAGCAACCGTCTTCCCGTATATTTTTATACTGATAGGACTGGCAATTCTGTATTTTGGCTTTAAGAATTTGTCTGCAGCCAAAGAGAGTACCCAATGGCCGACCGCGCAAGGTAAAATTGCGTCGTCAATTGTTACCGAAGATACCAGTTCCAGCGGGAGAAACAGGTCAAGCAGTGTGACTTACGGTGCGGCAGTGCGGTATGAATTCACGGTGGATTCAACGAAATATTCCGGCAATACCGTATCTTTTGGCAATTATAGTTCCAGCGACCCATCCCACGCCCAGGGCATAGTTAACGCATATCCCACCGGAAAAACAGTTACCATTTATTATAAAAAGAGTGATCCGACACAATCAGTATTGGAACCTGGCGTAAAAACTCAGGCATATTTTATGCCGCTTATCGGTCTTATTTTCTTTCTGGTTGGTCTTTTTGTAACAGGAGTGCATAAATTATTTATGCCAAAACAACCAGAAATTTCCAACGATGAATCCGCCGGTCCAAAAGTTTCTGTCGGGTAGGATAGGCTAAAGAATTTCACATCGATTAACAGGATTTAAGGGATTTTAATTCCATCCCATAAATCCTATTAATCGATGTAAAAAATAGATTGACAAACGTTCTTCACGGTACTACAATTCAATTACAATGTTTACTGGTCGTATTAGTAGGTTTTAATTGAATGTACCGTTGAATGCTGAAGAAGAATATCGTTATAGCCGGCACCTTATACTGCCGCAGGTCGGCCTGCATGGACAGGAAAGGCTGAAGTCTGCGCGGGTGCTGATAATAGGCGCGGGTGGGTTAGGTTCTCCGGTGGCGTTGTATCTTGCCGCGGCCGGCATTGGCACCATTGGCATTTGCGATGATGACCGCGTTGAAATAAGCAACTTGCAGCGGCAAATAATTCATAATCGGCATACCATTAATGATTTGAAAGTGAATTCTGCGGCAAAGGCTATTTCATCCCTTAACCCATATATAAATGTTATCCCGATACCAGATAGAATTACCACAGAAAATGTGCTGGCACTAATAGCGCAATATGACATCATTATTGACGGCACCGATAATTTTCCGACCCGTTACCTGTTGAATGATGCCTGTTTCATGTTGAAAAAGCCATTGATATTTGGCAGTATTTATCAATTCAGCGGTCAGATTACTATATTCGATGCTGCGAATGGTCCATGTTACCGCTGTCTATACCCATCTCCGCCATCACCGGAGAGTGTGCCATCCTGCGCCGAAGGTGGTGTTCTCGGTGTATTGCCCGGCATTATTGGTACTTTGCAAGGGTTGGAAGCGTTGAAGTTAATATTGCAAATTGGCACATCACTGGCTGGACGATTATTGCTTTTTGACGCATTAACCACTACATTTCGCGAAATACGCGTTGAGAAAGACCCGGATTGCCCGTTATGCGGCAAGAATGCGGCTATTACATCTCTTACCGATTATCATGAATTTTGCGGGGTAAATTCAACGCCGCAAACAATACATGAGTGGAATATTTCTCCGAAACAACTGCATGACTGGACGGGCAAAAATTCGCTGCAAATTATCGATATCCGCACTGAATGGGAAGTTGAAGATATGGCAGGTTTGTCTGATTCCACACACATTCCATACACATCTTTTACAAATAGAATGCACGAATTGGATTCGGCAAAAGATATCGTAATCTATTGCGCTGCCGGTATTCGCAGTTGGCAAATGGTACATCAAATGCGGCAATCAGGTTTCACTCGCGTTTGGAATCTCGATGGCGGGCTGCTGAGATATCGGCAATATTTTAATAAAAAAGGCTACAACAAATGACAACAGATACACTCACATTAAAACATCAGGCCCTGCTTGATTATATGCGTGCATTGTCCCGCGTGGTGGTGGCATATTCCGGCGGGGTAGACAGCGCATTTCTGCTGCGGGCGGCGATTGATGCCGTTACGGCAGAAAATGTGCTGGCTGTGATAGGAAATTCCGCCAGTTATCCGTCGCGTGAATTCACCGAAGCGGTGAAGCTGGCAGAAGAATTAGGTGTTGAATACCAGGTGTTAAAGACAGAAGAAATGGATGATAAACGCTATGCTGCCAACCCGAATAACCGCTGTTATTTCTGCAAGCATGAACTATTTTCGCAGATTTTGGCTGTCGCTGCTGCTAATGGTTATACAGCCGTACTTGATGGCAACAATGCCGATGATATCGGCGATTGGCGCCCGGGGCAGCAGGCTGCGCGCGAACTTGGGGTGCGCAGTCCGCTGATTGAAGTTGGCATGACAAAAGCAGAAGTGCGCGAATTATCTAAAAAATATAACCTACCCACCTGGAACAAACCCGCGTCTGCCTGTCTTGCCTCGCGAATACCATACAATACCACCATCACCCCGGAGAAATTATCAATGGTTGAACGCGCGGAAAACTTTCTTCGCGACCTGGGATTCATTCAGGTACGCGTCCGCCACCACGACAAATTAGCCAGAATAGAAGTCGGACCAGCAGAGATAAACAATCTCCTCGATCCGATAATCCGCGAAACCATCACCCTTGAATTGCGCGAAATTGGCTATCAGTATGTAACGGTCGATTTGCAAGGCTATCGCCTGGGGAGTTTCAACGAGATGTTGCCGTAAATTTTTATTACACAGAGATTCACAGAGGAGACACAGAGACGCACAGAGATATTATTATACATTCACTCCGTGAATCTCTGTGTCTTCTTTGTTCAACTCTGTGTAACCAAAATAGTTTATCCTTCTACATTATCCGGCGGATTTCGCAACAGCATCATTACCGCCAATACTACTAATGACAATATGCCGCACCATAAGAATAACGATTTTATGCCGATGGCAGGTTCCAACAGGCCAAAGGTGAAGGTGGCGACTGCCAGGTATATAGCGGAAAGAACTTTTTGTACGGTGAAGGCGAGACTCATGCCGGCGTCACCGGATTCCCGGCTAATCCAGATGCTCAGCGGGCTTACAGCCGCGTTGCCGGCTACAGTAGCGACAATGAAGGCGATGATGGCAACTGAAACATTATTGCTGATTCCCAACGCGACAATTCCGAATGAAGATAACATAAACATCCACAGCGTCGCGGGTTTTATAGGCACTTTATCCAGCCATACCCCCAACAACAGGATAGCTCCAAGGGATAACGCCGACCCCAAGGCGCAGGAATTGCCATATAAGACAGTGGTTGAGCCAAGATCGTGGGTTAGCCTGATTGCTGCAAATGTGCTGATTACAGCAGATAGTGCCGCCCAGATGAGTGAACCATGCAGGAAAAACATCAAGTGACGCTGGCCCAGCGCCAGCCGGTACTGGCTTGCCATGCTGCGAAACTCTACCGCCCAACCCATGAATGGCGACGGGTTTTCTACCATCGGGTACGACTTTATCAGCAATCCGCATATCACCAGCATTATGCCAACTGCTGCCATCACCCACATTAGTTGGCTGAATAATTGAGTCATAATAATCGGCGCGATAATGCCGGCAATGGTTCCGGCGGCGCGATACCAGGTGTTCGCCATCCCTTGCCGTTGAACATCTACCAGTTGGGTAAGGTGATTGAGATTTACGAACGCGGTACTGAGAAAACCGCTGAATAACGGGATGAGGACAAGGAAACCTATTAACGGTACCATGCCGAGAACACTGAAGCATAACCCGCCTGCAATTAGCGACACTCCGGTTAGTTTTCGCGTGCCAAACCTGTCGCTAAGCGCACCCAGCAGCAGCACGCCAAAAGTAATACCCAGCATCCGCAACGACAGCACCCGGGAAAACTCGGCATTGTTCAACCCCAGTGTCTGTGTCGCGTATAATGGCAGAATAACCACCATCCCCGACAAAGCCAGGCTGGTGGCAAATGACGCCGCCACCACGCGTATTAAACGATGAAAAACAATATTAGAATGGGACGAACTCATAAAAATATAACAAAACCTTGTGTGATTCAAGAATACAGAGGGGCAAATGGGTTGTCAAGAAAGTCAAGCAGAGAAATTATGCATTTGCCTTTCGTTAATTATCTATTTTACATCGATTAACAGGATAAAAAGGATATAAATCTTGCGTTTCTACAATTTAAATTTAGATTTCATGATAATTGCTTAATGTCACTTTGACAATTTTATCCTTTAAATCCTGTTAATCGATGTGAAAATTTAAAACCTGAAAAGGGAAACAATACTGATACTTGTTTTGAAACCAAAAGTTTTAGAACTACACTTCTAAAAGTATGTGAAAATATGAAGTTTTAGAACTGTACTTCTAAAACTATTGAGATTTTAAAGTTTTATAGCGCGGGACAGATACCTTCCTGGCTTCGCCACTCGGTGTCAGTCCCTGAAAGTCGTTCTTCCCCTCTCCAGCCGGGGAGGGGCTTTTAAACAGCTAATCAATAAAATAAAAAACAGGTTTTGCAAGAGCCTCTTAAATTATAAATTTTAATTCATAAACCTCCGTGAGTCTCTGTGTCTCCTCTGTGAATCTCTGTGTAACCTAAATTATTTCTATTCAATTGTCAATTTTTATAGTTGCTTTATCAGAACTCCCGCGTATTTCAACTCCGCCTTTTCCGCTTAGCTGTTTGCTGTCTGTTATTGTCACATTGCGGCTGTTCATTATTATCACGGTGGGGTTATTGCCGGTGGCGAATCTGTTTTTATTGATTTCTACATCATCGGCGGAACCGACGTTAATCGCTGCGCCGGTGTTGTCTTCAAAAATGTTGTCGAGAATATGCAGGTGCTGGTGAACACCAGCGGCGGATTGGCGGCCTTTTGGCAAATCAGAGAAGATATCCAGCGCAGCCTCGCGGTGAGCGACTCCAAAATTACAGCGTTTGAAGATGCAATTTTTTATAGTGACGTCACGCGACCCCAGACTTTCCCACCATTCTGCCGCGTCGGTGCAAATCTGGATGCCAGCGCCGGAAATATCTTCAAATATACAATCATTTACCACCACATCGCGGGTTTGCAATAAAAAGCCGCGGGCGCGGTTGCTATGAACTTTGCACCGGCTGATTCGAACCTTTGGACTGGTTGAGATATTTGTTAGTACGGTGTTTTCACCTGCGCCAGCGGGCAGCTTTTCTTTAAATTTTATGATGGTTCGCTGCTGCTCAGTGTCTTGACTAAATGAGTTTACGGTTAATTGTCCCTGCGGTAATAACGGTTCATCGCCGCCGCTATATTCTATAATGTCGCCTTTTTCCGGCGCATCCCATGTCGAGCGTACCTTATCATAATACGGGTGCATACGGGCACGCGCCACCGCCAGGGTGTGGTCGTCTACCCGTCCGGTTGCCAACCCATACATCGCGTGAATATTTATCGCGTCGTCACCCATTCCGGCAAATTCGCTATCTTCTACGGTGATTGTTCCGCGACAGGCGTTAAAATGCATGGCGTCTGCGGTGGCAGACATCCAGCCATCACCGGCAGGGATTACTTTGATGCGCCTGATGGTGATATCGCGACTACCCCATCCTATCACCGCCATTCCCGGTACCGCGTTTACCGTCACGTCTTCAAGTAAAACATTTTCGCATTTGTTGAATACAAAGGCGTCATAACCATACACCTGGTGGCGTACCACAACATTCCAGCCAATTTCCGGCAGCGGAGTATCCTTTCTTTGGAATATTCGCAAATTACCTTCGGGAGTAAGTAGAGTTGTGTCGTCGTCGCGTTCTCCCTGGGTCTGGTAGATTTCCCATCCGTTGTCAGCCAGTCGGTGTTTCTCGGGGTTGTATGCCAATATCCCCTGCACGATGGTGCCGGCAATTGGTTTGGCGGGGTATAGCGGCGTGATATCAAAGGCATGTTCTTTCGGCAAAACATTAACAACTTTTCCTGATGTATGCGGCAGGGGATTCCAATCTACAGTGATATTTTTCAGCGTAATGTTTTTACAGTTATTAAAAATAAAAAGCCGGGCAATATCAGTACCCACCAGGGTCGCGCCATTGCCATCAATGGTGACATTTTTAAGATTTGCAACATTAAAACTCGGTTGGTGTGTCCGACCATCCGGGTTTAACTTGCCGCCTTTGCACAGGTAGCGACCGGGTTCAAATTGAATAACTGCTGGCTTGCCATTCAAATGTTTGGCAGTGTTAATTGCTTCACATATAGCGGTAGTCGTGTCTGTTTGCTCGTTTGGCTTTGCGCCATAGTCTGCCATGCGAATAACTTTTGGTTTTGCATACGTCATATTATTCACTCCCAATAGAATTAATATCAAAAAGGAATACAGTAACCAGCGAATATTATATTTATTCATAATTAAAGTATAGAATTTTACTGATAATTAGACAAATATGATGTAATATCTTTTCAATCCTATTAATCGATGTTAAATAAAAGATGGAATAATAACTTATAATGCCTAACATAATATTAATTCATGGTTTTGGCTGCGATAGCCGTTTTTGGAAACCGCAGGTTGCCGCGTTGCGGGAGTTTGACCTGTTTGTGCCTGACTTGCCATATCATGGCGGACCGACTGATGGGGTAGAAAAGACTCTTGAAGGATTGGCTGATTGGCTCGTGGTCGCTCATCTGCAATCACCGGCGGTGCTGATTGGTCACTCGTTGGGCGGTATGATAGCCTTGCAAATTGTCCATGACCACCCGGAATTAGTGCAAGGAATTGTTCTGGTAGATTCTTTTCCTTCATTAAATTTAAATAACCAGTTCCTTCCCGGTTTGTACCACCATCCGATGGATGTAAATGTGATGGCATGGATAGAATCAACCCGCAAAGAGATATTATCGCAAATGTCACAGGAAGTTTATGATGAAATATGGCCCAGCGTCCATAACTTTGACGCCACACCCTGGCTGCTGCAAATAAATTGCCCGGTACTCGGTATCTACGGCGGACGTGGCCGCTATACAAAAGATGAAGACGATAAACTAAAGCATGACTTGCATCTGGATAAAATACCGGCGCCAGTCACCATAAAAATAATCCCCCAAGCCGGCCATTTCGTAAATCTGGAAGACCCAAAAGTAGTGAATTATATTTTGGGTGAATGGCTGGATAGAGTAGGTGAATGAATTACAGAAACTTCCGGGTACAGGCAGCGCATCTTGGTTCTACTAACAATAATAAATAGACTAAATTTCAGGATGTAAGCCTGTTCCCGATCGTCCTCTTATTCCCATTTAACGCAATAAATCAAATAATGCAACGCGCATTATTTTTCAACGATCTCCATTATCCGTGTGATAATTTCATCAATAGTCATTGATTTCGAGGCAACATTTCGGTTTTTGATGACTCCTTGATTACGTATAACATCATCGCGAGTTATTAATGAAGACAGGTATAAAATTGGTATATGTTTTATAGCTGGTGATTCCCGAATAATAGTAGCGACATCTGGCCCGTCAATATTTGGCATGTTAATATCAAGCAACACTATATCAGGCATTTCTTTTGTTATCATCCGACATGCTTCGTTGCCATCACATGAATAATTAACGATAAATTTACCGGTATTTTCCAATTTGAGTTTTATGAAATCGCAGATCATCTGATTATCATCTATCATAACAATTTTAATTTGTGACATTTTCTTCCCCCGTTAAATTAGTAGTATTGTGTGAAGTTATTGAGCTATCATTCTGTTGATATTGTATATTTACCTTATTAAGATAATCATTAAGCGCAGCTATGCCATTAATAATATTATCACGCTGGGCAACTAATGCCGCAGATTCAACTGTTGAGAATAAGGCACTCAACTTGCTGAATCCATACATACTCGCCGAACCTTTTAAATTATGGCAGACTGAGCGGACGGTATCATAATCATCAGCATCAACAGCAGTTTGTATTTTTACAATTCCCTCTCGGTTAAAGATAAGAAACTTGGGTATCAGGTCTTGCAAATCATTGCTGATAATTACCGTGTAATATGGTTCAGTACCAGTTGATGTCTCTGAAATAACAACCGATGCTGAAGTATTAGCGTTACAAATTAATAAATTGAGAAAAGCAGACTTGTCTATCGGTTTTTTTATGTAATCTGTAAAACCAGCATCCTGGCAACGTTTAATAGTATCAATATCATCATGTCCTGATAATGCGATAACGCGATTGGGTAATTGTGTGTTTTGTTTTTCCCATAATCGTATTTGCGAGATAGTCTTTAATCCGTCCATCCCGGGCATTTCTAAATCAAGAAGAATAAAGTCATAACTGTTAGATTGCACCAATGCAAAAGCCGAGTCTCCATCCACTGCCATATCTCGTACAATCATAGGATGTTCAAGGTAACGTTCGATTAGCTGTCGGTTGCTTGAGTTATCATCAACAACTAAAACGCGAAGAGGATGATCAATAATCAGTTGTTCTATTACTTCTTCTGAACAGGTGTCTAACTGATTATCAGAAAATATCTTTTCGTGATTTCCTGTTGAGATTGGAAGAAAAGTAATGGTTATCGTAGTACCGTCATCTGTAGAAGTCTGCATCGCAATGCTGCCACCCTGGGTTTTAATCATCAACTGCGCAGAATAAGTACCGAGTCCAGTTCCACCTTTCTTGCCATCTGTAGTATATTTTTCGAAAAATTTATCTCGTAAAGCTTCTGGTACAGCGCCAAAATTATGAATGGCAACATGTGGTTGTTCGCCGTTTGTGAATGATATCGTGATTTTACATTCCTCTGGAGATGCTTCGATAGCATTTTTTAATAAGTTCTCCAATAAAGAATAAGTAAGTAACTCCTCTGCCCAAACTATAAAGTTGTCATTCGATGTTGCCGGTTGTGTGTCAATGTCAATAAGTACTTCACACTTTTTTGCATCGAGTAAATTATGCAATTCCCGTATCACCTTCTTAGCTACAGCGTATACATTAACAGCAGTAGGGTTAAACAGATAACTTTTCTTCTCCATTTTGTAAAGGTCTAACGAACTATTAATCATGTGCAGCATTCGGTAACTGGATTCTTCAATGATCGTTAAAAATTCTTCTTGTTCTGATGTGAGATTCCCACCACTCAACACTAATGACGGCATACCGATGAGACAGGTGAGTGGTGCTTTTAAATCATGTCGGGTGATATTTTCCACATCTTCCTTTAGTCGTGCGGACTCAAGCAATTCGATATTTTGTTCTTCCAGCTTTTTACGGGCCAGGCTTAACGCCATATGAGTTTTTACTCTTGCTAAAACGATTGTTGGAGAAATAGGTTTAGTTATATAGTCAACAGCACCAAGTTTAAATCCTGCTTCTTCATTCTCTATTTCAGATTTCGCTGTAACGAAAATAACAGGAATATCAGCCGTCGAATCGTCCGCCTGCAGTTGTCGGCAAACCTCATATCCATCTATTCCCGGCATCATAACATCCAATAAAATCAAATCAGGTGCGGGTATAGTGTGTATAATTTCAAGTGCTTGCTTGCCGGTAGCGGCTACGAGTATTTTATATTGATTTTTCAATATTTTTCGTAATAAATTGATATTTGCTGGCGTATCATCGACAACAAGTATTGTATTCTGGTTTAGTTCTGTCATGTCAAGTTCCTTACTTCCCTGGAAACGAATATTCTTTCAAGCACATCCAACACGCTTTCAAAATTATAGTCTTTTGACTACTTTTTATATTCACATTCATTATACAACTGATTCTGGTTAAAAAACGATATTATTTTTTAATTTTTTAATATTAATTATTACAGGACTTTCAGAGAGAAAGTCCTGTATATAAATAAATTATCAAATATTTTCAAAAACCTTCTTTTTACCTCTTGACAAAGTTATCATGCAGTAGCATAATGTTATATGATAACAACTGATTATACATATCAGAAAGGGGAAATGACATGGCGAAGAAAATTAAAACTAATCCGGCGGGTGCGTCGGAAGGCTCGAATGAAGAATTGATGTCGCTGGCTGAAGCGGTGAAGTTTCTCGGTATCAGCAAGCCGACTCTTTATCGCATGCTGGAACGTGGCGATGTGAAAGGGTCGAAAGTGGGAAATCAGTGGCGTTTTCGCAAGGCCGACCTGACTGCCTATCTCAACCGTGATTCGCTGGCGGTTGCTACTGCTGGCGTGCAACATGATGTTTTGGATGAAGAACTGGCGTTTTTCTTCAGAAACATCGATACTCCTATCCCTGCTATCAATGAAGAAGAGGATTCTCGCGAGCAGAAAACAATTGCGCTTACCAACAGTATCATCGGTTATGCAATCAGTATGCGTGCCAGTGATATTCACCTGGAGCCAATTCGAAGCGAAAATAAAACTGAATCGTTGCTGCGATACCGCGTTGATGGCGTTTTGCATGAAATCCGCCGTTTGCCGATTGAAATTTACGGGGCGGTAGTTCAGCGAATTAAAATCATGTCTGCCATGAACCAGGATGAGAAAAAATTGCCGCAAGATGGACGCATCATTGTAAATTTCAAAGGTCGGGATTTAGATTTGCGGGTAAATATGACTCCAATGGTATTTGGCGAGTCTGTGGTAATGCGGATATTAGATCAGAGCCATGTCTTATTGAGTCTTGATAAGGTATCTATATCAAATAGCGACCTTACCCGAATTCGCGAGTCAATTCACCGTCCCAATGGCATGGTATTTTGTACCGGCCCAACCGGCAGCGGAAAAACAACTACGCTGTATAGTTGCCTGATGGATATCGCCGGTCCGGAAATGAAGTTGATGACTATCGAAGATCCGGTTGAATATCTGCTTCCAAATGCCACTCAATCACAGGTAAATATGCGGGTTGGATATACCTTCTCATCCGCGTTGCGTTCATTTTTGCGCCAGGACCCGGATGTTATTTTAGTAGGTGAAATGCGCGACCGGGAAACCCTGGAAATATCTATCCAGGCTGCGATAACCGGACACCTGGTCTTCAGTACTTTGCACACTAATTCCGCTGTTGATTCGCTTATGCGCATGCTGGATATGGGTATTGAACCATTTCTGATTTCCGCCAGCACCAACTGCATCATCAATCAACGACTGGTGCGCCGACTTTGTGAAAATTGTAAGCAGCCAATAAATAAAGCGGATGAACAGCTTCACACATTGGGTATAAATGACAGTTCTTTGTTGAACGCGATATATTACCACCCGGTAGGTTGTCCGGAATGTGCACAGCGTGGTTTCCGCGGCCGCATCGCTATTCATGAGGTGTTAATCATGACCGAACACCTGGGTGAACTGATCAACAAACGCGCGTCGAAAGAAGAAATGCAAAAAGCTGCCATCGCTGGCGGTATGACCACCATGCTGCAGGACGGCCTGCAAAAAGCCGCCGAAGGCAGGACATCGATAGAGGAAGTGCTGAGAGTTTTACGGTAAATAAGATACTATTTCCCCCTTTCATTACAGAAGGGGGAAATAGCATTTTAGTACCTTAAGTCCAAAGAACGTTAAAATAAAACAAGTTATTTGTAAATTAATGTAATGGGCAATTATTCACCGCAAAGGAGCACAAAGAACACAAAGAGTTTTAATAAATTCTTCTTTTGTGATCTTTT
>Ga0194052_1000560_pt1 | contig 23448 bp, 27 predicted proteins | sample SepL226m_MetaG_FD_160117 | JGI IMG/M metagenome (GOLD analysis project Ga0194052, IMG submission 160117) | Anoxic zone freshwater microbial communities from boreal shield lake in IISD Experimental Lakes Area, Ontario, Canada - Sep2016-L227-6m | ecosystem: Environmental > Aquatic > Freshwater >...
CGTCAATATATGGAAATGGACTGTCACAACAAATAAATACAATATTTATTTCTCATTTTTTATTTTTAAACGAATCTAATGTGTTTTCTTGCTTTTTTTCCTCTAAAAATCTTTTTAATCATATTAATGCAAACCCAGAACTTGGTCAAACTACGATCCCATTCCTGATGAGGTGAAGACTTTCTGCATAAGATTCTTTAGTTCAAATCTCAATCGTTTTATCTACATATTTCGACCAATCAAAAGCTACTTCTTTTAATAATGTTTTTGTTCTTGTTCATGAAATCGGATTGTTATCTTTTCTCATTACTCATAAAGTATACATGTTTTTTATCTTTTCTTTTAGATATTTTGACGTTCATGATACTGTTCCTGTTGTTCACAATCAGGCACAAAGTATTTGGATATCTCACTTCATCTGTTGATATATTTGTGATCAGGTGACTATATAATGGGCGTTACAGTTCTCTTCATTTTCATACTGTCATGGATTTATCCATCAATCTTGTTTTCAAAGTTCTTGTGCTTTATAGATTCAGCGAGTTTTATCTTTTGGGTCAGGATCAATTGGTTCTTTATTTATTATGAGATGTACTCAAAAAAGTTGGAGAAGTTTAAGCTTTCATGTAGATATGCTATTTGATACAAATGCTTTTGTTGTATCAACGCCTAATAACTTTCAAATCACAGCTAAAGATAAAACAGTATTCCCTGAAGAATTTTCTATTATAGTGTGTTTGTCCTTTAGATTGCTTTTATCTAGCATATTAAATGCCGGTATAGATTTGAGATTCGTCAGTGGTAAGGTATTGAGTAATTTTGCAAAAATTCTAACTTTTTCATTAGCAAATGGATTTAATACTTTTGGTAATTCTACCAATGGAGTTATAATATTTTTGGGATTCAAATATTCTAATATTCCGTTTTCTCAAGAGAAGATATTATCTTTCATACATTTCCATTAACAGTAAAATATATCTGATATATATGTTATTCTTAAAAGGTTACAAGATAACTTATGTAATTTGTTTATAGAAAAAATGGATAAAAAAATTACCTCTAATACAGAAGTAATTTTTGCATTGTTGCGTTGTTTAACGGTGCACAAAGCGGTAATAGACATTGGGTGATATGATACCACCGGTAGCCACATATAGTTCTTGATTGGTCCTTGGTGGACCACTTAGAACGATACTAGACTTTATGTCTTCAGTTGATGTTACGGTAAATACTGATTCAGTATTTCCGGATACGGTTTTTTCCCAATTCTGTACTGTACTTCCAGAAATGGTCATTTTGTTTGAATTAAAAATTTCCATACTTTTTTTCTTTTTTTTTTAATTTTTTGCCATAGGCTTATTTTTTATTTGTACTGGATAAATAGTATATCCATATATTAGATAGAGTCAATCTTATTTTTTATTTGAATCAATAGGATATTTATTTGATTTTTTATAAAGATATATCCTATGATTTATCAGAATGGGGGCAATCAATTTCAGTGATGAAGATGAAGAATATGTAGACCAAACGGATCTTAAAACTCCCAAAACACTAATCAGCCATAAAATTCAAATCAACTACAAAACCTTCCTACTACAACAGGAAGTTAGAAATACGTACTAAAAAAACATTTTTGATTTCCCTTTTGTCGACATTGCAGATGTTCGTTTAAGGTTTTTTTAAGTATCATGTGTATACTGTCGTCGTCCTCAAAGGATATCTTTAAATTCTAACTAAACACAATCATGAAATCAAAAGCTCTTTTTGTCGCAGGTCTTCTATGACTAACTATTTTAACTACAGCATCAGGATTTACTTTCGCGAGTACAAGTACTTCTTTGGATAGCACAAGTTCAAAAGTACATAGTAAAATCATGAAAACAAAATCGTATGTGTGGCTAAAACTCAATACTCAGGCTATTAATACAGCGATTACTAACAATGATTACACTGCTTACTTAGCTGCTATCAAAGGCACTACTAAAGAAGGTAAAGTAACTCAGGCTCAGTTTACAACAATGGTAACTAAACAGCAACACAAAGTTGCTATGAGTACAGCGATTACTAATAATGATTACACTGCTTACTTATCTGCTATCAAAGGTACAGCTAAAGAAGGTAAAGTAACGCAAGCTCAATTTACCGCAATCGTGAATCGCATGAAAAAGAAAACCACGAAGTAATATAAATATTAACCAATAAATAACCCGCCAAATGACGGGTTATTTCTTTAATAAAGAATTAATAAAAAAACTACCCTAATTTTTTATGGATGGTTTTTTTATTAGTACTATATGTGTATTTATTAACTATATAGTTTTTTTCGTTGTTCGATTTTCTCTTGTGCGTCTTTACCATTTTTTAGATGTAGTTTTTCATGTTTAATCATTCAGTTTTCAATAGCGATTCTCATGATTTTCACTGGAGTCATCTTTTCATCGCAAATGATAAAGTACTTTGGATCTTTAAATTTCTCCATCTTTTCTTCCCATGCTTCTTTGTTGCAACATTCCTTGTGTCAGTGTATGTGTCAACACATTTCTTTTTTGTTTTCCATAATATTATTAGTAAATATATAAAAATATTGTGCCAGCATTATATCCACGCACCTTAAATAAAACTTAATTATCTATGATATTTCTATGCTTCTCATTGAAATACTCCCATTTTGTATGGATTCATGTATTGTTGTTATCTTTTCTTCAGATAACATCATTCATAATGTATATAATAAAGGGATATAGTGTTCTGTAGTCGGAATCCCTTCTTCATAATTAGGCAAATACTGTGTGTAGTGTAATAATTTATCGATATTGTTTTTCTGTATTTGCTCTTTGAACCATTCATCTAGCTTTACAGCCCAACTAAATGGTTTGCTTGTTTCATCAAACGAAATATTACCTAAATTATGAACGATATTTCCACTTCATATAAATAGGACATCTTCATCTCTATATTTAGCCAATTTCTTTCCTAGCTCAAAATGTTGTTCGAGTGTCTTGTTTATATCTAAACTGATTTCTACTAGACGTATTTCATTATCTTTATACATATGGGTAAGTACAGCCCAAGCAGCGTGATCTATACCCCTATCTTTATCTATTTTTACCCCGATATCGTCTGATGCTATTTTTTCTGCCAACTCAGGATTACCTTGGGGCGCATATTTGAATGTATATAATTTCTCTGGAAATCATCAGAAATCGTATATTTGTGCAGGATTTTTTCATCCAGTAATGTATGTTCCATTGCTTTGCCAATGAGCTGATATAACCACAATCGTCTTTGGTGGAGTAATGTTTTTAGTAAATTTTTTTAGAAAATCAGTATACTCATTATCTTCTATTACATTCATAGGTGAACCATGTCCTATAAATAATGCCTTCTGAATCTTTTTTTTCATGTAATATCACTATCGATGATGTAAAATTTATTTATACAAAACATATATAGTCTATCTTTATAGAAATTCAATATATGAGTCAAAATACTATTTCTTTGTTGTAGATACTATAACAATCGCTCCTTGACTTTTCATATAATAAGCACATATTTATGTCGTTAAATATCTTTTCATCTTTGAATAGCTATTATGTATGTCGATAACACATTAACGTATTTTCTTTTGTCTATGGCTATACTGATTTTCATAGGCAAAATGGGTTCTGCAAAGTAGCCTATTCATCTCTCAATATTGCTAAATTCATTACCTATTTATCTCTTGAAATAATTATTCCTAGTCATATTATCTATAATATATTTGTGTTTATTTTTTCTTTATATTGTCCATGAAACCTATAAGAATGCTTCGTGTTATTTTTGTACAATCTTTATTGGCTATGCTATGATCTTTATATTTTTCTAATTTTGGAGATCCTATTAGTAATATTGCTTCTGGTAATGTTTTTGGTGGTACCGGTTTTGAACCATGTCATTTATGTCGATGGGCTAGAATTATTATGTATCCGTTAGTATTGATTTCTTTTATAGCCTTGATTAATAAAGATACCAAAATAGCCTATACGATCTTGCCTATTTCCTTTATTTGAATACTTTTGACGAGCTATCATTATATCATCCAATGGATAAATTCTCTGAATGTTGTTGCCTGTGCACCTGGTAATCCTTGTACACTAATAGATTGGAAAATATTTGGGGTGGTTACCATACCTGCTTTAGCACGAATAGCATTTGTAGTTATCTTTATTGCTGCACTTGGTATCATTCTTAATGATAGAAAACAGACAAATGATACAGTAAAAATATCTTCCTAATCATCACTAGATAATACAAACATTAAGAATATAAACTAAATGATGTTTTATATGTTAACCAAATATCCATGGTAGAAGTATGATCAAAATTTATGGTAACCCATAAAATTCCTGCTGTTTGAAAGTATAAATGTTTAGTTTGTTGATTGATAATTGAAGTAACACAAAAATTTGTTGATATGTGATCAACGTTCTTTTCATGTCCTATATGCCATGCTTGAGCAGAATGATGACCTATATGAGCAGAAGATGATATTTGGGAATATATGTGATAAATTCCCTCTTAATATCTATAATTTATAAAAAAAATTACTCTTTAAAGAGTGATTTTTTGTTTTCTATTCGTTTATGTATTATTTTTTTAAGTCAAACAATATATTTAATCATTTCTTTAAATAATGTCTATCTATTACTTAGGATTTTCTTACGGTGGTAATTGTATCGAGAATTTGATGCGTGATTTTTTTTATTTACTAACCTCGAACCACTATGACAGACGAAACAACAACAGAAGAAGTTACTCCTGAAACAACAGAAGAAGTAACTACTGAAGTAACTCCTGAAGCTACTGAAGAAACAACCCCTGAAGCTACTGAAGAAGTAGCAGCAGAATAATATTTCTTTATTATACAAAATTACTCTTTAGGGAGTAATTTTTTTTCTAATAAAATCTATTTCCTTTCTGGTCTATAACCCTACATATACCTTATGACTATAAAAATATTACTTCTAATATTTGTTTTCTTGATGATTCTATGATTCATTATTTTTGCTATTATTTTGATTTTATGACCTATAGTGACTGGATTTAAAAAGGCTCCGTATGTGCCTTCATTTGATTATCATTTAAGGATTATGAAAAAACATCTTATTTTAAAAAAATGATCAACTATTGTTGATCTTGGATGTGGGGATGGGAAAGCGCTCAGATTTTTTAATAAAGACTTTTGATTATTAGGTACATGATATGATCTCAATCCTTTTGTTATCTGGTATGGTATGTTTTCCAATCGATTGCTTTGATACAAACATATTACCATTATTAGATCAAATTTTAAAAAAGCACAATTACATCGCTATGATTATGTTTATATCTATCTTTGGCCTTCACAACTTGTTGCTATTGAGGATTGGATGTTTGAAACTCTATGAACTCACTCAATTATCATTTCCAATTCGTTTACTTTTGTTAAACATACTCCATTCGAAGTTATTCACGATGCGCACAACAAAAAAGTTATCTATTTATACAAAAAATAATGTTCTTTCTCTATTGAGAAACATTCACTCATAAATTTTTTTCTAGCTCATCTATCATAATACTTGCATACGATCATGATGGTAAAGTGAAATTGAGTATGATATCATCTTGTTGGAAATGTACACTTACTTTTTGAGGAAATACCCAGAGTGGTCTTCTGATTCATCGTATTTTATAGTCTATACATAGCTTTAAGCTTTTTTCAGAGATTCAATTTTTTTCTAGTAATCCTTGTTCTTTCTTTCCTGCAAAACTTTCTTTGGGTGCTAACAAAAGGTTATATCCAACAACTGGTCATGTTACTAGCATCGTTTCTGGATTGAATGGTACTTCTCATTTTGTGATATGTGGATAGTGAAAAAATTGCTCGTTTTTCTGGTTACCATCAAATAGTTTTACTGTTCTTGTTTTTGCTTGATAGATTCCAAATTGATTTTTTTTAGCGTTTTCTGTATCTACTACGATATCTCCATCCAAAATCTGTAGTCATTTTTTTGTTCTAGAATGGATATATTCATTGAATATCTTACTTGCATATGCCTGAATTTTAAACACGATATCTTTCTTATCTCTTATATTCGATTTTCATTGTAAGAGATCACTTCCTTGTTTTGGATTTATTCCATTGATACCGAATCTTTGGTTCCCAAATAAGTTAGGAAATCATTTTTTAAATAGACTTAAAATTTTTCTATTTGAAATATCTTTTTCTTTGATACTAAGGTTCTTGTTTGCTCTTAATTTTATGTAAAAACTATTTTTGATGGGTGTAGTCATTCCTATAGGATCTGTATGTCGTCAATTTCTTAATACTTTTGCTACCTCTCCTATACTATCCAAAAAAGCTCTTTCTCATCCAACTTTTTTTAATGCACTTTTGTAAATACAGATTCGTTGTCTTGTTATTGCTTTTTTGTCCTTGAGTCCTGCTATCCCAAGTGATAATCTGGGAATGTTACATGAAGAACATATGTGATTTACTACGTCCATGGTATTCAGATTCCTTTTTTCAAAAAAAGCGAAAAACACTTCTCCTTTATTTGCTAAAGTAAATGGTAATTCTTCTGTCACTATAAAATCTTGTGATTTCTGTTTAAATGAAAATAATCTATCATCCATCGGTATCTCTTATGTAGTAAAAATTATTTTATCCCCTTTTCGTTGTATGGTCTACATGTTTTTGCCATTGGTTGTAAGTCTTTATCAAGTATTTCTTGTAATGCTTTGGCTATATTCCCTAAATATTGAGCTACGTCAGGATGGTTAAGTTCTCCATCGTGAAGTGAGTCTTTCTTGAATTTTTTGGTAAGAAAATCAAAATGTTCGACTAGAGCGTCATAGTCTAAATTTCCAATATCTTCACACAGTTCTTCTGCAGATCAATTATATTTTTCTACTATTCTTGGATGATTCATGGTGTTCTTTTTTATCTTTATCTGGTAAAATGCTTATTCCCTCTTCAGAATCTGATTTTTTCTTGTTTTTGTATAACATATCTAATTCTTCTTTACTGGTAATATGTGGCCCTATTTCTTTAGATTCTTGCATTTTTCTTTACTAAAATAATAAATTTTGCCTATATGTTGGCAGACTGGTATATTTGCAAAAATAACTGTTTTGAGTATACTTATTTTGTAGAAACATACAAGTATTTATACTTCTCTACTCACTCTATGCAACTAGCAAATATCAAAATTTCAAACCTTTTAAGTTATCCTTATCAGCCTAATCTTTCTAAGGCCGAAGGTGTTAATTTTTATAATAAGGTAAATAATAACGTGAATGTTCTTATTTGACCCAATGGTGCTGGTAAAAGCTGATTTTTATATATTATCAAACAGATTCTCAAAGTAGGAATCCTTAATGATTATACCTATGATAGAACACTTCTCTCTACAGACAAAAAACATGTTATTACTATCAATGACCAATATACAGAATGAATTCATCCCTATTTTACTACTCCTGAACTCCCCTCCCAAGTAATTATTCAGTTTACTTTGACTCAACATGATTATGATAATATGCAATATATTTCTACTCATGCAGATATTTTAAATAAACTTATTACTGTATATAGTGCTTTGAATATCCATTATCCAGTTCTTTCTATTGAACAGATTCGTGCTATTCCTGCTTCTTTTACGTTAGAGTGTTCTTTCAATATTGTTGACAAAAAAATACTTATTAATGATAAAAAAATTTCTCAGGAACAGCAATTTGTCTTACTCTATTTACAGACTATTGAGCTTGTTCAAATTTATATCGATATCTATAATAATTTTGAAAGAAATGATACTGATGAGCCATTAGTCCCTCTCTATAACTGCATTTGATTTATATGAATAGATAGAAGCCTAAAAAACGTCTCTAATAGTGTTGATCCTCATGCTTGGGATACCTTTATTTGAACAAAAAACTCTTCTGATTATCATTCTTATATCGGATTCTATCTTTGTGCAAAAAAAATTCGAAATATTATTTCTAATCACTCTACATTGAAAATGAATTCAGAAGATATGGCAATGTATCCTCAGAAATTACAGCAATCAGATTTTTATATTAGTTTATCATCTGCTATTAAAAAATATTTCAATAGAACATTACATATTGAATATGCCAATAATCTTCTAACTTTTGTTTTGATAAATCAATTTAATCAACCCAATACTTTTGCTGACTTAAGTGATGGAGAACAGTCCTTATTGTCTATGATTTTCACTATGTATGGGTATGAACTTAACCAAGGAATGGTTATCGTCGATGAACCAGAAATCCATTTTCATCCTCAAATGCAAAGAAGTTTTTCAAAAATGATAGAAAAAATAAATCAGAATATATGAACCCAATTTATCATTTCTACCTATTCTCCTCTTTTTATTAATGAATTGAATATCGGAAATGTTTATAGGTTTTCTATAATCAATGGAGAAACCAAAATTAAAAATCCATTTTTGACTTTATCAGCTGATGAAGCTACCTTAGTCCATTTGCTTAAATTTGAAAATTTATCTAAAATATTCTTTGTAAACAACATTATTATGGTAGAGGGTGAAACTGATGAATATTTCTTTGAATTCTATCTACAATATCTTCATACACTTCCTGAACGAAGTGGTAAAGTGACTGATTATGAAATCATTAATATCAATGGAAAATGAAGTAATAAGGTCCGAACTAAATTTCTTGCAAGATTCTGATTACAATGCTTTTTTATTGGTGATTGGGATAATATCGTAGATTATGGATTTATGACTCAAACCGATTTAGTCTATTATTATAAACAAGCTAGGATACATTATGCTGGTCTTCAAAAAAGCTGAAAGACTCATCGTCATTATAATAAGTTGGTTGATACTATTAAGAACGTTTTCCCACAGAAATACAATTATTTGGTTTCGAATATAAATACTCTTTATAAAGAAAATACATTTATCCTTAAAAAATGAGATATAGAAACGTATTTGGGTATGCCAGAAAAATGACTAGAAAATACTGTTAAATTCTGCCATTATGAGTTTCCAAAACGACTAGAAAATAAAAATTTTGATAGTTGTAGACAAGAATTTGGAGAAATTTTTTCCACTATCTTTAAATAGTGTGTGTTATATATAATATATGTAAATAGCTATTGCCCGTCATATACTAAGTAATCAAAAAAGCATAAATAAGATAATAAGTGTTATTGTCTTTCTTTTTTCTGTTTTGATACTTTCTTCTATATCAAATACCTCTTTATCTGTTTTTTCTCGCTCGTTGTTCCTCTCTGTCTGTTTTTTTATTTTTTGCTCAAATTCGTTGATCTTTTGTTGTAATATATCTATGGATGTGTTCTTTTCTTTTATTGTCCTATTTCTTTCTTCAAGCATCTTATCTTTTTCTTTGTATACTATGAGAAATTTGTTGATGTTTTGATTCATAATTCTGACTTGTTCTTTGTGAAGTAAATTTTCTCTTTGAGCTGTCTGTCCTTGGTATAGTATTTCTTTGGCCATTTCTCTGGCTTTTTTTTCGATAATAATTTCTTCGTAATATGCATTTATTTGTTTATTTATCTGATTTTCCTTTTCTAGTTTCCTTTTCTCTTGAGATATAGCTATTTCTTGTTTCATTATCTTAATATCGTTTTTTATTTTTTCTATGGTCTTTCCTATTTCTTCGGTTTTTCCAATATTAATCTTATCCACTAATCATTTCTTTGTCTGTTTGAGTGTTTTTATCGTTTTTGATTTTTCTATGAATTTTTTGGTAAAATATATAAGACACACAAAAAATAGAATAATACATATCCCTATCGTAACATATACTTGGTAGTTTATATCCTTTCGTATCATTTCCTCATTATATGAGTAAATACACATATAATATATTAATTTTATAATATAAGTCAATACAATATTTCTGTAAATATAAAAAAATCCGGATTGTTCTTTCCGGAGTTTTATGATGAAATCTCTCTATTGTATCTTATCCTTTCATAATGAAAAATCCTGCAACTATGATAAATATGAGGGAAAGTCAGATAAATATTAAATTTTTAAGTTTTTCGTTCTTTATTACACCTTTGAGTTGGCCTATTCTCTCTTCTAGTTTTTGTTTTTCTATGATTGCTTCTTGCTTTTCTTTGTTATAATCAGGTAATGCTATCATGTGTTGAATCTTGTTTTCAAGCTCAGATACTCTTTGCTGAAGTACAAAAATAACTTTGTTTTTCTCTTCCAACATTTTCTCTTTTTCTTTGAAGATAAGAAAAAATTTTTCTACTTTCTGATCAATTGCATCTTCTGTGTTTCCTTTGTTTGCTAATCCTGTCGTGTTAGATTGGTTGATGATCTCTGTGTTAAGCTCCTGATGAAGTGTTGCAAATTCCTCTTTAAGTGAAATAACCTCTTCTTTTGCTAACAATACTTTATTTGCAATTTTTTTGTAGGACAACTTCCCACTCTTTATATATCTGTCTATAGTTCTTGTAGATATATTCAAAGATTTTGATGCAACTTCTCTCGTTACATTGTACGTTTTACTCATAATTACTTGTTAATTAATAATTTAAAATACGTATACAATTTGCTTATCCACATGAGATAAAGCTTTCTGTTTTTATACTTTATTTTTGTTTATTGGTTGAGATCAAATTTGGTTGGTTCTTCTCCCTTGAGGTCGTTTAGTAATGATTGTATAAATAATGTTATTACCACTCATCGTATTATTCACATAGTGACTATGTAAAGATATGCTGGAGGAAAGTCGTTAACTTTATAATATCCCATAAATAATGATATTCCTGATGATGCTGGTCATCCTCATGCATTTTGAATATAAGGAATCAAAACCATAATAAACATAATGATAGCGATCCACATCAGAAAAACTGTTCTTTTTTTCATTTTTATATTATTTTTTTAATTAAAAAGTAGATTGCACTTATAATGACCGATAATACTACTGTTTGTGTTAATGTTCATAAGTGTACGGTTATTCCAAGATCTAGATAGTTAACTGACCATTCAAAGATATAAAGAACGATAATATTTATAAGCAAAGATGATAGTCATAATGTTATTATTCTTACCGGTAAAGTAAGTATATTGAGTATCTTTTTTAACACTGAATTTATAAACCAGAATACTATTCCTAATATACCGAAGATGATGTATGTGTCTTTGTATATAGATTGTATTTTAAATCAAAGTTCTGGTATATAATTTACGATAGCATACAGGACTACTCCATTGATAATAATATTAATCAAAAGATTTCTAAGTGGCTTCATACCTATAACTAACAAATAAAATCCCATGATTAATTATTATTTGTGCTCTAATTGATATGTATTTGTCTACTCTTTTCAATGTTATTTTATTGGCTTTTTAACAGACTTCTATCATTTTTGTCAAAAATATGTCAATTCCTATACATATCTGTCTCAATTAGTCCCCTATCAAATCATCAAATGTGTCGTTCTTACCGTCTTTCCTATATGTATGAATAGCATTTCTTGTCGCTAGTATGGCAATAACTCCTGCTCTTTTTCTTCTTGGTGATACTTCAAATCCATGATCTACCATTGTTTTATAATTTCGATTAAGAATATCTTCTATTTGTGTTCCTATGATGAATTCAGACAAAAAACTAGCTGATGCTGTAGTTATATTGGAACAATTACCATCAAAACTATATTCTGCTATTTTATCATCTTTTATAATCAAATATACAAATATATCGTCTCAACAGATAAAATTTCCCTCATGTTGCTTGACTGTATATTCTTTCATAGCAAAGTTTTGGAGAGGGTTTTTTGCATATTCTTGTATCATAAGGCTTTGTTCTTCGCTCATTGTTTATTTTGTAAGGAACGCTTGTGGCGGATAAATACATTTGTGCTTTAAATATATGTTTTATGTTATTCTAGCTTAATCTAATCTATATCGAAGATGTTCTATAAGTTTTTTTATCATTAGAATTATCTTATTACTTATTTCTACAAATCCTTTGGTAGTTATAATTTCAAGGCTTTCTATTTGATTTGCTATATTGTGGATTGCAATCAAAAACTTATTTGAGTTGATTTCTAATACTACATCATATGATCCATCATTATTTTCTGTAAAGACAGCGCGAACATTGTCGAGACAAGCTCTTTTTTGACATACGTCTATTGGAGTGATTAGGCTCATTTGATTCATAGAATGATACTATATAAAAAATGTGGGTACGGGCGTTTTTATGGTTTTAAAAAATAAATGCAATAGAAAAACTGTTTGAATTTTTCTGGAAAAATCGTCTTGATTTTTTTGTAAAAAACATTACATTTTTTTGTAATATTTTTATAGGTAAGTACCTATATATGTCTAATATTGTTTTTGACAATCTTGTTAAAAAGTTGATAAAATACAAATGAAGGCTGATAGATGGGGAAAAAATATGATCTCTTCTCAAAACATCTCTTGCCGAAGATTTTTCTGTACAAAAAATGTATAAAATTATTTACTACCTTAAAATAAGGTGATATCTTGAAAATATCAAAAAGAATATCTTTTTTGTTAAAGATCCTGAACGTGTGTATACAAAAGAAGATATTGTTACTCTTTTCTATCGGACTATTGTCAAAAAGCATTGTACGGATTTTCTCAAGGGAAATTGGTATATTTGATGACTTAAGGCACTTGAACTTAATCTTCTCTCTTTTGATGTTTCTGACGAGCTTTCTATTGTAAATCAATATAAACAAGCAACAGAAGTCATAATGTTTGATAAACAGATTGTTTTTAAAACGTATGCAAAAAATAAAACAGATAATCTCTTTAAGTTTTTCTGGAAATTAACTAAAAAAGTTAGTATAGGTAAACTTAATTTTCCTGTTGCTGGTTTAGAACTAGCTATTTTGGAAAGTCTTTATAATCCAAGTATGATCTCTCAATGATATATCAATGAGCTCGTCAAAAAGGTCATCAGAAAGCATCATAAAACCCTAGACGTTAAGATCCGAGAATCGATTTTGAGAAAAAATAAGCACAATACCAGTATTAATAGACTGTATGTGCTTACGAAAACTATAGATCCTAATCTGGCTGATAAGCTCAAGAGCCTTATTAAGAAATATGGGTACTTTATATAAAAAGTTAATTATAGGTAGTTATCTGTAAGATCATTTTGAAATACCATCAAATCTCAACGATGAAGTATGTTTTTGATATCTTTGTGTGCTTGTGCCGCTGTTGCATAGACTCTTATGTTTTCTTGAAGAAAACCATTGTTTAGAAGGGTTTGCTCTATGGTTTTTGTATTCCTATTGTTAATTAATAATATCTTGTCGAAGTGTCTATAGAGAAGATTTCCTATCTCTGTATGGATTTTATGGCTATCCTTACCCAGTTCTACGAGTCATGGGGTTATATACATTTTTTTGCCTGCGAATGGCGTATGCTCTATCATATCTACTGTGCTTCTTACTCATTCAATGTTCCCATTGTAAGAATCATCAATAATATAGGTGTTCTGTAATGCATTGTAAATAAGCTGCAGTCTGTGTGGCGTATATTCTATTTTTTTCACGGCATGTAAAATATTTTCGGTGGTGACTCATAAATACTTGGCAACTTCATAGGCCAATATAATGTTTGTAGAAGAATGTTTTGCCAATAGTTTAGATTGAAAATTATGTCAGTCGTAAGCAAACTTTATGCCGGCAAAATTTGGTAAGTATTCTATTTGTATGTTGTCCGTAACCGCTTTTATCTTTTGCACGGCGTATATATGTTTTTCCATAAATTGTCAGATATCCCTGATGTGCTGATTTATCACAGCAAAGCCATCAGCTGGCAAATTGTCTATGAGTTCAAATTTGGTTTTTAGAATATTTTTTAGATTGCCAAATCTTTCTAGATGCTGTGGTCAGATTCATGTTAGAATGCCAATCTTTGGATGCACAAGATCGCAGATTTCTTTAATATCTCCCTCGATATGTGCTCACATTTCCACAATAAAGACCTCGTGGTTAGAGTCTAATTTATTTATTACTGTCTTACTGATTCATAGAGGCGTATTTTTGTTGTCCTCTGTAGTGAGAACTTTGAATTTCGTCGACAATATAGCACTGAGAATGTCTTTTTGAGTTGTTTTACCGAAACTACCTGTTATTCAGATAACGATAAGTTTATTCATCTTGTTAAGCTTGTTCTTGGCTTTGGAGACTAGTCTTTGTTTGAGATAGATGTCTAATGGATAGAGAATACTTTGAAAGATAGCTACTATTATTGGCAATAGAATACCACTGACAATGGCTGCTCATAAAAGAAGAAGTAAATTTTGATATAGTAGTCGAGCAAGGCCAATCAGGACTATTTGTGACAAAACCGTTAGAGAGATGATGGCTATCATCTTTGGTGTATAGTCTAGTCTTTGTCTTTTTTTTCATCCAAATAAAAAATAGGGATGTGTGTAAATAGACTTTATAAATCTTGCCGTTTCGTAATTTTCCAGTTGGAGTAAGAGAAACATGTTTTTGTACATCAATACTATTTTATGAGACTAAAGATTTTTTTATGATTTCATATACCTGCCTTGGATGTTCTTGAAATAAAAAGTGACTCGCGCCTTCGAAAGTGACTACTTTAACATGCTTTATTTGGCTTCTCATTATGTTTATTTCCTTTTGTGGTATTTCGATATCCTGTGTTCATCGCAATATGGTGGTTGGTATTTTTATCTTATGAAATAATTTTGTCTGATCATAATTGATGACTTTAACAAAAATATCCTTCATGGTCTGAGCATTTTTATAGTCCCTTGACCCCATTGTTTTTTTTGCTTTATCGGTAATTGCTTTTGGCAGTATCGTTTTTACTATTTTAGCTATTCTAATTTTTGTTTTGACTCGCAATGACTTAGTCTCTATGCCAGCAGGTCATATCGCTATCTGTTGTGTGAAAATATCTGGATTGTTTGCTGATAGTTCAAATGCTATTCTACAGCCGAAAGAATGTCCTACGCAAATTACCTTGGTAAGGTGTATTTTACTTATGAATTCTTTGATACATTCGGCATACTCTTGTACTCACCAAGTGCTTTTGGGTCTAGGGCTATTTCCAAATCACGGAAAGTCTACACTTACAAAAGAAAGTTTATCTTGAGTCATAAGGTTGAATATGGATTGGAAGCTCTGTCCATTTTGTCCTCGTCCGTGAAGAAAAAGAAATGTCGTTTTCTGATTATCGAAATTATCCGAAATATAATAGCTTATGGGAATATCTTTCACGATAATTTTCTTGTCTATCATCAGTAAGATTATTTATTAAATGTTGTGGAATAATTTATGATATTCGACTGAAAGTCTATATGTACCTGTCTTTTTTTGCATGTCATAACTGCGGTTTTAATTAATTCTTGAATGACATCTGTTTTCCCATGTCAGCTTCTCTCTCGCAAATGTAGTTGTAGACTCCCAGGGATACAATTGATTTCATTGACGTATAACTTATCGTTTTTCTGGTCATATAATCGATCTATCCTTGGCGCTCATCCGTTGCATTCTAATATTTTATAAATTTTCTTCGTCCCTTCTTGTACTTGTTTAGCAATGTATTCTGGTATTTCCGCTGGAATTTTTACTCCATCTTTTATCCCTGACATAGATCATCCTCCGGCATCTATATACTTAGCTTCGAAAGAAAGAAAGTCTTTTTGGGTTATCGGTTGTTCAACTAGTGTCGAAACAATCTCTCCATCCATCTCCATGGCGCTACAATTTAACTCGATAAGATTCTCTACGGATTTTTCTATCATTATTTCGTTGTCATAATAGAACGCCAATTCTATAGCATCGTCCAATTCTTCCTGTCTATTTACTTTACTTACCCCAATTGAAGATCATCAACTTGTGGGTTTAACGAATAATGGAAATCCTATTTGTTTGATGATAGTGTCTTTATCAATTTTTTCGTCTTTGGAAAAACAAATGTACTCTATTAGTGGCATAGCGTTGCTTTTGAATACGTCTTTCATAAGTTTCTTGTTCATTCAAACGGCCGATGCTAAACAAGAGGTACTAGCAAAAGGAATCTTTAATAATTCACATAATCATTGTATGGTTCCATCTTCTCAGCGTAATCAATGCATGACAGGGAACACGAGATCTATGTCGATGTGTTTGTTGGTGAATCCTTTTTTGATAAGATGTAGTTTCCCTATTTTGGTCAAATCTAGAAATAGCTCTTGTTTGTCCGTGAGTGAGTCTGCTTTTATTTTCCCGATGTTATCAAATTTATCAATGAGAAACCGTTTCCCTTCTGAAGAAATGTAGATATAGAATATCTTATACTCTTCGATTTGTTTAATCTCTTTGGCTACTACATATGCAGAAATAATAGAGATATCGTGTTCTACTGATGATCATCCGAATACTAGACCGATATTCATTTCGTGAAATATAAAAAATAAATGTGTATAGTAAAATATACCATTCAATGTCTCAAAATCAATGTATTTTCTCTAGGGTTGGAATTTCATTTCTTTACTTTCGTAGAAACTCGAGTTCTCTTACATAGTCATATACATGTGGTAAGATAGCAAACTCTTTATCATAATATCCGTCTAATAATTTTTGGCAATCAAAGGCCATAACCTTTTGGACTTCATATTTATCAAAGGCATATGGGCCATCGTGGATTCCATAGTAGAGATAATAGTATTCTGACTGAGAATCCGTCTTTTTCAGTCCTATTCTTTGAAGTTTCAATTCTGTTTCAATCCCCATTTCTTCTAGGAGCTCAGCATGGGCAGTTTCATCGATGCCTTGTCATAAGGTCTGATGTCCTCCAGGCATATCCCGTTTGTTGGCACCAGTAGCTTTTGTGGGCGCTCTTTGTTGGAGGATTACTTGTTTGGCTGAATCAAAAAGCATGATGTGTGCGGCTCTATGGTAGACCAAAGGATTGCTATGTGCCTCTCTTTTCAAAACGGATCCAATTTCTTTATTATCTTTGTCTACTTGCAATAATATTTCGTCCTGCGTGCTGTTCATACCCGCGATAGTTACCATTACCTCATTTAATGTGCTTAATTGTAACGAGTACATTCATCCCGTATTTTCTAAATCTTTTCTATTCATCCATTTGAGCTCGATAAACTCGTCTCAGGCTATCGCTTCTCATGATTGATATTCTAAAAGATATTCCATAGTGATTCCGTTACAACGATGATCGTATCACTTGTCTGATACTGCAGTTATCATTTTCTTTATTTTTACCTCTATTCATGGTACTTCTTTTTGCACTATCCTGCTGATGGTTTCTTCCGGTGTCTCATCAAAGTGCATCCTTCATCCTGGGAATATTCGCTCTATTTTATTTTCACGATTGATATGAAGAAGTTTTTTGCCTACAAGAAATTCTGGCTCTGAATAAAGGTCATCTTTATCTTTTCTAAAAATTACCAAGTCTATATTGAGAATAGGCGGTACGCGGTTTGTAAGTTCCTTAATTTGATCTTCTTTGGTGACAGTATACATAAAATCCATAGTAGAAAATATAAATCTATTTTTTAACTATTTTTTTAATCTCATTCAATAATTCTAGTTGTCATTCCTGTAGTTTGAACATTTTCTTCATTTGCTCAATAACGAGAATATTTATTTTTTCATCCATATTTCTGATTTGTGTCTCGGCCTTGAGATTTATTATATAATCGTTTTCTGACCTTGAACGATCTATCTCTTCTTTTCTATTTTGGCTCATCATAATAATAGGGGCTTGGATTGCTGCTAGACATGAGAGAATAAGGTTGAGTAAGATAAATGGATACGGATCAAATCCTTTGTCCATGAGAAATACTGCGTTTAACGTTATCCATCCTACGAGAATCACTCCAAATATTATTATAAATCTCCAACTTCATCCAAATGCAGCAACGCCATCGGCCATTTTTTGTCCTATCGTTAACTTTCCAACTCATTCTTCTAATAATGTTTGCGTTATACTTTCATTGTTTTTGATAGCGTTTGCTACAAGCTGGTTCATTTTTTTAATTTTCAAATTTTCCTTATTTATAAATTTTGCAACTGGTTTTTTTTTCATTCTTTTTTTCATGGATTATATATTAAGAAATAAATATCTAGTATTATCCAATACTTCATTCCATTTCTAGTTCTACTAATTTATTCAATTCTCCTGCATATTCCAGAGGCAATTTTTTTATTACTGAAGAAAAGAATCCGTTGACGATCATGGTGGTCGCTTTGTCCTTTGTTAGTCAACGAGCCATAAGGTAGAAAAGTTCAGATTCATCTATTTTTCCTGCACTGGCTTCATGAGCCACAATAGCAGTGTCGTTGTCTGATTGTATGTTTGGAATTGTATTGGATACTGAGTTTTCATCAAAGAGCAATGCATCGCATTGGGTATTGTTTGTCGCATGATCTGCTCATTTTGTAATAACGACAAGTCAGCGATACGTATTGATTCATCATTTTCTGGAAATTGATTTTGCTACAATGTTTGATGAGGTATGGCTTCCTATATGAATAGCCTTTGATCACGTATCTTGATGTTGTCACTGTCATGCCACTGCTATTCCAAGCATATCTGTTTTGCTGTAATTTCATTTTAAAATTGAACAAGGATACAGCATCGTCTTGCAAGATCCAAGGTTTCCATTGACCCACTCCATATACCCATGCTCCTCAATCACTGCTCTTTTTGTATTTAAATTATAGGTATTCGTTGATCGATTTTCTACAGATGAATATTTCATCTTAGCGTTTTTTCCTACAAATATTTCTACCAGTCCTGCGTGCAATGATGCTTTATCAAACTTTGGTGCTGAGCATCCTTCGATATAACTTCCTTCAGCATCGTCTTCTATAATAATCATGGTATGTTCAAATTGTCCTCATGCATAGGTGTTCATACGGAAATATGCTTGTAATGGATCAGTCAATTTCACTCATTTTGGTACATAGATAAATGTTCCTCAGCTCCAGACAGCGCCATGTAATGCTGCAAACATATGGTCGTTGGCAGGTACTAATTTCATAAAATATTTTTTCACTAACTCTGGATATTTAATCACAGCTTGTGGCATATCTTCGAAAATAATCCCTTTTTTTGATCGTTTTTCCTGTATTTGATGGTAGACATTGAGTGAATCATATTGTCAACCAGCCCCTGCTAGATATTTCTGTTCCGCTTCCGGTATTCAGAGTCTTTTAAATTTATCTTTGATTTCTACTGGCACATCTTCTCGATTGTTTGCATATCATTCGTGGTTTTTATGTGGCTTAGCATAGTAGACAATATCATCGAGATGTAATCCAGAAAGATCTGCTCATCGTTTCGGTAATTTCATACTTTTGAATATTTTTAGAGATTCCAAACGGTGGTCTAACATTCGCTTTGGTTCTTTTTGTTCAGCAGAAATCTTCCTAACCGTGTCTTCGGTGAGTCCTGTGAGGTATAGTTCATATGTAATATTGTCTGCTGATTCAAGTGTCGATTTGAGTGACATATTTTCATAGATAATTAAAATCATGACTGTAATTCTATCATTTTATAATATACTCATTTTTTCTTGATGAGTTCTTGATGTGTTCCACTTTCAACTATTTTTCCTCCCTTATTTAATACGTGGATAATGTCTGCTTGCTTTACTGTTTGTAATCTATGTGCTACTACAATAACCGTTCTTCCTTTAAAGAGATTGTTAAATGCTTTGGCTATATTTTCTTCTGAAAAACTATCTAGTGAGCTTGTCGGTTCGTCCAGAAACACGATTTTTGGATTTTTAAGAAAGAGTTTTGCTATGGCGAGTCTTTGCTTTTGTCCTCAACTTAATCTTACTCATTTTTCTCCTATCTGTGTTTCTAAACCTTCATTGAAGGTATATATGAATTCGCATTTTGCTGATTTAATCGCACTATCTATTTGTTTTTTTGTCGGTTTCTTTTTGGTCCCGTATAAAAGATTGTCTATTACACTACCATCAAATACATTTGGTTCTTGTGTTAAATATCAAATATTTTCATAATATGATTTGAGTGCTACTTCAGACAGTTTTTGTCCATCAATGATTATATATCCTGAATCTGGATGTACGTATCATGAAATCAATTTAAGTAAGGTTGTTTTTCCCGACCCACTTGCTCCTACAAATGCAGTTTTTTTACCTCATATAATTTTTAGATTAAAATTTTTAAAAATATTTTTATTTCCGTAGGAAAAACTTGATTTTTCTAAATGAATATCTCATGATTTGTATTTAAATGTTTTTCAATCTTCATATCCTTGTAATTTTGGCATTTCGTCCAATGTATCTCGTATCTTGTGTACATAGGTAATCTGATCATAATAATTAAGCATCATATCATTTGCTTCAAATAGTACTCAGGTAATTTGATTCATTAACATTCGTATCAATGTAAATTCTGCGAAGGAAGAATGTCATGCAAATATCTGTATACCAAACCAGAATATTAATCAGAATTTTGTTATATCTAATAGTGCTCTAGGTATATCACTTGCTAGTATATATCATATACTTTCTTTTCTATCCAAAACGATGATACGAGAAAAAATATCTCAAATCCGAGCTAATTCTTTTGTTATTTTGCTGTTTTGTAAAATTTCAAACTTAGACATAATCATCCTGACTAAAGACCTATCATATTGGATAGATAATTCTCTTCTGTCTCTTCTTATCTTGCGTAAGCGTCAATTACCAAATCGTGCAAAAATGATCATGATGACAAAAATTACTATTACTATCAGAAGCGTTTTTCGTCCTGAGCTTATTGTAATGATAAAAAATATCATAACAACGTTTGCAAACATTCTTGCACCTCATCACAATAATGTGTCATTTACTATACTTCTTCGAGACTCTATTCCCCTCTGTATAATACTATTTGATTGCCCTGTTCATAATCATTCAATTTTATTGTTATCAGATTTTAAATATTTACCTACATAATGACTATAGAGATTTTGAGCGAATAATCTTACCGTTACTTTTCTCGATGTTCTTATAAAATAGTTGGTTATATAACTGAATATGGTAAGTCACAGAAATATAAAAAGATATGTTTTGAAAAATAGATAATCTTTCATCTCTATTCATTTTATAGCTTTACTTACCAATAATGCTAGGACTGGCCATAGTATTCCAAACCATGCAGATGTCAAAATAAAGAAAAAATAATGTACTGGTAGGCGTTTTATCGGTGATAATAATCTTCTCAATGTTTTCATTATTTATTTTCTATATCGATAAATCCTTCTTTCTTAATAACTTCAATTAATTCCTGATTTCCTTCTTTGATAATTTTCCCTTCTTGTAAGATATAGATATGATCTACGGGAATATATTTTAAAATATCGAAAATATGTGTGATTATGATAAAAGTATTGTTTTCGTGATTGAGTTTAGCTATCATTTTACCAACAGATTTGAATGCATCCACATCCAAACCGCTATCTATCTCATCCAAAAAAACATATGTCGGTTCAAGTAATTTTACCTGTAATATTTCTATCTTTCTTCTTTCTCCACCACTAAATCCCACGTTCAGATCTCTTCGAAGAAATTCCATAGAGATTTCTAATTCTTTCATCAATGGTTCTATTATCTTCTTGAAACTCAGGAATGATGTTGTTGATTCGCTTTTTGCGTCATAGATAGATTTCAAAAATTCAAAAAGCTTGATACCCTTGATTTCTGGAATATGTTGAAATGCTACAAAAATACCCAATTTTGCTCTTTCGTGTGGACTTATTTTTGTAATGGATATGTTGTCTACTATAATGTCTCAATTGCTTATTATGTATTTAGGATGACCCATAATGGTCATAGCGAGTGATGATTTACCTGATCCATTTTTTCCTATAACACAATAATTTTTTCCTATCTCAAACTTCATAGATAGATTATCTACTATTATTTTATCTTCTATATTTACTGATAGATTTTTTATCGTTAACATGGTGTGTAGTTAGTAATGAATAAAATTATTTATGAAGATTTATAAAGTCACCTGAGTTGCCATAAAATTGATTAAACATATTGTTGATGTACTGTGCTGGATCATAATTACCTTTCCCTCTGATGTTGAGTATCGTATTGATTCGTCATTCGTTCGTTGCTTTGATTTCTTGTAATGCCTGTTTTTCATCTTTATTGAAAAAATCTTTGTAGTTTACTTTGTTTGTTGCTCTTTGTTGTTCTTGATTTTCTGTTGTATTGTCTTGTAGTTTTTGGAGTAATTCTTGGACAGAGCTTTCTATATTTTGATTTATCTGTGCATCATTTTTTGCTTGGTTACAAAGTTGTTTTATACTAGTACTATCATTGCTTTTAAGTGCTTCTACTGTATTACTATGTTGTGATTGATATTCTTCTAGTGCTTGTTTCCCTTGTATTGTAGAAGGAATAATATTCTCGTAAGGAGTCTGAATGCAAATTTTGGGATCATTTATTTTATCAGAAAAATCCGCTGTATATTTTGTTGCGTCTTTTTGTATCCGTAATCATAATTCTCCTACTTGTTGTCTACTTGTTTTTACAATATATATTAATCTTTCGTAACATGCTGTATCTAAACTTTTTGCTCATTGATTAATATATGATTCTTCTTGATCTAGTGTGTTGTTAATCTTCTTTATCGTGGAAATAATATCTTCGATATTCATGATGATAGTTTGTCCTATACCATAACATGTTTTTATATCCACAACAGTGGATAGTGAATTTATAGTCTTTTTATTATCTAGAATTGCATTAGTTATTGCTGGAGCTGTTGATAACTTTTGGGCAATGTCAAAATTTTGTTGTGCTTGGGCTATCAAAATCTGAGCGTTTTCTAGTCCTGAAATATTACTTTGTAAAGCATTCTTGTAAGCTAATAGTGTTTGAATAGTTCCACGATTGTAATAATCATTACTTTGGTTTCCGCTAATAAGCTGTAATGCTTTTTCATACTCTTGTTTTTTAACTGCTTCATTGGCTTGTATTGTGTTTTCTATGTTTATTATTTTTTGTTCCAAAAGAGTATTGCTCTGTATTACCATATTTCCTGATAATCAATCATAGAGTTTTGATTCGTTGAATGCTTTAATGATAAATATACAAGAAAAAAACGATCATATACATGCTATGAGTATAAAAACATAATTATATTTTTTGTGGGTATGTTTTATTTCCATATACAAAAATATTTTAGGATAATATTCCTATTTTTTAGTTTACCTATTCACTCAAAAATTTCAATAAGTAATCATCCTTATAGAAACACTATCGAAAGGAAATACTCCCCTCTATATTTAAAATTTGTATTGTTGGAGAAGCTGATCAATTTGATTAAGGTCTGGTAAAATATTATCTCTAAATATTTCAAAATTTTTGGCTAATATTTCTTGTTTGGCA
>Ga0194052_1000561_pt1 | contig 23445 bp, 20 predicted proteins | sample SepL226m_MetaG_FD_160117 | JGI IMG/M metagenome (GOLD analysis project Ga0194052, IMG submission 160117) | Anoxic zone freshwater microbial communities from boreal shield lake in IISD Experimental Lakes Area, Ontario, Canada - Sep2016-L227-6m | ecosystem: Environmental > Aquatic > Freshwater >...
GAGGCACCAGATGAAGCAAAAGCTGAAGATAAGCTAGAACTAAATGATGTTGAGAATGCAGACGCAGAAAAATTACCAACCCCCGCCGTACCAGAAGCCATACTCCCAACGTATACACCATGACTTGCACTTCCATACCAAGAAGGCTCACCTTTAACAATTGAATCAAAATTTTTCGCCCACTGTTTTTCTACCTTAAAAATAATTGCGTAAGGCAGATATTTTTCAAATATTTCTGGTGTAAGATTTTGCATTCTATATTTCTCAGCTGTTTCTAAATATAATTTAAAACCTAGCCATTCTTCCCTTAAAACTATCCCTTCCTTTGAAAGCCTTGGGTTATATTTAATAAAAAATCTTATTGTAGCCAACGCCCAAAGAATAACGGCCGTTAACACCAAATAAGGAGTAGAAGCTTCGTCTTGAAAATTAGCTACAATTACAAAAACAACGGTGGCACAAATAAATGGTAATACATATATAAAATTAAACCTAGACTGCTCCTTTATTGAAACATCGTATTCAGCCGTTTCATCAATACTAAGTTCCTCTAAAAGACTTTTTGATAGCTCAACCATATCTCGGTGCATCAATACCTTTTCAGAATTTGAAGCAGCCTTCATTTCCGATGTAGAAAAACTCTCTCTTCCTGCAAAAAGAACTCGTAGAAAGCCTTTTTCATAATCATGTAATATTTCATCTGACTCAAAGTTTTTTAATTTTAAGACCTTGTAATCTTTATCTTTTTTAAAAAGAGTACTTACAACAATAATAATAAAAATAACCGCGACAAACACACCACCAGAAAATGACTTAGCATCAGCAATAAATATCAATGCCATAAATAAAATCAAAAGAGATGAAAATATTAATTTAATAATCTTTCCTGAATAAGATACAGTTTCTTCCTCAATCTTTACATACCCCCTAACAGCTAGATCAACAATTGTTGCAGACCAAGCACGAGGGGTATTTCTCTCTGTAACAATTAACTCTGCCATTGCGGGAGGTAGACTGTGTGGAGGTTCATATTCCGCGATTATTGTTCCCCTACCTTTCTTTAATTTTTCCTTAAATAGCCAATATATAAATAGTCCAATTATTGTAAGAAGTACGATTAAGCCCGATGCAAGATAAGACCAATTTGCAGAAAACCAATATTTCCAAAAACTAGACTCATCAATTAGTCCCTTTGGCCAACCAAGTGCAATTGTAAAATTTTCTTTAGATGAAAAAGGTCCAGCGGTGAAATACTCGAACATATGATCAGAGTCACGATACAACTTACGGGGATTATTTGCAGAACTATTTGTATAAGCAGCCGTTGTAAAGTCAGTCGATACAAAACTATTCGGAGGTAAATTAACATAAACAGTAGATGATGCAATTGGAACATCATAATTTGTAAATACATTCCAGTATACCTCGTCATGATCATTGTAAAATCCCAAGCCCCCATAAACCTTGTAATTTAAAATCCAAAGATAGTCTGTATCAGCAAGATTATAATACCATTCTATAATCATCTCTCCATCTTTTTTATAATATGTATATTTTCCCCAACTTGATGGGTCTGTCTTATCTAATATTGACGATGAATAAATAAGTGCCTGACCTGTTTGTCCATCGATTACACTAATATCTTTTATATCACTTAACTTATCAAGTGGGATATCTCTGTAACCTTTATTAAAATTACCCTTATATGAGTAAAGTTGTTTTTCCTCTACTGTAAATGTTGCATCCTTTTGAACCGATATGTTTACATCAAAATTTTTATAAAAATAGACCTTATTTTCCTGGGCCTTAACGGAGTGTGACGATAATAAAAATAGAAACAGGAAAACAAAATATAATGTTTTTTTCATTACTAATTATTTTAACACAAAAGACAATAATATATTAAACTATGACTATTTTCTTTGGCTTCTTTACAGCTCTATTTCCAGCCTTTTTAGTCTTAGCCTCTAGTCTTGCTGCTTGTGGTCTTCCATTACAACCTCTGCTTCCTCCTCTTCCATTACTCATATATTTATTTAATTAGCTTAATAATTATTTCTGATTAATTTACATTACTATTATACTCTTTTTTTATACTTGTAAATAGTGATAAAACTTTTCGTAAACTTGGTTTATTAAAACTCGGCCTATTAATTGCCAACACTATACTAATCTAGCAAAATATAGTTAAATAGGAACATGAGAATACTATCAGTTGAAACAAGTTGTGACGAAACCGCAATATCTATAATTGAGGCTAGTTTTGGTACCAACGCCGTAGATGTGACTGACAAATCTGATACAATAAACAACACGCTCGGTGCAATAAATCAGGCCTCAAATAAAAAGCTAATTTTTAAAGTACTTGGAAATGCATTATATTCACAAGCTGAAACTCATGCAGATTTTGGTGGAGTCTTTCCTACTCTTGCAAAGCGTGAGCACATAAAAAATTTCACACCTATTTTAATTTCTGCACTTCTTGATGCTGGAATGCTTATTGAAAAAACTCCTAGTGTAGTTGAGGTTAATAATATAACTGACTCATTATCATTCCTAGGTGAAAGAGAACAAATAATGCACGATGATCTTCTAGACTTCTTTGCAAAATATGAAGCTCCAGAAATAGATGCTATTGCGGTGACAGTAGGCCCTGGTCTTGAGCCAGCACTATGGGTTGGAATAAGTGGCGCAAAAGCCCTGGCGTATATTTGGCAACTTCCAATTATTCCAGTAAATCACATGGAGGGGCATATTACATCTGTTCTTTTGGATTCAAATGCAAATACATCTGACAAAGAAGATGTGATTGCAAAAGATATACTATTCCCCGCTGTCGCCCTTCTTATCTCAGGAGGTCACACAGAGCTAGTACAGGTTAACGGTTGGGGTGATTACAAACTACTAGGACAAACTAGAGATGATGCAGTTGGTGAAGCTTTTGATAAGGTTGCAAGAATTATTGGATTAAAATATCCCGGTGGGCCAAAAATTTCAGCTCTTGCAAAGAAATTTAGAGATGGAGAGTTTCCATTGCAAAACAATCCTACTGGCATTGCATCTATAGGTATTGCTTGGAACTTACCTCGTCCAATGATTACAAAAAAAGATTGCGATTTTTCTTTCTCTGGTTTAAAGACTTCTGTTCTATACGCTGTTCGTGATAATACAAAAAACAAAGTTGCTGGTGAGCTGGAAGAATTAACAGAATCAGACAAAGCATCGCTTTGTGCAGAATTTGAACAAGCTGTAACTGACGTTTTAATTTCTAAAACAAAACGAGCGCTAGAGATAAGCTCAGCTAAGACATTAATTATTGGTGGCGGAGTTTCTGCAAACACATACATCAAAGAATCTTTTGTAAAAATGATTGCTGATGAATTTACATACGCCAATCCAGAGCAAAATGTCACATTACTTGTTCCTGAAAAAAATCTCTCAACCGACAATTCACTAATGATTGGTATTGCTGGATTTTTACAATATTCAAATGGTCATTTTATTTCAAAATTAAATAAGAGCGATCTAGCTTGGAATCAAACAGAATATCCGGGGCTTAGGGCTAATGGGAATTTGGGACTTTAGATATCTAAATAAAAGAAAAAGCGCCGTCCGAAGACGACGCTAATTTAGTACAAGGAATTGAACCTTGATAACGGTAACTATACCGAGTAGAGAATACTACTATTTTTTCACTGACTTACGGGGATTGTTAGCGTGTCGTTCAGAACGACCGTTACAGTCAGGACAGACGCCCGACAGAACAAATTTCTTCCCAGTTGCAGCTCGGCAGATTTTGCAAAGAACCGCCAACTCATTCATCAGCAATGCGGAATCGTCCATTTGATTATTTCCACTCCAACCAGACTCGGAATATTTTGAAAATGGTCGGTAGGGATAAATCTCACGTGCTTGTTCAGAGGTCATCGGCTTTGTTGCAACCAACACCTCCCTTTCGTCAACGATTTGCTTTTCAAAAAACGCTAGAATTTCTTCTGGGCTCATTTAATTATTTTTTCTTTGTTTGGGATTTGATTGAATCAATACGGACCAAAGAGACGAAAAATTGTCTCTTGATCTAAAAGCTTAATAGGTTTTTGTGGAGCAACTGTTGTAAGCCTGTTTCCACACTGCCTACAAAAATCGTCCTCTTTTGCACGTATCACTCCCGTTTCAAGCTCCTCAGAAAGTATTAGATCGCATGAAGCCCCACAAACCGGGCAAGAGCCAAGATAGCTTATCGCCAGCTTGGTAATTCTCTGCCCCGGTAGAAAACAGCACTGCTCGAATAAAGCATAGGCATGTTTCATATCTGTGTTAACAACAGCCCTTTGACCAACTACAATATCCATAAAATACTTCTATCAATTAAGTTCTAAAATGATCTGGTCATAATGGAACATCGGGTTCCACTTCCACCAAAGACAATACAATATTAATCATAGTACGTCAATTATTTTTGGGTAGATTTTAAGCCTATTAAATACCAACTTTATACCTTTATAATCCCCTACTTTGTGATAATATAAATATATAAATAATAAAAATATGAGCCAAGATACAAACATCGCATCAAACACAGATGCAAATACTGAAAATAATAAGAAAACGGACACATCAGAGCAAAAAACTCATTATGCCCCAAATATCCCAGCTCAACTTCTAAAGCCTTATGATCCAACTGAGGTGGAACCTCGAGTTCAAAAAGAAGAACGTGAAAGTGGATTTTACAATCCAGATGTTTGTATTAAAGAAGGAATCACTAAAGCTGATGCTCCTGTTTATAGTATTATTCTCCCTCCTCCAAACGTAACTGGAACACTTCATATGGGACACGCTCTTGGGTTCACTACGCAAGACATCGTAATTAGATACAAACGAATGAAAGGAAATAGAGTACTTTGGATTCCTGGAACGGACCATGCCTCAATTGCAACACAATCAATGGTTGAGAAAAATATTCAAAAGGCGGAAGGTTTGAATAGACATGATTTAGGTAGAGAGGAGTTACTTAAGCGAGTTGATACTTTTGCAAAGCAAAGTCACGATACAATTGTTTCTCAACTTCAGACAATTGGGGCTTCTGTTGATTGGTCAAGAGAAGCCTTCACATTAGATGAGGAAAGAAACTTTGCAGTTAGAACTGTTTTCAAAAAAATGTATGACGATGGTCTAATTTTCAAAAAAAATAGAGTTATTAACTGGGACCCAAAAGGTCAAACAACAATTTCAGATGATGAAATAGTTTATGAAGACAGAAAGGCAAAGTTTTATACTTTCAAATATAGTAAAGACTTCCCTATCGCTATTTCAACAACTCGTCCTGAAACAAAACTGGGAGATGTTGCTGTTGCAGTAAACCCGGAGGACCCTCGTTATAAGGAGTTTGTTGGAAAAGAATATTCAATGGATTTTTGTGGTGCTCCAATTAAAATAAAAATTGTTGCAGACCATGAGGCTGAAATGGATTTTGGAACAGGTGCTGTTGGTATTACCCCAGCACACAGCATGACTGACTATCAAATTGCAATGCGTCATGGTTTACCTATGGTTCAGGTTATTGATGAAAAAGCTCGCATGATGATTGGTTCTCCTGAGATTGTTGGTAAAAAAGTTGCTGAAGCGCGAGAGCTTGTTGTTGCTTGGCTTAAAGAAAATGATTTACTTATTGATGAAACTGAAATTGATCAAAGAGTATCTACTGCCGAGCGTACTGGTGGAATTATTGAGCCACTTCCTAAGCTTCAATGGTTTGTTGCTGTTAATAAAAAATTCAAACTCCCCCATTCTGATATTGATGGAATAGAATCTGGATCAGAAACTACATTAAAGGAAATTATGCAAAAGGCAGTTCTGGGTGGCCAAATTGAGATGATGCCTGAGCACTTCCTTAAAACATATTTTAATTGGATAGATAATTTGAACGATTGGTGTATTTCTCGCCAAATCTGGTACGGACACAGAATTCCCGTTTGGTATAAGAAAGGTTCTAATATAAATCAGGAGGCAGATTCTGAGGCATCTAAATCTGATATTTATTGCGGACTAGAAGCTCCAACTGGCGATGACGCAGATCAATGGATTCAAGATGAAGACACGCTAGACACATGGTTCTCTTCTGGTCTTTGGAGTTTCTCAACAATGGGATGGCCTGCAAAAGCAAATGATCCACAAAGTGATTTTGCAATATATCATCCAACAAACCTTCTTGTTACTGGACATGACATTATTTTCTTCTGGGTAGCACGTATGATTTTAATGACAGGTTATGTCCTTGGAACAATACCCTTCAGTAAAGTTCTATTCACTGGAATGGTTCGTGATATGAAAGGAAGAAAGTTTTCAAAGACATTAGGTAATGGAATCGATCCAATAGAAATTGCTCAAAAATTTGGAATGGATGCCGGTAGAATGTCACTTGTTTTTGGAACAGCACCAGGAACTGATAGTAAAATCGATGAAAATAAAATTAAGGGATACAAACACTTTGCAAACAAAATTTGGAATGTTACTAGATTTATTTTAACTTCAACCGAAGGAATGCATGATGTTGCAAGTAACGGTGTGGACGAAGATAAGACAAATATATCTTTCACTGAAGCTGATTTAGCGTTAATTGAAAAGAGAAATGAAGTTTTTAAATCGATATCAACAAATATGGACAATTTAAAGATTCACATTGTTGCAGAAGACCTGTATAATTATACATGGAAGGAGTTTGCTGATGTCATTTTAGAAAGTAGTAAAGAAATTTTTGCAAATAACGATGAATCAAATATAGAAGCTGTTGCGATGAAAAAATCTCGCGCAAAATTCTTACTTGAAACACTTGCGATGATTGTAAAGACACTACATCCATTTATGCCTCATGTAACTCAAGAACTTTGGTCACTTCTTCCAAAAGAGCTTAAAACTCGAGAATTGATAATGACCGAAAAATGGCCAACTACTTAATAAACCAATTACAAGGAGCTCCTCTGTTTGCAATAGAGGTTTTTGCCTATGCCTTAGTGGGAGGTGTTTTACCTGCTATGTTTTGGTTATGGTTTTGGATGCATGAAGCAAATGATCACAAAGAACCTAAGGATATTATCTTTTTGTCCTTTGTTGTAGGAATGTGTGGAGTTTTTGTTGTGTATCCGCTTCAAAAAATATCTGTTGGACTTTTTAATTTGAAAGACAGTGACTTACATGCCATTTATATTTGGGCATTAATTGAGGAAGCTGTTAAGTTTGGCGGGGCTTGGTTTATTGCATTACGAAGTAAGACAATTTTTAATCACCCTATTGATAGTTTTATATACTTAATGAGTGTATCACTTGGTTTTGCGGCCATGGAGAATACTTTATTTTTATTAACTCCATTATTTAGAGGAGACCTGGTTGCAAGCATAATGACAGGAGCCGCTCGTTTTATGGGAGCTAGTCTCCTTCATGTTGCAGCATCCGGGGTATTCTCTATTTTTATTGGATATGGTTTTTATAGGGGAAAATTTGGTAAATTCTCACTAGCCTTTCTTGGGCTACTTGTTGCGGGAGTTATACATACTATTTTTAATTACATAATTGTAATAAGCGATGAGCAGAATATGTTTATTGCATTTTCATTTGTTTGGATATCTATTATATTGTTGATTTTGTCACTGGAGAAAGTTAAGCAGATAAAGCAGTTCTAGTCTTTGCCTACTCCTTAAACTATCATTTCGATCAGCCAAGCCCAGGTGTAAATTAATTTATTGACTATACGCTCAAATAGTATAGTCTTCTATTGTTGTTCCTTAACGTACTGATTGAAACCATAAACACCAAACTAGAAACGAACTAAATATGAATGCAACTATTACGGCCTTTAACGCCATTTGTATTGATCTCATGCGTCAATTCCCATACCTTCCTGAAGTTGAACAGAACATGATTATGGAGCGCATTAGCGCTATTTCTATCAACATAGAACCTGTTGCCGGAAGATTTGATCGAGTGAAAGCAAAGAGAATTCGTGAGAATCTTTGCATCCCAATCCAGGGACTGGTGCAACTGTTCGGTGGTAAACCAGAATATCTCGACATTCTCAAGTTTGAAAGCGGAGAGTCAGGGGCAAAGCCTGACATCAACAACCCTGATCATTTGAAGTATATTTACTGGTTGGAACAGAATGGGTTTTAAGTTTCAGCCGAGAAGTTGATTCAGTTAGCGAGAAACGATTTTGTAAGCGCCGTTCCCACAGGGAACGGCGCTCTTTATTTATCTATATTCCAAATTAATGTAGCATTTTTCTTTTATATGATTTATAATTAGAACATAAAAAATTTACACATATGAAAAAAAGATCCTTTTTTGAAAGACTAACAGGCGCGGTAAACATCGATGAAGATGAGCAATTAGAAGAGGCTGAAGATTTTGATTTTACAGCAGCCAGAAACGTAAGACCTTCTATTACAGCAGTTTCTAAAAAGAGTGCACAAATTTATCCAAAGTTTGATGATAAAAATAGTTCATCGTGGGTAGATGATTCATCAGCTGATAGTGAGCTTTCTGTAGATGTGTATCAAACACAAGATGATGTTATTGTGAAAGCTATGATTCCAGGTGTTAGAAAGGAAGATTTGGAAATTAATTTAACTAGAGACTCCATTACACTTAAGGGAATAAGGAAGGAAGAGAAAATTGTTTCCGATGATGATTACTTTCACAGAGAATTATACTGGGGTTCATTCTCAAGAACTATTCAACTTCCTCATGAAATTGATATCGAGCACGCAGAAGCCATAGAGTCACAAGGTATTCTAACTTTAAAACTTCCAAGAGTTGATAAGGACAGACAAATGAAGGTTAGGGTTAAAAGTATTTAACACAAACAGTAAAAGATTGAAGAATGAAATTTGGGGTCAGGCACCACAGTGCCTGACCCCAAATTTTTCATTCTTTTTTTGTTGTTATTTAAATATAAGCATGTTAATCTCTCACCGAGAAAGAACAACAAACAATGACAACTGAAAGTACATTAAAGTCTATGGTGAAGCCATTTACTGCACCTGATGCAGAATGGCAAATTATTGGGTCAGAAGACTGCGGAGACGAATTAGAAAAAGAATTGGGGCTCGATATAAATAAAGCAACAATTACTATCGAGATTATTGAAGGAAAATTTGGCATATGGTTTTTGCTTTGGGAGAGCTGGATTGATATCAATATTCAAAATTCTAGCGGGAAAAAGTTACCCACAACGTACACCTACAGGATAAAGGCTGCAACAAAGAGACCTGTCTTTACTGAACATGGAATGAACTTAGGCAACATCCTGTTTCAGATAGTCTGGGATTCTACTGCAGAAAATTGTCTGAAGATGATAACGGCTGATTTTGCAATCTATGAGCCTCACCTAAGAGATACTAATTTGTCACAATACGTTCTGGAGGCTTTTGAATCCATTATGAAGACAAATTCTGAGGTCAGGTAATTTGTGTATATAAACCCTGATTTTGACGAGTTTCGATGCGGCGCAAGGCTTTGCCTTGCGCCGCATTATCATATCAACCCATTTTAGGCTCTATCTTACAGCCCAACAAGAACACCAAACCAAGCTCGCCTTGCATGCTTGACAAAACAGTGTAATAGTACTATAATATATACAGTTCTTTGATTAGTTTCGTCGGATTCCTGATAGGAAGTATTGTCATTCATCTCTACATTTTTATGGCTTTTGGGCAGATATTACTTAGTTAACAGAGGTTAGCTAGATAATATCTGCTCAACACCAAAACCAGATGAAAAAGATGAACACAATACTCGTCTCCACCACCGTGTGGAATGTCATGAATCCAATCAGCAGGGCATTGGCTGCAAAGCTAATGTTCGCAGCTATCGTAAGTCTTGCTGTGGCATCAGGACTCACCTCCTGCGTCATGGCGCCACCGCAAGGTGGTTATGCTCAACAACAACGCAGACAGCCTGCTCCCCAGCAATATGCTGTGGGTCAATATGTCAGCGCCAGTTGCTTCGGCAACCAACCCAAATCACCGACTCCTGGATCCGTTAGGATCTTATGGTCGGAAGTCTTTGGTCCACGCGGACCAATGGTCAATGATATGGGCGGTAATCGTGCCATGGTTCAAAACGTGCCAGTAGGGTTGGTGATCATGTACGATCGTCAAACTCAGCAGGCATGGAAGGAAAACTGTGGTAACAGGCTGATGCTTGCAGAAGTGCAAGCGCCACAGCAAGAGGAGGTGGTGCAAGAAGCACCACAACGCCGTTCAGGTGGTTGGCAAATTAATGGGTCGCTGATTAACATCGGCTTCACTCCCCCATACCGAGACCCTCGTGGTCTTCAACCTTGGGGTGGAAACTGCTATCAACAGCAGTATCCACAGCATTCCTGGGGTGGCAACTACTATCAGCAACAACGGAGGCAAGTAATTGTCGTCCAGCCATATCCGCAACAATATGGCGGATGCCCTCCATATGGGTATCGCCAACAACGGCACGGGTGGTAACAACCACCCGGGTTCAATCCCCAAAACAACTCAAATCGCCCGGCCCCACTTGGGGACGGGCGATTTTTTCTTGCCTTACATTTGGTGCCGAGAGCCGGATTCGAACCGGCGACCCCTTCCTCTTCAGGGAAATGCTCTACCAACTGAGCTATCTCGGCATAACTATCAAACCTTCAACTTACTATATATTCTTCAACGCCTTAAGGATATCAATTCCTCCATTATTTTCAACCCCTCCCGTCAAAGAATTTACACTACCATATAACTTCATAACACTTTCAAGATATGGTTGAAGAAAATAAAAGGCACCCAAAGTGAACCCTATTATTACTACCCATTTAATTATAGAAATAGCATAAGATAAACGATACGCACGATAAAGATATTTTAGCATTACACTATTATCTTTAGACATGTTCTCAAGCTTCTCTAATCTTTCGCTTATTTCTTTAATTTCTTCTTCAATGTATTCATCCATATTTTGAATTTTAATACTATTACACAGCCAGGTACAACTATATCATAAGACTAGAGACTTTTCCAGCGAGCTACAATTCCACATGGAAGTACTATTGGGTCAAGTTTTGACGATGTATCCATGCCCACAGTAGCACCATCCATCATCTTCTTAAAATCGTTCAAATCTTGCTCAATACACAATTCACCATGTTCAACTTCCCCACCTCTTTTTGCAATAAGATTTCTAAAGTTCTGTGAATACGCAATAGATGAATATCCAGCAGCATAACCGTTAAGAATAACAAACAACGCTTTATCTGAAAGTAATTCAAAAATCAATTCTAGGAATGGTAAAAAATCTCTTTCGATTTTCCAAACCTCACCCTGTGCACCTCGCCCAAAAGCTGGAGGATCTAGGATTATTCCATCATACTTATTTCCTCTTCTAATTTCTTTCTTAATAAATGAAACAGCATCTTCCAAAATCCATCTAACTGGTTTGTCCAATACTCCGGCTAGTTCTGCATTCTCATTTGCCCAAGTTACAGCCCCCTTTGATGAATCAACGTGAGTAACATGAGCTCCTGCCAAAAGACAAGCCACAGTTGCAGCACCAGAATATCCAAAAAGATTTAATATTTTTGGTGGGTTTTCTTTTGTGAATTTTGCCTCAGCACCTGCAGTGTCATTTTCCATTGCTTTATTAATCAATTCCATTGACCACTTCCAGTTTGTAAACTGTTCTGGAAAAATTCCAGTATGCTTAAATGGAGTCAATCTTGCATATATGTTTAATGCAGGAAGGCCATCTCCCATCTCAAACTTAATAGGCCATTTTTCAGGGATAGCTCTTGTCTTAATCCAATTACCAATGTCATTATCATCATCCGTTTGAGCAGAAGATGAAGACGAAGAACCACGCCCACTTGAGCCTCCAAACCCTCCCTTAGCAAACACAGCATCAATGTTAGGCCAAAGGTTGATGTTATCATTATTTATCTTTACAACGGCAGACAGGGCGCTATAAACAGCCTTAGGCCACAGTGCTTGAGGATCTGGTCTTGCAATTAGATATTCTCCATATCTTTCTAATTTGAAGCTATTTCCAGCATCAATCAGTGCGTATTCTTTTTGTGGTTTACATTTAAACATGTTGTTGATAATACTAACCCAAAACCATGCATTTGTATAATCTCCAATGAAACAAAGGTGTATCTGAGGAACTTGCGAACGGCAGTAAGCAGAGCCAATTCTTAGCAGAGAATTGGCGTATCCTCAGATATACCTTTATTGAGTTCTGTGCCACCAGCAGGAATCGGTCTCTACGAGACCAGTACAGGTTTCCCATTTTCTCAAAGCTCGCTTCTCGAAAATACGGGAGAACCTTTTCGATTCCTGCCCGCAAGCCGAAGTATCGGCTTGCTTGTCGTCCCAAAATTCACTTCGTTAATTCTGTGCCACCAGCAGGAATCGAACCCACATCAATCCCTTAGGACGGGACTGTTCTATCCATTGAACTATGGCGGCGGCGTAGAACAGTGAAGGTAGATTTATAATTTATTCAAGCTAAAATCGTATCATCACCATTCCACTACTTTCCTATTCTCCTACTTTATTTACTCTCTATTCCCAACATCTCAACTTCAAAAATCAAAGTTGCATTTGGTGGAATCATGTATCCCCCATTACCATCAGGAATACCTCTTGATCCATAAGCCTTCTCTCCAGGGATAACAAGACGCTTCTTCTCCCCAACCTTCATTCCAACCATTCCTTCATCCCATCCTTTTATAACTTGCCCAATACCAACAACAAACTTAAATGGTGTACCTCTATCAATTGAACTATCAAATTTTGTTCCATTCTCAAGTGTACCAACATAGTTAACTGTTAATGTATCTCCGGCTTTTGAAACTTTTTCTGTATCCATATTTTTTGTAGAATTATTTTTAATATCTGTACTTGGTGCAGTCACCGTAGTGTCTTTAACTGAAACATCTGATGTTGTAGCCAAATTAACCTCTAGATTAGAAGTTATTGGCGTTCCCACCACATCATCTTTATCTGATCTATATTTAACTATGTATACCGCTAATAAAATTATTGCGATTATGATAACTGCGTATAATATTTTTTTCATATTTTACTTTTATTATTTTATAACGATTAAATTTTAATACCAACCTTCTGTGCAATCAATTGCTTATCGAAACCAATCAAAACTGATCCATCAATATCTATAACTGGAACTCCCATCTGGCCAGTCTTCTCAATCATCTCTTTGCGCTTTTCCAAATCAGCTGCAACATTAAATTCTTCAAATGGTATATTGTTTGCTTTTAAAAAATCCTTGGCCATTACACAAAATGTACATGATGGCGTGCTGTAAATCATTATTTTCATAATAGATATTATATACCACTGAGTCTATTTCTTGAAGACCCCAACAACACCATTCCACAGTTTTTTGATAATGCTAGTTTCTACAGGGATTGGTGCTGAAACCTCCTTGTCCACAACCATAATTACACTCTCACCAGGCTTAACTACATCAAATTTGGACCTTATCTCCCTTTCCATCCCTTGATCAGTTTTTAATTCATTAACCTTTTCCGACAAAACATCATACCTTTCCTGAAGTTCAGCTCTTTTAATATCGACCAGTTTTTTCTCTTCCCCACTTTCTCGTTGTTTAATAGACATGCTAATAAGACCCTTTATTACAAGGATAATCATTATCAAAAGTACAAGTAAAGCCCATTTAGAGTATATTTTGTCTTTTCTATCGTTTTCTTGTTGAAATTCTTTCATTTACTGGTATATTATAGACTATATGTTTCTTAATCCAAAACACCAAAAAACAGTAAAGATTATATGGGGTATTATTTGTGTCCTAATCATAATCTCAATGATTCTTCTTTATATACCTGTATTGTCTAGAGGTCTATAATTTGATTATAAGTTATTTCATGAACCAATTCCACACTCTTTGAAAAAGAGGTACTTTTTCTGTATTTTTACTTGTTTGATCCTTTTCTGTTACTGTGTTTATTTTTTTATCAATGGAAGAACCACTAGCATTTATTGCCTTAACATCCAAAGTAAGTGCTCCTGCTTTCAATGTATATTTACTATATATTTTAACATGGGAGGCAGGAAAGGACTATGAATAGTGATGTATAACTATTATCTTAAATCAAGTAATTTTCTGTTGAGAAAATATATTGCTCAAAAAATATTTTCTTGAATGATGCTATGGAATTTAGCTCATAAAAAACCATTACCGACTCCCTGTATGTTTCTTCATCAACAATCCTATATGATAGTGGAGCCAAACCATATGTAAGTAATATAGCATTCCCCATGAGCCTAGAGGTTCTTTTATTGCCGTCTTCAAAAGGTTGTATATAACTTATCCCAATAATCAAGAAAAGCGCCTTACTATAGACATCAGCCATTTTAGATATAGCTTTACATAATTTTTCTGCCGATTCCTCAATTTGAAATTTATTATCCAAGGGTTTATACTTTGAACCCAAAACTCCAACGGGGTTTGACCTTAGGTTGTTTGTAACACCCAGATCCTTTATCAAAATCTTATGTACATCTTCTATTTTTGATACAGAAACCTCCTTAAACATATTTTTATTTTTATATATGAAATCAAAGGCATTTTTATGGTTGATAATCATAACAGCCTCGTCTTTCGTTTTTCCCTTAGCCTCGATACCGTCCTTAAGTAATTTCTCTGTATCCAAAAGTGTATAGGTATTTCCTTCTATTTTGGATGACTTCCAAGAAAGTTCAATAACGAAACGTTCTAATTCTTTTTTATGAATTACTTCAGAAACATTTAGAATTTTTTTATGATATTTTTTACTTGCAGAATCTAGTTCCTTAATTTCCTCCTTAGAAAAAAAACTTTCTGGTAGCGAATCAAACAGTTCAAAATTATAATCGCGAAGACCAACTCTTTTGTCCACCTCAATACTACAATATTTTTCAATATCAATTTCCAAATTTAGGCGTCCAAGAGTTGATATTTGATATTTAACAGACCTACCTTTTCCAGATTTGATTAAAAAACCCTGCACCACCAACTTTGAAAGAAGTCTCTTTACAGAAACGGCTGACGTCACCTCTTTAGTTATTATGTATTCGTATATCTCTGATACTGAAAAAACACCACCTTTGATCAAAAATTCAAGAATTTCGTTTGTCATATTGTTTTATTTGATTTTAATCCATTATTAATTAATCGTATCATTTTAGTAGCTTAATCGTATCATTTTGATACGATTAAGTACAGCTTTTGATACGATTAAATCACCTACAATTAACATTCCATCACAAACTACTCCCCCGTCTTCATCATCTTCAAAAATACATCGTGAGGAATATTTACAACTCCACGGGCCTTCATTTTCTTCTTTCCTTTCTTTTGTTTCTCGCGCAATTTCATCTTTCTAGTAATATCTCCTCCATATAAATAGCCTGTAACATCTTTTGTCATGGCAGATAATGTACGTGAGGCAATAATTCTTCCGTTAATTTTTGCTTGGATTTTTGCAACGAACATTTGCTTAGGTAGCACATTAAAAAGCCTATCTACAGTCTTATTTGCCTCTTCATCAGCTCTTCTTTCAGCAATAACTTTGGTAAATGCCTCAACAGGTTCATTTGCAACCAAAATATCCATTCTAGTAACCTCAGCAGAGCGCATTCCCTCAAATTCATATGAAAGTGAAGCATAGCCCGATGAAACAGATTTTAGTTCATCAAAAAAGTTACGCATAAGCTCACGTAGTGGCATTCTAATTACAAGTTTTGTCCTTCCGTCTCCAAAAGTTTCTGAATCCCCCAATTCTGCCTCATGATCATAAAGCAATTGATAAATTGAACCAACATAAGCTTCTGGGGTAATAATATTTGTTATAACCCAAGGTTCACGTACAGATTTATATTGCCCATGCTCTGGAAATAATGATGGCGAATAAACCATGACAACTTTTTCATTTGCCATAGTAACTTCATAGGTAATGCTAGGTGTTGCGATGATTAGATCTAGCCTAAACTCGCGCTTAAGACGCTCTGTAATAATTTCAAGGTGAAGTAGTCCAAGAAATCCACATCTAAATCCACGTCCTAATGAGCCTGATGATTCTTCTTCAAAGGAAAAAGCGGAATCAGAAAGCTTAAGTCTTCCAAGTGCTTGCTTTAGAACTTCAAAATCATCTGCGTCTTCTGGATAAACTGAAGCCCAAACAACAGGAGCTGGATTCATGTATCCATGAAGTTCAGGAAGTTGTTTTCTAAAAAGTGTAATTGTGTCCCCAACCGATGCGATACCAGGACGTTTTATACCAGTTGTGATATATCCAATTTCACCAGCATTTAATATATCTATTGACTCTTCATCTGGTGTAAAAATTCCAACATCAAGTGCTGTAAATTTTTCATTAGCAATTTTGAAAACTAATTCATCACCCTTCTTAATACTTCCTTCCATTACTCTAATGTAAACAATTACACCCTTATGATTTGAATATTGAAAGTCAAAAACTAATGCGCGACAACTTTGTGAATTCTCTATTTCCTCAACAGGATGTGGAATTTTTTTAACGATTTCCTGCAACAACTCCTCAACACCCTCTCCAGTTTTTCCTGAAGTTCCCAAGATATCTTCCGGCTTACAACCCAACAACTTACACATTTCATCTTTTATCTCAACAGGACGCGCAAGTGGTGAATCAATTTTACTCAAGACTGGAATAATAGTTAAACCAATTTCTCTTGCAAGCCTAAGTGTTGTCAAAGTTTGCGCTTGTACGCCTTGTGTTGCATCTACAAGCAAGATACATCCTTCTACAGCCTTAAGTGCACGAGAAACCTCGTATGAGAAGTCAATGTGACCTGGTGTGTCAATTAGGTTTAATTCGTATTGTTTACCCCCTTTAGATTGTCCATCGCCCACCTCGGCGAGATTTTTATATGCCATTCTAACTGGACGCATCTTAATTGTAATTCCCTTTTCACGCTCAAGTTCCATGCTATCCAGCACCTGATTCATCATCTTACGCTTCTCAATAGTGTTTGTAATTTCAAGCATACGATCAGCCAGCGTGGATTTACCATGATCAATGTGAGCAATAATACTAAAGTTTCTGATATTTGAGAGATTCATTTGTGCTTGTACTATATCGTAAAAGCTGATATTTGACAACGAAATGGGCTTTGATATACTTATATCACTACACCGCAGAAAGGCCTATTAATTTGTCCTTTCTAGTGGAAATCTCTAGCATAGCTAGAGATTTTTGCTTTTAATTACAATAAATTCTATTTGTTTTCTAAGTGTCCCGATTTCAATAAACCTAATAGAAGCTAGGTGAAGTCTGACTTCCTTTGCTGTTCTTGATGTACGAGAAATTATAAACACCTCTTTTCCTTGCTGTTCCATGTACTTATATAAAGGCAAGAAATCCCCATCTCCTGACATCACGATAGCTCTATCAAATAATTTGATGTTCTTCATGACTTCTATTGTTAAATCCACATCGCAGTTTGCCTTACTTTGCGAGAGGCCAGTACCGCCAAAGTGTTTAACTGGTTTCAAGAAAACTTTGTATCCAAAAAACTCAAGTTTGCTATAAAATTTCGCCCTCTGAATAAGCTTTTTAATGAAATTATTTTGCTCGTAAGAAAGTCTTTTATCCTCCTCTAAAATACACCTTAAGTGACGAGTAAATACCTCTAGGTTTACCGTGTCATTTTTAGAATAATCATAAAAATATTCCTCATTTTTCTGAATTCCTATTGTGATGTCAATTCCTCCAAAATATAGTACAGAAATAGCATTGTATTTTTTCTCTAAATACTTCTTCAATAATTCATAGTCGATTTTCCAGCCATATTCTATATCGAATCCGTAGAAGAGGTTTGAGGCATCGATAAATATATAAGTTTTCATCAACACATTTTACTATGCAGGAACCACGATTATGATCAAGAAATCCTAAAGAAAAACATGAGAAAAATACTAGAACTCAATGTTATCCGGTTCAGAAACAATCAATTTATTTTTATTCACCTTTGAGATTACAGCCTCCCAGACTTCATCAAGCTCTCTGGTACCTAGTAGTTTATAAATTAGTATTGTAACCGCAATACCTATTATTCCAGCAAAGAATCCTTGTAGAAATACCCCCATTGAAGTTGTTAAATTGAATACTAATGCAAATATATTCAAACCAATATATGCAAAGAATGCACCTATAACACCAGCGCCCAGCGAGTGAACCAAAACCATTGCAGTACGCTTCGTGAACCCCCTAAAGTCCCTTTCAAATATTATCCAGAGCATTGCAACATTAAAAATCGTTCCGATCGTATAACCAAGTGGGAGCATCATTACAGCTGTTCCTTCAATTCCAGAGACCTTAAATAGTGACTCGAAGAAGAATCTAAAAGTCTCTACGTTTGCAAAAACCTTTAGCAATAAAAATGGGGAAAGTATTGTAACAAAAGAACTAATCAAATTTATAAATAATGGTTTTCTGGTTTTTCCAGCTGCATAATAGGCTCTTATCAAAAGCAATTCTAGAGATTGTCCAAAAAGTGAAAGGGTAAATAGAGCAAGGCATGCTGCCGTAAGCCTAGTATCTTGCCAATTAAATGATCCTGAACCTAAAATAACTCTAACGATTTGTGCACGTAGAACAATAAACAGTGACGTGATTGGAAAAGACCAAAAAATGATATGCCTTGCCGCTGCTACAACGTGGCTCATAAATTCCTCCTTTTGTCCTTTTGCAAAACAAGCAGACAGTGTTGGAAAGGCAGCTAATGTGTAACTTACTCCAACAATTGCAAGTGGCACTGACTGCAAATTAAAAGCAAAACTAAAGATAGTGATTGAACCAACAGCTAAAGTTGATGCAAAAGCTGTAATAAAAACTTGTTCAAGTGTATAAGTTGAAAGTGTTAAGGTTCTTGGAATTGAGATTTTAATAACCTTCCATACTTCTTTATAATCAATCTTTTTTGTAAAAGTTGGCAGAAGCCCATATTTGAAAACAAAAGGAACTTGAATTAGGAAATGTAAAACCCCTCCAATAACAACACCATAAACAACACCTGTAATTCCAAAAAACGGATAAAGAAAAACTATTCCAAAGATGATTGAAAGATTATAAAGAATCGGACTTAGCGCATATAAGAAAAATCTTTTCTTGATTTGTGTAATAACACCAAGCATATTTGAGATACCCAAACAGATTGGTTGTAGCAATAATATTCTAGACATCCAAATAACCTGATTCAATGAATCAGAATCTACAATTCCTGGAAAAACAAATTCCGCAATATACGGCATTGCAATAAATGCAATTATTGCGACAAACACTATCGCTGAGAAAAATACAGTAAATACGGAATCCAAAAATTTCCTTGTATCCTCTTTTTTATTTTCTAATTTTTCACTTAAAAAAGGTATCAAAACAGAAATAGAAACCAGAGATGCAACTGAGGCAAAAATAAAATCTGGAATTCTAAATGATGCATAGTAAAGGTCAAGTGAATGTGTTGCACCAAAATAATTTGCCAAAACCCTATCCCTAAATAATGCCAATACCTGAGACATCAATGTAAAAAAACCAAGAATTGCTGCCGCTTGATGCATTCCTGAAACCTCGCTATGAAATAATTTGAATAATCTTTTAACCATTATTTTTTAGCGTTAACTGTCTTTGTAACACTTGATGTTGTAGTACTTTTTGTTTTTGACTTTGTGCTAGTTGCTACTGAAGGCTTAGGTGAAATAGTTGCTGGTGTAGAACTAGCCTTTGGCGACGAGGATACAGCGGGAGTGGATGTTGATGAAGCAGATTCATCGATCAAAAGTTTTTGATACATCTCCGTAGCTTCGACAAAGTCTGGTTTTATTTTTATGGTTTGTTCTAAAACGATTTTTGCAGAAGTCTTATCTCCTGACAGCACATATAAATTAGCAAGTGAGTATAATGGCAAGGGATGATTTGGAGCAAGATTTACCGCTTGCAGAAAGGCCTGTAATGCCAAATTCCCAGCTTCTTGATCCCCAGTAATCAGAGCGGCTGATTGTAATGTTGAACCAAACTGAACAAGGTTTCTAAAGTCATTAGGATTTGCATTTAATGCAGCCTTTCCAGATGAAATAGCAAGGGCAAGATACGCTGACGTTGATGATGACATATGAATCTGTTGGCCGGCTTGCAGCGCTTGAAGATTTTGATTCTCTGGGTCGGATGAAATATCGTAATTAAGTTTAACTATCGCTAAATTATTTATTGACCTAGCATAAACGTCAGCTGGGTATATGTCATATGCCTTCTGTAATAAATCTAATGCTTTTGGTACCATAGAAATATTTGCATTCTTTGCGTAAATCATCTGCACTGCCTCCGTAGAATATATTTGTGCCCTAGTTCTTTGAACCCATGTAAAAGCAAGACAAAGAATCACTAATGTAAAAGCAATGAATATTATTTTTGCGATTTTCTTTTTAGAGATACCCTTATCCTTATTTTTATTCTCGTTCTTGCTATCGTTCTCGCTATCGCTCATATTATCCCCCGCCCTGTCCCTCTTGAACATTAATCCGTCAAGGGAAACGTCTATCATTTGTAATTTTTTATCAGAGACAAGACTTCCAATTAATAGCCCTGTGAAGATGAAAGTTAAAATAAGAACTGCAGAACTTGGATTCTCTATTTTTATACTTGCCCATAGTAAAAGCGCAGAGAGAATTGTAACCACTCCCATGTAATTTGGAATATCTTTTCCTGCTTTCTTTTCTTTATTACGTCTTCCAACTAGAGAAAGGAATCCAACAATAAACAATGCTCCCAAGCTTATCGCCCAAAGCAAGAAACCTAAAATTCCATTATTTACTATTATTGTCATCAAATATCCAACTCCAGATGGATATTCTGTATTCCATAAATCTAATTTATTTACATAATCAGGCCTGTATTTATTCCAAGCTATACCAAAGCCGTGTGGTCCAACTCCAACTAATGCATTTTTTATAGATGACCTCAGCACAGCCTTTGATACTATGTAAGTATCGCTAATTCCAGGCCTAATATTAACCACGGATTCATCAGGAACTCCCACAAGATGATTAATTTTCTGATTAAGAGCGAGTGGGGAAATCATAACTATTATACCAAGAATAATTAAAATGAGACTTGCAACAGGAAGATTTATGGTTATAAGACCGTCACGCTCAGACCCTACTGCCTTTTCATTTTCAGCAACACCATCTTCCGCCAATTCTTTAGACTTACTTTCCGCCCTACTTCCCGCCTTCTTATTTTTTTTAATAATTTTGTTCTTACAAAATAATCTAGATAGAGCAAACACCAATGCAATAATTCCAACAAATGTCATTGAAGGAAATACGAGCTGTGAACCATTTGTTAATTGATCAATTCCTGATCCAATTAAAATCGATGAAGAGATAAAACTCATTGTTGCAAAAATTGCAAATAGTAACCAGAATGCTTTTCTAAATGCAGCCTTCAGTCCGTCTAAGTACGACATATCCAAAATTATTCCAAGTGAAAGTGCTGACACTCCAGCAATTATTGAAAAGTCTGTCCATGTACCAATTGTATTTACAGATGAATCTGTAAAAATTCCACCAAAATTAAATACAGCAATGAGCAAATCTGATTTAAATAAAACAGCGAGCATTCTTACGATTTGAAACAATGACGCCACACCAAACCCTGCCCAAAACAATGATAGAGCTGTGAAGATACGCTCTTTTGTATTTACAATTGATGCCACCAAAACTACCAAGAGTAGCAACAAAGAAATTACATACCAGGAATCAAGCTCGGTTCCAAGTCCAATTAATCCACCCCTATACGATGTAGATAGGAGCGACGACAAAAAAGTAAAGGCAGAAATTACAATTGCCGGTATCAAAACTTTTTTACTAATTATCTGAATTCTGCCACTGTATAATGATGACAACACGCTTGAAACAGTTGCGGCTGAAACAGATAGAATCAGAAGCCCTATTTTAGCTTGATCTAATGCAAGTGTAGGAGTTGGGAGAAAAAATATTGGAAGCAGGGCGACAAGAACATATATTGAGTATTTTGCGATTGAATCAAATAGTTTGATTTTTTTTAATATGTCCGATGGGGACGAAGATGAAGTTTTCAATTTTTTAGGCATTTTTATTTTTAAAATGAAATAGCAAAGCTACTGCTTGGCGATATTACTTGAATAATATCCTTATCTTACCAAGAATACGCCTAATTTAAAAGCTAGTTTTACCCAGTTTTGCACATTTGAATCCATAACTATTAGAAAATATGAGGTTCCACTTCATTCATTAATGACTAGTATTTATATTAAAAACATGTTATAATACTGGTGTGTCAGACAGGCGCTCGCACTGAAAGTAATTTCACGAGAGAGGAAAGTCCGAACACTCCCCCATCGCAAGATGAGGAGAAGGGTAGCAGGTAACGCCTGCCTAGGGAGATCTACGAGGTGCGAACAGTGACGTCTTGTTTTGAAAGGAATAAGACATCCTAAATGCAAATTTAGGATGAATCTCTTTGGAGACATAGAGAGTGAAACGGCTAAATCCTTACCTGAGTGCAAGTCCGTGCTTATCAAGCAATTGATAAGAGTGACGCAAAGAAATGTATGGTGACATACATTCAAGATAAATGCCTGTCGGGCAACCAAGCAATTGGATGTCGCACAGAATTCGGCTTATAGACACAAACATCATAAGACCCCGCCAAAAGCGGGGTCTTATGCATTTCACAAATGATGAACTTTTATTATTTACCCACCACCCCTCTCGTCATCCCACCAAAGAAACCTGTGTTTGGCAGGCCAACACTTTTCTGAAACCTCACAAGAGCAGCCTTGGTAGCAGGGCCAAAGTATGTAGTCTCCTTTCCTTTGGAACCAACACCAGTCTTTGCAATAGTGAAGCCATTGTTGTTCAAGAACTTCTGTAGTTGTAGTACATCATTGTTTCTCATACCAAGTCTAAGGTCTTTGGTGAAGTTGTACTTTGTTGATGAAGTTGTAATACCACATGCTTGACCTGTGACTGTACTGAATAGGTTTCCGGAAGCACAACCAATGTTGTTTGATGTCGTGCTTGATGAGACAAGAGTAGCAAGGAGAGCTGGAGGATAATATCCACCACCTCCTCCCCCACCAGAAGATACAACAATACTTGGATCAGCAGATGTGGTGAAAGACATTACAGAAGTTGTAGATGTATTTGAATCAGAATCAGTTGATACAATTTGGTAATAGTATGTAGTGCTGTAGCTTAAGTTTGGGAGTATCACATAGTGTGATGTTGAAGCAAATGATGCATCGGTTGTTGTTGAGGTTGTAACAGATGAGTCTGTTCCATAGTTTAATCCAGTTGTTGCTCCCTTGTCTGTGTTCCAAGAGATTGTAGCTT
>Ga0194052_1000564_pt1 | contig 23375 bp, 16 predicted proteins | sample SepL226m_MetaG_FD_160117 | JGI IMG/M metagenome (GOLD analysis project Ga0194052, IMG submission 160117) | Anoxic zone freshwater microbial communities from boreal shield lake in IISD Experimental Lakes Area, Ontario, Canada - Sep2016-L227-6m | ecosystem: Environmental > Aquatic > Freshwater >...
TGCCAATGCTTTTGTCTGAATAGCTGCCAGAATTTCCGCGGTGTTCTTTGCTTTTTTGATGGCTTTTATCCCGGAGTTTTTGCCATCTTTATAATCTGATACAGTGAATCCGTCTTTTTCGAATGCGCCTTTCATTTTTGTAAAAGGGTCTTCCGCCTTCACGCCGGTACCGCTGCCAAATCCACTTGCCATATCTTTCAGCGATTCGTCCATGGCGAAGACGTATTCAACTTCGCCGCCACCTTTCATATTCAGGGTGACATGAGATGAAACTTTAACACAACCGGCTAAGATTAGCATTAACGATGCCAATCCCAACCCCAACAGGATTTTCTTCATTACAATTCTCCTTATTAATATTAATAAAATTATACTGTAAAGTTCATTTGTATGCAAGAAAATTGCAGTTTTGTATTCTTCTTATTTACTATTCGGCAGCATCGCTCCGGCTTTCAGCAGTTTCTGCTGTAATTCCGGCACATTTACAGTATGAACGTTATGATCTGTGTTTGCTGCCATTGTGGCGGCAATGCCTGCTGCCTGACCTGTTATATAGCATCCGGGCATTACGCGGATGGAGCCTTGCAGGAAGCGATCGGTGCTTATGCTACGTCCGGCTACCAGTACGTTATTTAGTCCGCGCGGTGTAAGGGTGCGATATGGTATGCCGTAACTTTCGCCTTTTTTGTAGCGCATTTCGGCAAATTCTTTGGCGAATCGCTGGTATTCTCCTTCATCATTGGGACGGCTGACGTGGATGTCTACCGGGTAGCAATAGCGGCCGATTTCATCTTCAAAGCTGCTGCGTCCCTTAAAGTCGTCAAGGCACAGCATGTAATCACCCATTATGCGGCGAGTTTCACGGATGCCCAGCAGCGAACCGGTAGATACCAGGCGCATTTTTTCGTATCCGGTCAGATATTCTTTGTAATACCGTTCATATTCCAGCAGCATTTTGCGTCCCCATAATAACGCTTTAGTGACTGACCTTTCATCAGTATTATCAACGCCAAAGGTATGACCGATATTGCCACCGCCAATGCCGGGTGCGATATAAAACATACCGGGGAGGTGTTTGTCGCAATAAGTCATTACACCATCCTGGTATGCCTTTTCAATGAAGATATTTTGTGCGTAACCAATTTCTGAATTGCTGACGGCGTCAAAATCGACATCAGTCCATAAGGAACAAAGAGTTCCCGGCATCATGCCGCCTTCCGCATCTCCTTTTTCGAATGGCGCGCCTGCCCAAGTAGAAAGGTCGCCATCGCCGGTGCAATCGATGAATACTTTTGCCTTAACGCCAAATATTCCACTTTTCCCCCATAAAATTGCAGTCTTTACAGTGCCGTTTTCCACCTCAACACCGATTAAATTTGTATGGAAAGAGAACTCAACACCTGCATCCTGAACCATTTCATCGTAAACGCGTTTTAATACTTCTGCATGAATGGGATAGCAACCGGTGCGGTCTCCGCCAAATCCGGTGTTATCCGCACCTGTTGGCGCGTATGTGCCGCCGGCGTTAATCATTTTATCTAAAAGCTCTTCGCCAAAACCGGCAGATAGAAAGTTTATTCCATCGCCAAATTGCATAAATACCGGCACCATGCCGGCAGTACCCATGCCGCCAAAACAACTGTGCCCCTCGGCGAGAAATACGCTGGCTCCCTGGCGCGCTGCCATTACTGCCGCGGCACATCCGGCTGGGCCGCCGCCAGCAACAAATATATCAACTTCATGTCGAATAGGGACTTCGCGCTGAAAATTTATCATAGCATTATTTTGCATTTCATTCTCCAATAGGGGATCGTTCTTTGTCAGGGTAATTATACACCCGTGAGTTGAAATACGTAACAGGGTTAACCGCAAGTGGCACAGAGTTTGACGCAGAGTTACGCAAAGATTTGTTTATAATAACTCCTCCGTGTATCTCAGTGTCTCCTCCGTGAATCTCTGTGTAATAAATAAAAAAAAGACCGCTATATTATATAGCGGTCTTTCAAAATATATGGCTGCCGGACTAGGATTCGAACCTAGAACCACATGATTCAGAGTCATGTGCGCTACCAATTGCGCCATCCGGCAACGTTTACGTATAAATTATAATTATTTGATACACTCACGTCAAGGGGAAAAATGGAAATTGCAAATTGGAAATGGCAAATGGTAAATTATTACGAATGAATTATGAATTTAACGGTGGTTCTTCTTCAGAGATAGGTTCTGTTTCTTCTGTTGTTTTTGCTATACCTTCTTCTGATGCTTCCTTCTCTTCTTCTTCTTCATCCTCATTTTCTTTCCGTTTGCGCAATTTACGGATTATTACGACTATAATCACTAATAATGCCAGTGGAGCAAAAGCGGCGGGAGAGTTGAGGAAGTTCAGGAAATATTCTATGGGCGGCACATTTGATTTCCACCAGAACCACCAGCCTTTTATTGTAAGTCCGGTTTCTTCTTTCAATGCGGTGCTTAATATTGCGCCGTTGGATATTTTTGTTAATATTTTTATTAATGCGCCCGGGTAGTTATACTCCATCCAAGCAGTCATTGACCTTGCCTGTACATACGCCGCGCTGATATTACCGGAACCATTTTCAAACGCGTCTTCCATTTGTTCCACGGTTAATACACCGGTTCCGCCAAGCAGTTCAGAGATATCTTTCAATGCGGTGGGGGCAACTGGATCAGATAAAAATCCGGCGATTCCCTCGTTCAGCCAGTCCGGCAGCGAATCGCGGTTGTTTCCCAACTTCTGCGCCAGCAGCGAATGGGTTAATTCGTGGGCAAGGATTGATTTGTTGATATTGTAATCATCAGAATATAAAAGATGGATATTGTTTGGCCCGTGGCTAACCCCCATCAATCCGATATCCGGCCTGTTGGCAGCCATGAACTCGCCTTTGCTGGTAAAAGATACTATAAGGATGCCGGACATAGTTTTCATATGCAGGTATTTTGCAATTCTGACAGTTTCTTCTTCGGTAATATTTATTAATATTCGTGCTGATTTTTCTTCGCCGGGGTGATATTTTACCGCTATCGGCAATTGCTGCGATTCCATTTCCACCCATTGTTTTGCCCAGGATGGAATTATCGCAACAATCAGCAGCAGAAAGATTAATTTATTCAATGGCAAATACCGTCTCGCCAATCTGCAATTCGTCGCCAATACACAATTCTGCGGTGTCCATTATTCGTATCCCGTTCAGCAAAACGCCATTGGTGCTGCGCAAATCTTCTACCACTATTTTGTCATGACCGCAAGTTATTACCGCATGGTGTGATGATATGGTTAATTCGCGCAGTATAATCTGGTTATCGTTTGACCGGCCGATGGTAATATGTCCCACCAGTGCGACTTCACCCACATTGCTTTCCCCGGTCGCCATTTTCACTGTCATTCGCGATGGCAGTTTTATTTTATTTTCTGCTGGCGGCTGCATTGTTTCCTTTTTTCCGCGCAAATCTGCACGGATAATAGATATTATAGCCAGCAAAAATAGAAACAGTAAAATTATCAATACGGCTCGCGCCAGCCACAGCACTAATTCACTTCCCATATCTTCCCCCGTCTACTTGATTTCGATATAATAATAATCTAAAAGGAGATACTATGACAACCGATTTTTCCGGCAAAGTACGCAGAGCGCAGCTAAACGATAAAAATAAAATGATTGATACGATGAATATCTGTTTTTCATCCCCCGAACGTCCCATGGATTTTCTTAATTTAACCCCTTATTGTTTCACCGATGAACGTATTCCGAATCATTTTATATATGAAACATTAGATGGAAAAATAGCTGGAGCCGCCGGAATTTACCCGTATGAAATGAATATTCACGGCGTTACTTTTGAAATGGCAGGAATCGGTCAGGTCAGCACATTGCCGGAATATCGCGAGAAAGGAATCATGAAACAAATTTTCGCAGAGGTTTGCCGGGAAGCTAACAAATATGATTTCACTTGGCTGGGTGGCGATCGACGGCGATATGGCTTTTACGGCTGGGAACTGGGGGGCAGGAAAGAAGTTTATCGGACATTTGAAAAATACTTGATTGACCCACCGGCGCAGGTACAACCGTTAACAGTTGACGATATGCCGTTTTTGAATAATTTATTGCGGAAAGAAAAACAGTTCGTCTATTTCAGCGAGACAGAAGTGTCATTGATGATGAAAGCAACACAAGTGCAGTTGTATAAATATAATTCGTCTGTATTGGCAACTACTGCCGATGGCAGTACCGTGATATTTGCCGGCGGCATTGAAAAAGAGATATCCGGGATGATAAGCTGGGCATGTATGGAAAATCTCCGCGCTGGACGTTGGGAATTGACGATATTCTGCCCGCCGGAAGATTGTCCGCTGCGGCGGGTATGTATGCAGGTTTTTCACCGCCGTTACAGCGACGACTCGGAAAATCTGCGTGTTGGCAATATTTACAGCCTAGCCCAAAAAATCGGCAAAGTCGTTTCCGGGAAAATACCGAAAGGCCATGGCGAATTGCAATTGGCAAATAGTGATAATGGCGAAGATATTACCATTATATGGTCAAATGGTGCGCTGAAGGTGAAAAAAGGTGCCGTAAATCCTGTACCAATGAATACACGGCAACTGTCCACGCTGTTCTTTTCGACAGGCGGTATTGATTATCTGCTGCCGGAATTGCCGCCAGACTCGGTATTGTGTTCGATATTGCCATTCCCGATTTATATGTCGCAGGTTTATGCGCTGTAATTTAATACTAATCAAACGACAGATAGAACATATCGCAGCTATAAACTATTACCCGGTTATCGCCTTTTTTCAGCTTTACCGTCATACGGTCGATATCAGGGTGAACGCCCAAAGTGGTTTTGCCGTATAGCACCTTTTCGTCATTCAGCCAGACAGTATAAGGTTTGAATCCGCCGATGCGCATGGTGGTGGTCCGGTTGCGGGTGGATTTTACGATGCTGTATGCAAATGCGCCGGCGTTTTTCTCGCGTTTAGGATTGCCAAATATGAAGATGCCGCCGCGGTCAAATGATGGCGCTTGCCACCATTCGGCTTTTTTCTGTTCTTCTTTCGCGTCGTATTTTCTCCATCCGGCTTTTTCGGGATTGAACTCGGGGGATAAATCCGGTTCCGGATTTTTATCGCCTTCACGCGCAATTGCCGGACCGATGTACCAGTCTAAAACGGTACCAGGATAGGGATTTGATTTTTCTATCAAAGGTTTATCGCACCCCAATGCCTGCAACACTGTGGTGCCCATGGTACGCCAGCCATCTATCAGGTGGTGACAGCCATCAGGCCCGATACACGCCTTGCCATCCGCGATTGCCTTCGTAAAAGCAGTGTGAACCTCGGCAACCGGACAGTCATACTTTTTCGCCACTTCCCGCATGGCATCGTCCATTTTGTATAGCTGTTTATCAAACTCCGGGCTTGTTACTGATGGTAGGGTAAGCAGCAGCACCTTGATTTTTTTATCCCGCAATGCCTTCACCACATCGTCATAACTTTGTTGGTATTTAGTCATATCCATATTCAGATTGCAGTCATTGGTGCCAGCATGCATTATCACCAGGTCTGGCTGCAAATCAATCACGTCTCGCTGCAGCCGCGACTTTATCCCGCCAATAGTATCTCCGCCGACACCGGCGTTATACATCACCAGCTTCCGATATTGCCGCTTTGTCTGCAAAGTGCTGATAACCCAGTCCGGCCACGCCGCCCCATCCGTCAGACTGTCGCCAATAAAAACAATTTTCTTTACACCGCGCAGGATGTCAGTCTTACTGCCTGCAATAGCAGGAAGTATGACAAGAAAAATAACAGTTGATAGTAGTAAATATTTCATTTTTGAGCCTTTTAAATAATTACGAATTACGAATACATTGGAATCACTTTTCACCCGAGAGGTGGTCAGAGCGTCCCACTCGGAAAAAGGAAGAGTAGAATGAAATTTTATTACGCGTCACCGAGACGGTGACGCCACGTTTTTCTCTCTTCTCTCCTCACCATTCACTCTTCATTAATTACTTCCCCGGTAAACCCGAATAGTTTTGCGCCTTTTTTCCAGGCGTCCATGGGCAGGCCGGCTTTGTTGCAGGTATGGGCAATGAACTCTTCGCGGTTCCATCCCCATTCTTCCGGTACCTGCGGCAGCAGCAGTCCTCTGTGACCACCCATTTCTACCACCAGGCCGTGAGTGCCTACAACTACGTCCAACGGGTCGATGGGGAAGAGGGGCGATAATACAGTGACTTCTATTTTAATTGAAGTTAATTCTGCTATGGTAACCGGGGCAAAACGCGGGTCTTGCAATGCGGCGGAACGGGCGGATTTTATTATCGCGTCGCGCAGCGGCATGACTGCTTCAGGGTAGCCGATACACCCGCGTAAATCGCCATTTTTCTTCAAGGTGACAAATACGCCGGAAAGCTGGTCAAACAGCGGGTCGCTGCCCGAGTTTATCAGCGGGTTGCGATTTACGGCAGCATGCACCGCGTCGCTGGCAAGACCAAGAATCATCTTTCGCTGTTCAGGAGTATACATAAAGTTCTCCTTTTGGGTTTTTACCTTAATATAAGCGCATTTTTTTTGACATGATTAACATGATTAACAAGATTAAATTTTATATTGTCTCTGTGCATCTCTGTGTAACTATCGATATAAATTATGTGTCTTGATATATTTTACCACTGGGTACGGGGTCAGGTAGCGGATGCTTTTGCCATTTGCTACCCGTTCGCGCATATCGGTGGATGATATATCGACACTGGGGACAGTTATAATTTTTATGCGCGACGCCGGGGGCCAGTCTATCATGTAACGCAACTGGTCTATAGCCAAACCCGGACGATTAACGGCGACGATATCGGCCATTTCCATGATTAATTCCGGCATGCGCCAATGGCGAAAGTCTAACGCCATATCTGCGCCAAGTATCAGGTTCAACTTCACATCTGGCAGAAAATCACGCATTTTTGCGATGGTATCAACAGTATATTTCAGTGAAGGGTCATCTATTTCCATGGTGTTCAAATAAAAGTTGTCGTTATCCGCAATGGCCGCTTTTATCATCTCAGCGCGATGCACCGATGGCGCGTAACTTTGCAATTTGTGCGGCGGGCAATTCGCCGGGGTGAACAAAACCGCTTCCAGTCCCAGTGCCTGCATAACGCACTCGGCTATTAATAAATGGCCGTTATGTATCGGGTCAAATGAACCGCCTAATATGCCAACTGATGAAAAATCAGCTATCTGGTTAAATAAATCAGTATTCACTTTCAATAAATCCTTACATTTTTAATTATGTTGATACATATTACTACATTCCATTATTTTTGGCAAAAATAATCAGGTAGTTTTATTTATTGTATGTATTTACAATAAATCGTACAAGTAGGGGCAGGTTCTAAACCTGCCCCATTTTCTAAACCTGCCCCATTTCTAAACCTGCCCCTTTTTAATCCAATTCATCCTACCCATCGATGTTAATTAAAAAAACTACTTCCCAAACTTAAACAATCCCCACAGGTTTGGCTGCAGACTGGCTTCGCTGGGCAGGTCGGCCATAATGTTGGTGTTTTTGTTTGCCCAATAGACGCGGCTGGTTGCCATGGTTCCGGTCTGGTCGCTCATCACCCGGCCCACGTCGCCGCGGGTCTCGCCCATGGTTGCCGGGTCAAGGTGAATGGTGCTCAGCGGTACGCTGGCTTCCAGAGTGTATTCGCCGTTGCCGCGTTTTACGGTTATCTCCGCGTCGGACAATATACCGGCTTTGTCGCACCAGATAGTTCGCGAAGGTGAACTGAACGGGATACGTTGACCGGTGAAACCCGGTATTTTGAAGTCATACAGAACGCACACCGGTTTGCCTTCATACATGCTGAAACTCAGGCGGATGTCGCCAAGATCTGCGGTCAGGCGATTCTGCTTCATTGTGGCATTTGTCTGCAGCATTACATCCACCACGTCGCCGGTTTTGAACAACTCCATGGGATTGACACCTTTGTTATCGAATACCGCACGGTCATCACGGCCGTTGAACAGCACATACAGCTTTTTCGAGTCATAAGCCAGCGCGAAACCATCGATGCGCTGGGCGGGCCAATCGTTCATGTTGCCGTCTATCTTCACTGCGTCATCCGCGACTTTGGGTACAGTGTAAACTTTCGGTTCCGCAGTGCGCATACTTGCCAGTTGCAACTGTTCCTGTGCCGCCACTATCTGTGCGGGTGTTACGGTGACTTTTGAGCCGGGCAGACGTTTGATATTTTCCAGTCCACCCAGTTCCACTACCGAACAGTGGTTCTTGCCGCAGACGAAATAATAGTGGTCTTTGCCGTCGTTGCCGCGCACCTTTTGGAATGTGCCGCCAAAATGTTCGTCAAACAGGCTGGTTTCCGCCAGTACTTCCGGGGTTGGCGGGGTGGGATAGTTCCACAACAGGCCGACGCGTTGGTCGCGGAATACCCGGTCAATAAAAAGTCCATCATCGGTCGTCATCAGGTAGGTGCAGCCCAGATTAGAGTTGAATGAAACTACTTCGCCGAGAGATTTATTTACCGGCACAATGCCCCAGATGCGGGTTGGCGCGATAAGCACACCCGGTTCATCGCCGCGGGCAGTAGTCAGATGGCCCGCATGCAAACCCGGCCATTCGTTGCGGTAACTCCAGCGCACGGTACCATCCGGAGCGACGCTGGTCATCGGTCCGCCCAGCACTATCGCGTTACCTTTGGAGTCAGGCATTAATGCCTGACCGTCGCCGCCAGGTAAAGTAGTGGTGGGGACGTCAAAAATTGGATATCCCTGTGGAGAACGTTTTTTGTTGGGGGCAAAGTATACTATTCGGCCATTTCCGGCGTTGGCAGCGGCTATGAAACTATTATTCATGCGCCAATTCCAGGCTGCCGATGCCCCGGTGAGAAGTTGTCCATTGAACTCCAGTTTGCCGAACTTTAATTCTGCCGGGTCGACTTTTCCGTTGTCGTTCATATCCGTCCAGGTATAAAATCGTTGGTCGGTCTTATATTCAGGAATATATTTTGTCAGGAATGTGGTGTCATTCCATTCTTTACTGCCTTTTGCTACGGCTTTTTCGCCAAATGCCTGGCGTAGTCCGATAACCGAGCCGATTGACGCCACCGGCATTACATGGTCGCCTTTGTATTGCCACAACACCAGGTCGGGATGACCGTGTGGATACATGAAACTGGTTAACCATAACTTGCCTTCAGCACGGAATGCGTAATCAGGGTTATTTTCTTCAGAAAAAGCGGAATATTTGGGGCTGTCCGGTCGATAAATCAGGTTTAAAGGTGTTACATTACCAGTTTTCGGGTCGCGCTTAAATTCCATGCCTTTATAAAATAACCGGTTTTCATTTTCCGGGTCTATGCTGCCGCCGCCGCCATATTGGGTCGGGCCATATACCGCTTTCACGCATTTGCCGGTTTTAACATCCCACAGGCTGACGCGCTTCACATAATCGGTATGTTCCATCACCCATACACGGCCGTCAGGTCCTACCTCAACTCCATAAGGCTCTTCCAGATTATCGTTATCAAACGCGCCGATTTCGCGGCGGCCCGGTTTGCCCAGGGTGGCAATGACTTTGCCTTCCTGTGAATATCCAATCACCTTGTGCATCGGCGCGCCTTCGCCAACGTACAGGTTCAGTTTATCGTCTACTCCCAATCCCAGCGGGTTAGTGAGCTTGCCGGTGATAAGCTGTTTGACTTTATAGCTATTAATGTCGATGGTGATGATATCTTTGCCGCTGGTGGTTACTATTTTGTCATCGCCGTATTTGCGCAATCGACCGGGGGTGGGCAGAGCGATTTCTTTTAGCAATATCGGCTTCTGGTCTTCAAATTGCTGATAGGCGATGTTCCAGCCAAACCCGCGCCACGGACCGGCTAAACCTTTGCTGATATCGAATACCTGCACAACGTTTGATGCTGAGAAACTGACGAAAGCACGATTGCCAATCACCTGAAATCCGGTGACACCGGTTTTTGCCCATGCGTCGATAGGCTGGACACCTTTTTTCGGGGTTTCGCGCTGGAAAATTTTGCGGCTGTTGTAAGTCTTGGTATCTATTTGCAGAATTGCCTGGTTGTCGCCTATCCAGCCGCCTTCGCAGAATCCATAGTAATAATTGCCATCAGCGCAAATTTCGCTGGGGATGGCGACCCAGATGCGGTCGATTCCCCACAGTTTATTGGCGTCTTTATCAGTATTTACTATTGAATCCCCCGCCTCCGCAAACGCGCCAATCCACATGGTATCGCCAGACCGGCACACTGTTCGCGGCGGTTCATGGTCGGCCAGCCAGCCACCCTTGCGGTCGGGGGTTTGCCAGGCGACACTCGCCAACGGGTAGGGGTAGTAGGAGTATTTGTAAGTAACGGTAATCCCCGGCACATACAGACCGCGCCAGTTATATTGCCCGGGCAATAGCACCGGTTTGTCGTTAACATCTTTCAGATTCCAATAGGCGGTATTCTTGCCGGCGGGATATTCCACCCCGGCGACCGGGTTGGCAATGACAGTGCCTTTTTCATCGCGAATTTGGATGGTTACTTTGCCTTTGTCCGGAATGGTGAACTCAATGGGAACCATGCCTTCGCGGGCGGTGGTGGTAGGAGCGGGATTTTTTTCCAGGTCGCTGAATACCGCTATTTCACCCATGCTTGCCTGACGCAATCCGCCGATAACGCGAATTCGCACGGCGCGAGCAGTAATATTGCGCTCGAAATCCATATACTGCACCAGACGGAATTTGCCTTCACCCGACCATTTTTGCGGAACTACCGTCCACCCGGCAGTGCCGGTGGCAAATCGCGGGTCGCCGTCGCCGCTGTAAACTTCCACAACAGATGTGCCGATTCCCTTTTCATCTCTGCCGCGCATAATTGCCAGTGCCCGCATAGATTGCGGCTGGTCCCAACACAGCATGAACCACTCCGGGTTGTCAGAAGATATATCGGTGGCGCGAACAGCGGTGAAAAAGTTGATTCTTTCGCTAACAAATCCGTCCACCAGCGTCTCGGGTCGGTTTAGCCAGCCCATCGGCTGAAATCCAGAGCTTAATTTATCGGCAGAACTCACCACCACAGATGCCTGCGACGCGATATTTACCGCACGGAAATTTAAAATAGTTGCAAAAGGAATAGTTGCGCTGTATGCCGCCTTGCCGTTGGTATTGCGGTTCAACTGCGCCGGAACGGTAAAACGCACCGCATTTGCCGGTACTCCCGCCGGTAGCGCGATAGTCCGCAGTTTTAAATCGCTGTTTACCCCCGCAGGTACCGCAGTCCACTGCCCGTTTGCTTCATAACTAACCGCTCCCGACTCATATCCAAACACGCTGGCGCCATCCACCGGCGCGGCAAACCGCAAGGTAAATTCCCCCGCTTGCTTAGCCTCTGTCGGTGTAGACCACCCGATAATCTCCATCCCAGCATTAGAGGCAACCGCCGGCACCGCCACCTTCCCTGGCATAGCCAAAGAATCAGCAACCGCCACCTTCCCCAAATCCAACACCGGCAACCCCGCCATAACAGCCAGGCCAGCCAGCAAACAACAAAAAGACGAAAGAGATTTAAACATAACACCCCCGAAGATACAAAACTAAAAGAAAATTCGACCGGTTTAACAATAATTTTACTACTTGATGAGTGATATGTAAAGGTAAAGTGCATTGGATCGCAGGCTTCCAGCCTGCAAATGAGATTCAGTGAAAGGCGATTTTTTTTAGACATGATTAAACTCACACTGGCGAAGCCAAAAAATCATGTCAATCATGTTAATCATGTCTAAAAAACGTAAATATAACTTGCCGGGTATAGCCAAGTAATACATCACCATTGAAAAATAACAATTTTTCTTATAAAAAACCTTTGACAATTTGACTATGCGGGTTTAATATTTACAAAGGGTTAATTTATTTACATGCAAAACGAGGAAGGATGGATATTATGAATAAGTTACATAATTTGGATATTAATAGCAGCAGCAATGCAGAATCAATTAAAATATCTTTAGAAAATAACCTGAAGTACCGATTGGCAAAGACCCGCAACAGTGCTACAAAATATGACAAATTCATGAGTCTGGCTTACAGTGTTGTCGACAGGCTGGTTGACCGGTGGATAGCAACCCAGGATACCTACAAATCAGTTAAACCTAAACGAGTTTACTACCTGTCTATGGAATGGCTGCTGGGACGCTCGCTGGAAAATTGCCTTGTAAATCTCGATATTTATGATGAATGTAAAGATGCGTTGAAAGATTTGGGGATAGATATCAACAACCTGCTGGAGACAGAATTAGACGCCGGACTTGGTAATGGCGGCCTGGGCAGGCTGGCGGCATGTTTTATGGATTCCATGTCTACCCTGGGGATACCGGCAATCGGTTACGGACTGCGTTACGAATTCGGGCTTTTTCACCAGCGAATAGTTGATGGCAAACAAGTAGAAACCCCGGATAACTGGCTGTCGCTGCCAAACCCGTGGGAAATAATGCATCCTGAATATATCATCAACGTGCAATTTGGCGGTAATGTAAAACAGATAAACAACAAGTCGGGGAAAACATCTGTGATTTGGGAAGGTGGCGAAGAAGAAAAGGCTATCCCGTATGACATGCCTATCCCCGGGTATAAAACAAATACCGTTAACACCTTGCGGTTATGGAGCGCGAAATCAATCGATGAGTTTAACCTGGAATATTTTAACCATGGAGACTATATACGGGCGTGCGAAGAACAAATGGAAGCAGAAAACCTGACCCGGGTATTATATCCCAATGATAAAGTATTCGCGGGCCAGGAATTGCGGTTGAAACAGGAGTTTTTTCTGGTGTCAGCATCTATACAGGATATAATAATGCGATTTTTCCGTGAATGCGGTATCTGGCGGTTGTTCCCGGAAAAGGTGGCGATTCACCTGAATGATACCCACCCGGCGCTGGCAATACCGGAATTAATGCGTATATTCATTGACCAGCAGGAGATGACCTGGGACGAAGCCTGGGATTTAACAGTTCGGACATTTGCCTACACAAACCATACAGTATTGCCGGAAGCACTGGAAGAATGGCCGGTATTTTTGCTTGAACAAAACCTGCCGCGCCACATGGAGATAATTTACCAGATTAACCTGAACTTCCTGAAAGAAGTATCGATAAGATACCCCGGAGATATCAGCAGGCTGACCCGCATGTCGTTAATAGCGGAAGATGGGCAAAAACGGGTACGAATGGCAAACCTTGCGGTGGTAGGCAGCCACTCTGTAAATGGTGTTTCCAAACTGCATACACAATTGCTGTGTGATACCATCATGCGCGATTTTAACGAGTTTTACCCGGGGAAATTCAACAATAAAACTAATGGGATAACTCCCCGACGCTGGCTGCTGCAGGCGAATCAGCCGCTGTCACACCTGATTACCGAGGCTATTGGCGACGGCTGGATTAAAAATCTCACCGAATTGCGCCAGTTGGAACCACTGGCAGATGACCAGGCATTCCGCATAGCATGGCGGGAAGCACAGGCAAAATGCAAAGAACCGTTGAACTTGCTTGTCCAGCGCGAATGCGGCATAAAACCGCTGACCGGATCTATATATGACGTACAGGTAAAAAGATTTCACGAATACAAACGGCAATTATTGTTTGCCATGTATATTATAACAACCTACCTGCGTATAAAGGCAGATCCGAACGGAATACATATACCTCGAACTTTTATGATAGGCGGTAAAGCCGCCCCGGGGTATGAACGCGCCAAATTAATAATTCACCTGATAGCGAATATGGCTAATATCATTAATAAAGATCCGGAAATAAACGGCAATATGAGAGTGTTGTTTTTGCCGAATTACCGTGTCTCGCTGGCTGAAAAACTGATTCCGGCGGCTGATTTGTCTGAACAGATATCGATGGCCGGCATGGAAGCGTCCGGCACCAGCAATATGAAGTTCATGCTGAACGGTTCGATCACTATAGGCACACTGGACGGTGCTAATATAGAAATGCTCGAAGAAGTCGGCAAAGAAAATATCTTCATTTTTGGGCATACAGCAGATGAGATAATTGAAATAAAACGTGCCGGATATTTCCCTGATGAAATTATAGAAAACTCGCCGATATTGCAGCAGATACTTCATCTATTGGAGTGCGACTTTTTCTGTCCGGGAGAACAAGGCACGTTCCGGCCAATATACGATGACTTAATATCACAGGACAGATATTGCCACATAGCAGACTTTGCGGCATACCTTGCCTGCCAGGACGCAGTGACCGAGGCATATAAAGACATAGAAAGATGGACCAGAATGTCGATAATGAACACCGCCAGATCAGGCAAATTCTCCAGCGACCGCACCATTATGGAATACGTGAAAGATATCTGGAATGTAGGTGTTGTGCCGGTTGAAAAATGAGGAATAGTCAGTTAGCAACTAAATCAGAACTGAAAAAGTCATGATTTTGAATTAGGAACTGCATATCGTCGAAAACCAGGAGTTTACTTTTATCGCAATATTTTTAGTCACTGAAAACCGAAAACTTATCACCTAACTCCCCTTCCTACCGGCTTTTCCGTTTATTCGATAAAATCGCTGGTATTGTTTTCATGACTATCATAAAATCAAGAAGCCATGATTTTGTTTTTACGTACTCTATATCGCATTTAATCCAATTCTCAAATTCCACTTCTGGGCGGTCGGATATTTGCCATAGTCCGGTCAGGCCGGGTTTTACAGTTTCACGTGTTTTTTGCCAATCTATTCGCTTCTCGTTTTCTTCCGCCGTTGCCATTTCCCGCCAACCTGGACGCTGCAAATCTTCTACCGGAAGCGGGCGCGGGCCGACAATGCTCATGTCGCCACGCAGTACGTTCAGCAATTGGGGCAATTCATCGATATGGCTGGCACGCAAAAATTTTCCTGCCGGGGTAACGCGCGGATCTCCCTGGATTTTTTGCACCGGCGAGTGGTCGGATTTTCGTACGTCACCATCAGACATGGTGCGGAATTTATACATGACAAACGGATTCCCGCCTTTGCCGGCGCGTATTTGCCGGTAAATAATCGGGGTTCCCTGAGAAACAACCAGTATCAGCGCAACTATAACGATTAACGGCAGCAAAACCAGCAGCATCAGCGCAGCTAAAAATATATCTGAAACTCGTTTAATTATTTCATACACGGTTATATAGACACAATTTTATGTAAAAGTTATTGAAGAGAGAAAAGAAGAGAGAGGAGAGAGGAGAGAAATTACGAATTATGATTTGCCATTTGCAATTTTCTCTCTTCTCTCCTCTCTCTTCTCTCTTCTTTTCTATTCTCCAAACTCTTCAACCAGACGACTCAAATATTTGCCATATTCCGAGTTGCGCAGGTATTGGGCGCGGATGTCCAGTTGGTCGAGGGTTATGTATTTCTCTTCGTAGGCGATTTCTTCGAGACAGGCTATCTTCATTCCCTGGCGTTTTTCTACTGCTTCTACGAAGTTGCCGGCTTCCAGCAGTGCCTCGTGGGTTCCGGTGTCCAGCCAGGCTATCCCGCGTCCCAGTCGTTCTACCCGCAACTTGCCTTTTTTTAGATAGGCGTTGTTGACGTCGGTAATTTCCAACTCGCCGCGAGCCGAAGGTTTGATGGTTTTGGCTATTTCTACCACTTCATTATCATAATAATATAGTCCTACCGCGGCGTAATTTGATTTCGGATGAATCGGTTTTTCTTCGATTGATATTACTTCGCTATCTTTGTTGTATTCGATAACGCCGTATCGCTGCGGATCTTTCACCCGGTAGCCGAAGATGGTGGCTTTATCGGTGATTTGCGCGGATGATTTTAATATTTGCGAGAAGCCGTGACCGAAAAAGATATTGTCGCCCAGCACCAGGCACACCCGGTCGTCGCTAATGAATTCCTCGCCAATGATAAACGCTTGTGCCAGTCCTTCCGGCCGCGGCTGTTCGGCATAATGCATACTTGCGCCAAACCAGCTTCCATCACCCAGCAAGCGCTGGTACAAAGGCAAATCCATCGGAGTAGAGATAAGCAAAATATCCCGTATGCCAGACAACAACAGTGTCGACAACGGATAATAAATCATCGGTTTATCATATATAGGCAGCAACTGCTTTGACACCGCGTAAGTAACCGGCGCCAATCGCGTACCGCTGCCACCCGCCAAAACTATTCCACGCATATCCCAACCCCTTTCATAGCAATATTCCATATTACAATGCTAATATTTTCAGATTGAGACGGGAATGTCAATATGAAGAGTGAAAAGTGAAGAGTGAGGACAAGAGAGAAATTTGAATTGACAATTGACGATTGACAATTGACAATTGACAAAAATCACTTTGACTTCAAACGATTGCTCACGATTTTAGCTGATTTCAACCGAACACTGAACACTGAACACTGAAAACCATTTCCCCGAAAAATAATTGAATTTTATAAAATATTATGCAAATGAAATGTTTTTGTGATATTAATGTGATATTTGACTGGCAGAATGTAAATATAAGTCTGAAGGGTATATTACCAGACGCAAATAAAGGGTAAAATATCAGTGTGATATTGAAAAGGGGGCGACCATGCAAAATATGACAAAATTAGCTGTTAAAGATGAAAGTTTCGTTTTGAATCAAACCACTGATAACGATTTTCAGGTTAACAGAACTAATTTGCTTGTTTTTAATGAATTAATCAACCTTAAAGTTGAAAACAATATCACAACTATCGATGAATCATCCCCTGCTGTATCAGATGCTTCCATGAAAAAACTTTCACGTCTGGCGATTAATGAAGAAGGTTTTATATTTAATCCCAACAGCGGTGATAGTTACCATGTTAGCGAAACAGGGCTGCTGATTATTGACGAGATGAAATTTGGCAAAACTGAAGAAGAGATTGCCTTGTTGATAGAAAAGAAATATAACGTAAATTTTGAAGAAGCCATGCGCGATGTGGCAGATTTTCGCGCCACCCTGAAGAAACTCGGATTAATTTAAGGGGATTTTTATGGATGAACTTTTTATCGGTATTTCCGGCATTAACGCGATAGATAATCCCGGTCCCGGCATCGGTGTGGCGCGGTCGCTAATCGAAGACCCCACCTTGAAAACCAGAATTGTCGGGCTTGCTTACGACGCGATGGAACCGGGCATATACATGGACTGGGTAGTGGAAAAGTCATACATTCTGCCATATCCATCCGGCGATAATGACGCATTTATTGATCGACTTCTATACATTAAACACAGTTACGGGCTTGATATCGTCATTCCCAACCTTGACGCTGAATTGCCGCTATATATAAAAAATGCCGCGAAACTAAAAAGTCATGGCATCCACACTTTCCTACCCAATATGGAGCAATTCAAGTTGCGGGGGAAAGACCACCTGAATGATATAGCGGAAAGAATCGCCATTTCGCTGCCAGCAACAAAAGTCGTCAGCAGTATTGACGAGTTTCTGCTGGCAATTACCGAAGTCGGCCTGCCGGTAATGGTGAAAGGGGCCTTTTACAAGGCGTATAAATGTTTCACCACCGCAGTGGCTATCTCGCATTACCACGAGTTAGTGGCGGAATGGGGTTATCCAATTATTGTGCAGCAGGTGGTAGCCGGTGAAGAGTTGAATGTCGTTGGGCTTGGCGATGGTGAAGGAAATTCGCTTGGGATGGTGGGCATTAAAAAGCTGTCTGTTACCGCATTGGGGAAAATATGGACCGGAGTGACGGTGAAAAACGATAAAATGCTTAAAGCAACGGAAAATTTCATCCGCGAGTTTAAATGGCGCGGTCCGTTTGAGATGGAATGCATCATCACCACTGATGATGAAATATTTCTCATTGAGATTAACCCGCGTTTTCCGGCATGGGTATATTTTGCGACCGGTATCGGCATAAATCTTCCATCGCGACTGGTACATCAGTGCATGGGATTGCCGCTGCCGCCATTGCCGGATTATGAAGCCGGCAAACTTTTCATCCGCTATACCTACGAATTAGTTACTGATATGGAAAATTTTCAGAAGACGGTAACACGGGGAGAAGCACCATGAAAAAAGCCTATGAAAAACCGGTCATAAAGAAATTGCACACCGGTATGATAAATAAATTCGGGTACAACCCGGCGTATGCCCGCAAGGTGCGCGCTGATATTGATGGTGCTTCAATAGACAGCCTGGTGGCGCAGTTCGGCTCTCCGCTTTTTGTGTATTCAGAACATACCATTTGTCAAAAATACCGCCAGATGCGCACCGCGTTTACCACTCGCTACCCCAACGTGGTTTTTGGCTGGTCATACAAAACTAATTATCTCGGTGCTATCTGCGCTATTATGCATAAACAAGGTTCCATAGCGGAGGTTGTCTCGGAAATGGAATATGACAAGGCGCGTTCACTTGGTGTTCCCGGTGAAAAGATTATTTTCAACGGGCCGCATAAATCACTCGAAGCGCTTGAAATAGCCGCCAGCGAAGGCGCGATAATAAATATTGACCACCTTGATGAATTACATGACCTGGAACAAATAGCAAAGAAACTTGGCAAACAGATTACTGTCGGGATGCGGCTAAACCTGGATTCGGGTATTCACCCGCAATGGTCGCGGTTCGGCTTTAATCTTGAAAGCGGACAGGCATTGGAAGCCGCCAAACGCATAAAACAAGGCGGCAGGCTGATATTGAATGGTTTGCATTGCCACATCGGCACTTATATTATGGAAGCGTCCGCTTACGCGAAACAGATAACGAAGATGGTAGAGTTCGCCTATGAAGTAGAAAAAGAGGTTAAGTTTTCTATCGAATATTTTGATATCGGCGGTGGGTTTCCTTCGCGCAGTAGACTGAAAGGCGTCTATCTTCCCCCGGATGTTTCACTGCCATCAATAGATGATTTTGCCGAAGCAATTACCCAGGCGTTATCCAAAGCACTGCGACCGGGTGACTTTCCGAAATTGATATTGGAGTCTGGACGCGCGTTAGTGGATGAAGCCGGCAGCCTGATAACCACTATAACAGCATCAAAACGGCTGGTTGATGGCGACGGCACCCGGGCATATATTATTGATGCCGGGATAAATCTGCTTTACACCTCAACCTGGTACAAGTTCAATATTGAAATAGACCGCGAAGTCGGCGGGGTAAACGAAAACAGCGTTATTTATGGTCCGTTATGCATGAATATTGACGTGGTGGATGAAGGCATTGCGCTGCCGCCACTGACGCGCGGAACCCGGCTAATCATATCACCGGTGGGTGCATATAACCAGTCTCAATCGATGCAGTTTATCGAATATAGACCGGCATCGGTGTTAATCGGAGAGAATGGCGAAGTAGACCTTATCCGCGAAGCCGAAGACCTGTCTGATATAACCCGGCGCGAAAAAATGCCCGCGCGATTGGCACTAAGGTAGATTTATGAAGGCATACCTGAAAGCGATAATTCATTGTTACGCCGACCTGTTTTTTATCAGCAATGCCGCCATTGCGGGGTTGATTATTCTCGCTGTGACATTTGTTAATCCGCAAATTGCGCTGGCAGGAATCATTGCCATTGTCGCGGCATACCTGGGTGCGATCCTGTTGCGAATGGACAAGCAATTTTTAGAATACGGCTACTACACCTACAATCCGCTTTTAGTCGGCATGTCTATAGGTTATCTTTTCAACCTTACGCCGTTATCGATATTATTCATTGTTGTTGCCGGTATACTCACATTTCTGGTAACCATATTTCTGGCAAATTTCCTGATGACTTACCTGCGGCTGCCGGTATTAAGCATGCCATTTGTAATTGTCAGCACTGTCGCATACCTTGCTACCGTGCATTACAAGACGACGCTATCTCTCAGTTCACATACCGGATTTTCTTTTTTATCTTATGATTTCGGATTGCCGTTTTGGCTGGCTGGTTTCTTCAAAGCTTCCGGGGCGATTTTATTTGCCCCCAGTGTTGCCGTGGGAATATTGCTGTGTTTAATCCTGCTGCGCCATTCGCGAATACTTTTTCTGCTGGCAGCACTTGGTTATTATGCCGGTACCGCTATTCATATACTCATGACCGGGTCGGCGACGGCAGCCTTTGCCGATACCAATAGTTTTAACTATATATTCATCGCAATGGCAGTAGGCGGGATTTTTCTCATTCCATCAATTAACAGTTACCTGCTGGCAATCATCGCGGTGGCAATAGCAAGCATAGTTATGGATGCAACAAGTGTATTCTGGTATTACTATGGTGTGCCTGTATTCACGCTGCCATTTAATATCGTGACGCTGGGAATGATTTATGTCCTGGCACTGGTTCGCCATCCGATGGTTCCCGTTAATATGGGACGAACACCTGAAGAAACGCTGGAAAGCTTTCTCGCTAATAACCTGCGTTTCCGCGACCAATTTCGCACTCTTTACCTGCCTTTTATCGGGTGTTGGACGGTATGGCAAGGGTTTCAAGGTGCATGGACGCATAAAGGGAAATGGAGTAACGCTTACGACTTTGTCATCAGCGACGAAAACGGCGATACCCACAGTGGCAGCGGCGCCGATTTGGATGATTATTACTGCTTTAACAAACCGGTGCTGGCTCCGACTCGCGGACGCGTGGTTCAAGTGATAGATAATTTACCAAGCAACGCGATTGGTGATGCTGATGAGCTAAACCGCTGGGGTAATCTGGTTATCATTCAGGATCCGCGCGGGTTTTACGTGGAGATTTCGCATTTTGCGGAAAAATCTATTACTGTAAAGAAAGATGATTGGGTAGAACACGGTGCATTTCTCGGGCTGTGCGGCAACAGCGGTTATTCGCCGCAGCCGCATATCCACATACAGGTGCAGGCAGCAGAAATAATAGGCGATACCACATTGCCATTTTCTTTTGTGAGTTATATTGACAACGGTGAATACCAATCCAATAATATACCACCGGAAAAGAATGTCATTGAGCCGCTTTATCGAGATAAACACCTTGAAAACACTGTCGCATTCATTATTGATGATGAGCAATGCTACACCATAAACCATAATAAAAAAGTTGTAGGCGAACTAAAAATGAAGGTAAAAATGGCGTCTGATTCAACATTCTATTTTGAAACCACACGCGGACAGCTATATTTTGGGAAAAGCGATAATACTTTCTATCTCTATCGTCTAACCGGCGACGATCCCTGGCTGCGTTTGCTATTCAGAACACTGCCAAGAATGCCGCTGACATATCGTGAAGGAATGACCTGGTCCGACAACATTCCGCAGGGAATTGTATCATCCCGGTTATACAAAGTCATAAAAGGTTTCTTCAGCGCAATCTGGCAACAACTGGCAACAAAAAAAGTAACACTGCGATTCATTAATGAAAACCGCATAGAATCAACGATTGATAAAAAATGCGCCTATGTAGAACTTGACCGCAACAAAGGATTTGCCCGGGTAGAGGCTGGCGGTTTCGTCTTTGAGCGAAAATCCTGACACAAATAAATTATTATTGTGATAAAATTGTGATATTTGTTTTGTATTATAGATTAAATAGAGAATTTCAAACAATATAAAGGAGACGACCATGAAAACACTGATTAAAAACGTAATGTTGCTTTTATGCATGATATTAACTTTCAGTGCGTTAGCGCAGGGACAGAATCCGCCACCGCGTGATGGTGGTTCGGGAAAACCTGCACCGCGTGATGATGCCGGAAAGTATACCCTTGAACAGGCTATTTCTGACCGGGCCCAACTGAATACTATTGCTTTCAGCGGCCTGGCTTTTCTCACCGGTTCATTCGGTTGTGATACTTTTCTGCCGCCGGGCAAGGTATCTGACTATTTCGGTTTTCAATATATGCGCGATGTGCAGGCAAAGGGAATGGGGCATAACACCGATTTTCTTACCCGTATCGCCAATAACATGATATATATTTTGACAGATGAACAACGCGCGCAATTAATTGCCTTGGGGAAAGAACAGGAAAGTCAGGTAAATACTCTCGCCTACAAGCGTTTTCCGCTTATTCTTGCGTTCTGTCGACAATTGTCCGGTGAAATACCTGCTGGAAGCGCGGGGTTGGACAAAGATGCGGTGAAAAAATGTGTCGCTGACATATTTACTCTCGATGGTCAACTGGCTTATCAGCGCGCCACTGTCTGCGGCAAGATTCTCAGCAGCCTTAGCGACAAACAGAAAGCCTATCTGGCAAAGTTGAAATTCTCGGATTATACCACCTGGCCAGAGATGGCGGAACCGCTGGATAAACGCACCATGTCTCATGGTACCAATGTGCTGGTAATGACCTATGCCAGTGAAATGTTTAGCTGGTACGCGGGTTCGGTATACGCTGACACTTATTTTTGTCCGGAACGCCATGGAACATATTTTGGCGGATTTTACATGAAAGACGCGCCGGCAATGGGACAAAAAAATTATACTATCAGTACCAGTCTTACCGGCGATAGCGGTGAACAGTTTCTTGCGACATTGAATACTGTTCAGCGGGAAAAAATTACCAGTATTGTCGACTTGCAGCGTGCTGATCTGCAAGAAATAGTGAAAACCAGGCAGGCTATTTCCACAGAATTGCGTAAATTTATCACTGGTGGTACTGCGGATAAAACAAAAGTTCTCGCGCTATCTAAACGATATGGCGAGTTGGATGGCGAGATATCATATTATTACGCCACTCGTTTTGCCGAGGTGTGGAAAAGTCTGACAACAACCCAAAAAGCAACTCTTGTGAAACTGCGAAATATGACGATAACCCCCAAAGGTGCTTTCGTATATTCTGAACCAATATCCATACCGCAAATCGTTAACTCTGACGCATTATTTAGTGCCGTAAAATAAACAATGTAATAAATTACAGGATAATTTTATGCAATAGCCAGGTTTTAAACCTGGCTATTGATTGTTTATATTCAGCACCTTGTTTTGTATAAGTGGTTAATAATGGTCGTTTCGATTAATTCAGCGACTGGTTCTGATCATTTTAAAATAACCTTAAGTGAAGGATTATAATTATATTAATTCAGGACTTTCGCTTAGAATTATGTAGGGGCAATCCCTTTGTGGTTGCCCCTTCGCCTACTGCATTAATTCAGATAAGGAACTGCAAAGGATAATTGTTACGGATGAAAATCATACTGTAGGCGCGGGCAACCACAAAGGGATTGCCCCTACAGTTAAGCGATAGTCCTGTAATTAATTCATTTTTCATTTAATTTTATTTTTCATATATTTACAGTAACTATTCAGACTCGTCAGTTTTAACCAATGCAAAAAAATAAAAAATATTTTAAAAAGACCAAAAATCACCAAGGACTTTCTATGTGAGGCGTAGAATTCCTTATAT
>Ga0194052_1000565_pt1 | contig 23357 bp, 24 predicted proteins | sample SepL226m_MetaG_FD_160117 | JGI IMG/M metagenome (GOLD analysis project Ga0194052, IMG submission 160117) | Anoxic zone freshwater microbial communities from boreal shield lake in IISD Experimental Lakes Area, Ontario, Canada - Sep2016-L227-6m | ecosystem: Environmental > Aquatic > Freshwater >...
TAGTTGCCGATAAAAACAACAGCCACCTATGTGGTGGCTGGGTTTTTTTGGTGGTCCCGGAGCGACTTGAACGCCCGACCCTCAGATTCGTAGTCTGATGCTCTATCCAGCTGAGCTACGGGACCGTACTGAAAGAATGATTCTACCGGAACGCCGGGGAGTGTCCATCCCAAAGGCGCAGAGGCTCAGTGGCGGAGGCGCTGCAGGACTGGCCTGTGAGGTCCGTGGCGAGGCGGTCCATGAGGGCGCGGGCGGTGGTGAGCTTGCCGCCCAGCACCAGGTGGAGGTTGCTGAAGCGGGGGTGCCGCTCCAGGATGGCCTCGCGGCTCAGGTGCGTGGTGAGGCCGGTGGCAGCGACCAGGGGCCGCACGCCCAGTTCCTCGGCCCGCACGGGCAGGCTGCGCCAGGGCACGGCGGGCAGGTTCTCCTCCAGAGCGTGGAACAGCTCCTCCCGCTCGGCCTCCGCGATGGGCACCCAGCCGCCCGACACCTCACGCTCGGTGGTACCCACCTGCAGCCGCCCTTCCCGGGGGATCACGAAGAGGATGCGGCCCTTGGGTCGGCGGATGGCCCAGGGGCGCTCGCAGCCGGGGACCGCGTCGAACCAGAGGTGGATGCCTGAGGAGAGCCGCAGCCGTTGGCGGGTCTCGCCGAACCAGCCCGCGAGGGCGCCGTCAGTCCAGGGGCCCAGGGCGAAGACCCAGCGGCGGGCGCGGAGCTGCCGGCAGGTACCGTCCCGGCGGTCCCGCAGCCGCAGGGTCCGCAGCTCGCCGCCCGCATCCTCAAAGACCTCGGGCTCGTGAAACTCCAGGACCAGCGCGTCGCCGGAGGCCGCCAGGTCTTTCGTTAGCTCGCGGTCCCAGGTCATCAGGTCTGCGTAGGCCGTGGCGCCCCGGAAAGGACCCTGGACGCTGCGCGGATCCGCCTGGAAGACGTCCTGCGGCACCGGGCCTAGGCGCAGCTCCGGGGGCCAATCCGGGCGGTCAGAGCCCCAGTGGTCGTAAAGGCCGATGCCGATCCGGTGCGCCAGGCCCTCAGGCCAGGAGCGGTGCGGCATCCAGAAAGCCTCCCAGCGGCAGCGGTGGGGCGCGATGCGCGCCCAGGCCGCCCGCTCGGCCAGCCCTTCGCGCATCTGGCGGATATCGCCCGTCAGCAGGTAGCGGATGCCCCCATGTAGCAGCTGGCTGGACCACTGGCTGGTGCCGCCGCCCACCTCGCCCTTGTCCACGAGGGCGCAGGAGACGCCACGCAGACCCAGCTCCCGCGCCAGCGCCGCGCCGTGGATGCCCGCGCCCAGGATGGCCACATCCACCTCCAGCGCCATCGGCAGGGGGCAGACGCCTTGGGGCGGTGCGGGCCAGGCGGCTTCAGGCACGGGTCCTCCTGGCACCAGTGTGCCTGAGTGCTCGGTTCAGTAAACCGCGTCGGCGCCGCCATCAATGGGGATCACGGTTCCGGTGGTCCAGGCGCTCTCGTCGCTCAGCAGGTGGGCGGCGAGGGCCGCGACTTCGGTCTCGGTACCCATACGCCCCAGGGGATTCACCCCGGTCAGCCGCGCCAGATCTGCCGCAGGATCCGCGCTGCCCGCCAGCCGCGCCTCCACCATGGGCGTGTGCACGGGGCCGGGAGCGATGGCATTGCACCGAATCTGCCGGGGCGCCCACTCCAGGGCCAGGATCTTTGCCAGCATGTGCACACCGGCCTTGGCCACACTGTAGGCGGCGCTGTCGGGAATGGCGCGCAGGCCAATGTTGGAGCCCACTAGCACCACGCTGGCGCCCGACTTCAGCAGGGGGCCCAGGTGATGCGCCAGGAGCCAGGGCCCGCGCAGGTTGGCGGCGATCATGGCATCGAAGACGGCCCCCGGGGAGGCCTCCACCGATCCCATCATGAGCTCGCCCGCCGCCAGGAACAGCCCGTCCAGGGGTGGGCAGGTCTGGGCGAAGGCGCTGACAGCGGCCTCATCGGCATGATCCAGCGCCACGCAGACCGCGTTCGGCAAGGTCTCCTGCAGGGCGTCCAGGCGCCGACCCACCAGCAGCACCTCGGCTCCGCGCGCCAGGAAGAGCCGCGCTGCAGCTCGCCCGATGCCGCTGCCCGCGCCGGTCACAAGGAGCCGCTTCCCGGAGAGCTCGGCGGCCGTCACGTCTGGATCCTCGGGTGCGCGGCATCCCACTGGTGGAGGTGCCGGGCCAGACGGCGGTCTTCGCCATTGATGTGCTTGATGAGCCAGTCCATGAGGAAGTCGAGCACCTCCTCGTTGACGGCCTGCGAGTTCACCGCGAAGCGCTCGGCCAGGGTGGCCACCTGCGCGCGCATGTCGTCATGAATGGCGCGGTGTCCTGCTAGGCCGGCATAGTCCGTGGCCGCCATCTTTTCCTCCTCCACCTGGAAGTGGCGGTCCACATAGTCGGCGAGGAAGGCCAGAAGACTGGGAATGTGGCGATCCACATCATTTTCGTGGATGGCGGTCATGAGGACTTCGATCTTCCCGAGCAGGATCCGATGCTGCAGGTCGATCAGCTCGATGCCCGTGTCCCACTCGGGGTTCCAGACCAGCAGGCTCACTCGGGCAGCGTCATGGGGGAAGGTCCTGGGTTGGCACCCGCAGGATCCAGTTGGGGCGGCTCAGACTTGGGACGACTGGCGGGAACCGGCACCACCACCCCGCCACTGACGGCCCAGGTGAGGGCCTGGTCGGCGTTGATAGGAAGGGGCCGCACCCGGGTGGCCTCGATCATGACGACGTAGCCCGAGGTGGGGTTCGGGGCGGTGGGCACGTAGACCGCGACCATCTCCGGGCCCCCGTCCATGGCCCAGGCGCAGTCCCGGCTGGCCACGAAGCCCAGAGTGTAGGACCCGGCGTGGGGCCACTCCACCAGCACCACGTCCTTGAAGCTGCCGCCTTGCCCCGACTGGATGGCGCCCATGAGCTGGCGGGTGGCGCCGTAGATGGATTTCACCAGGGGCACATGCATCATCACGTCATCGAGCCAGGTCAGGAGCTGGCGGCCGACGTAGTTGCCCACCAGGGCGCCGACGAGGACCAGCAGCAGCAGCGTCCCCAGGGCCGAGAAGAGGGCCAGGCCCCAGGTCGGCGGGTCGGGCATCCGCATCAGGTGGGCCAGCCACGTCAGCGGGACCCGGAAGATGTCCAGCAGCGAGTTGAAGATGCCCTTGAGGATCCAGAGGGTCACCACCAAGGGCAGCAGCGTAAAAAGGCCTGCGAGGAGGTACTTGCGGATCATTCGGTGTCCTCGGGGCCAGTCAGGTGGCTGTTTTCGGCCATGATGCGGGGTCCCACCACTTTCCAGAAGCCATGGAAGTAGGAAACCGCGCTCCAGATGGCCAGGATCACGGCGCCCCAGAGCAGCAGGACGCCCATGCCCCAGAAGAAGGTGTAGGGCCGGTTGAGCTGGATGAAGAAGGAGAAGATCTCGTAGCGGGTCCAGAGATAGAGCCAGTAGTCCAGGCGGGGGCCGAGCAGGAGGCAGGAGATGGCCGCCACCTGGAAGCCCATCTTCCACTTGCCCACGGCGCCGGCGGGGATGGTGAGGCCTTCCTCGCTGGCGATGCCCCGCAGCCCGGTGATGGCGAACTCCCGCGCCAGGATGATGAAGGTCATCCAGGCGGGGGCCAGGTTGAGCTCCACCAGTGAGATCAGCGCCCCGGCCACGAGCAGCTTGTCCGCCAGCGGATCCAGGAGCTTGCCCAGGGTGGTCACCTGCTTCCAGCGGCGGGCCAGATAGCCGTCCAGCCAGTCCGTGATGGAGGCGATCCAGAAGACAACCACGCCGATGACCTCGTGGTTGGTCACCTTCGTCATCAGGACAACGACCAGCACCGGCACCATGAGGATGCGGGCAACGGAGAGGATATTGGGCAGGTTCATCGAGAGGGCACGGGCTCCGCATCCAGCCTACAGCACGGTCAGGCCACCGCGCGAAAGGAGCTTCTGCCAGCCTTCATCGGACACCTGGTCGAAGGTGGTGGGGCCCAGGCCGCAGTGGGCCAGGCTCGCCGCCGAGACATGGACCGGGATGCCCCGGCCCCGGAGACCTTCCAGGATGACCAGGGCCCCAGGGTCGTCCAGCAGGTCCACCGCCTGGTGGGCGAGACAGAGCCAGGGGGTGCCCGCCTCCAGCAGGGACAGGGTCTCCAGCAGCAGGCGCCGGCCCAGGGCCCGGTCGCCGGGGGCAAAGGCGCTCCGCAGCAGCAGCACCGGCAGCCGGGACGGGGCGGCGGGCACGACCGGCGCTAGGGGGCGCGCGGCGGCTGCCACCTGCACCTCCCAGGGGTTGCCGGGCCGGGTCACGCGGGCGATGCGGCCCTGCTTTTCCAGGAAACCCACCACGTTCACGCGCAGCAGCTCCTCCTCGCCCAGGATGCGCAGGGGTTCGCCCGGATGCTCCGCCAGGAGGGCGCGCAGTTCCAGCAGGGCCTGGAAGACCGTGACATCAAGCAGCTCGAGGGTCAGCATATCCATGGGAGGGAACCTTCGCGTGCCAGTTGAACACCCGGATCCGCTGGCGTTCAAGTGCTGGCTTCACACTGAGGCGCTTTCTGCGGGCTTTGCCCTGGCCGGTTTCGCCCCCTGCGACCCCTTCGAGGCGGACGCAGAGCGGCTTGGGACCTGGTTCCAGGAGGGCCGCGGGGCCCTGCTGCCCTACCTGGATCCCGCCACGCTGCTCGACCCGCGAGCGGTCTTCCCCCAGGCCCGCACGGCCCTGGTGGGCTATTTCCCCTACGCCCGTCCTGAGGCGATACCCGGGGCCGCCCCAGGCAGCCTGAAGCTGAGCCGCTACCTGTGGGGTCCGGACTACCACATGGTCCTGAAGCCCCGCCTAACCCGTCTGCTGGAGGCCGCCCAGGCCCGCTGGCTGGGACTGGAGGGGCGGGTCTGCGTAGACACGGCCCCCCTGCTGGAGCGCCAGTTGGCCGCCCGGGCCGGGCTGGGCTGGCAGGGCAAGCACACCCTGCTCATCGCCGGGAAGGAGGGCTCCTGGGGCTTCCTGGGCGTCCTGCTGCTCTCCGTGGTGCTGCCGCCGGACGAGCCCTTCACGGCGGAGCACTGCGGCACCTGCACCGCCTGCCTGGAGGCCTGTCCCTCCGGGGCGCTGACCCCCTTCCTCCTGGATCCGGCCCGCTGCCTGACCACCTACACCATCGAGACCGAGGTCGAGCCCTCTGCCGAGGTGTCGGCCGCCCTGGCCACCAGCCAGTGGGCTGCGGGCTGTGACGCCTGCCAGGAGGCCTGCCCCTGGAACCGGGCGCCGGTCTGGGGCGACCCGGCCCTCTGGGGCGGCCCCAGCCCGCTCCACACCCGTTCTGCCGAGGAGCTGCCCCGGGGCGCGGCCCAGTGGCGGAAGCTCACCCGGCGCACTGCATTGAGGCGCGTCCGAGACCGCCACTGGCGGGCGACCTTGGTCCGGATCGAGAAATCCTAAATTTTCATTGGTAGTTTTCGGCTTTTTTTTCTATAAACAAACTTCCGGCCAAAGGTGGCCGCCCTGATTCGAGGAGGCCCCTGGAATGCCCATGAAGCACTGGACCGTCCAGGACGCCACGTCGCTCTACGGTGTAAAGGAATGGGGCAACGGCTATTTCGGCATCAACGCCAAGGGCCACCTCGAGATCACACCCACCCAGGACGACACCCTCAGCTGCGATGTCTACGAGATCGTCCAGCAGCTGAAGAAAAAGGGCCTCCGCACCCCGCTGAACCTGCGCTTCCCCCAGGTGCTGGCCCACCGCGTGGTGGAGGTCAACGAGGCCTTCCGCCGCGCCATCAACGAGTTCGGCTACGAGGGCGGCTACCAGGGCGTCTACCCGGTGAAGACCAACCAGACCAAGGAAGTGGTCGAAGAGATCGTCCGCGCTGGCAACAAATACCACTACGGCCTGGAGGCGGGCTCCAAGCCGGAGCTGATCATCGCCCTCAGCCTGGACCTGCACCCCGAGGCCCTGGTGCTCTGCAACGGCTACAAGGACGAGTCCTTCATCCGCATGGCCCTGCTGGCCCGCAAGGCCGGGCGCAAGGTGGTCATCACCGTCGAGAAGATGACCGAGCTGCCCCTGATCCTCAAGGTGGCCAAGGAGCTCAAGGTCGAGCCCCTCATCGGCCTGCGGGCCAAGCTCAACGCCCAGGGCTCCGGCAAGTGGGAGACCAGCGCCGGCGATCACGCCAAGTTCGGTCTCACCACGCGGGAGATCCTGGACGCCGTCGAGGTGCTGGAGAAGCGCGACCTCCTGGACTCGGTCATCGAACTGCACTTCCACATCGGCAGCCAGATCACGGACATCCGCAAGATCAAGTCGGCCATGAAGGAGGCCACCCGCATCTACGCGAAGCTCCGCAAGATGGGGGTCCCCATCCGCTACCTCAACGTGGGCGGCGGGCTTGGCGTGGACTATGACGGCAGCAAGACCACCTTCAGCAGTTCCATGAACTACACCATCTCCGAATACGCTGCGGACGTGGTCTACACCACCAAGGACATCTGCACCCAGGAGCAGGTGCCCATGCCGGACCTCCTCAGCGAGTCGGGCCGCGCCATCGTGGCCTACCATCAGGTGGTGGTGGTCGACATCATCGGCCTCATCGACACGACCCACACCAAATACACCGTGACCCTCACGGGCAATGAGCCGCAGATCCTCAAGGAGCTGGCCTACACCCGGGACAACATCTCCATCAAGAACTTCTCCGAGATGTACCACGACGCCATCACCCAGAAGGACGAGATGCTCACGCTCTTCAACCTGGGCTACCTGGGTCTGGAGGACCGCAGCAAGGGCGAGACCCTGTTCTGGGAGGTCTGCCGCAAGCTGTCCCGCATCCTCAGCAGCAAGAGCCTCAAGTACGTGCCCGAGGAGTTCCAGGACCTCAACAAGAGCCTGGCGGACAAGCTCATCGCCAACTTCAGCATCTTCCAGTCCATGCCCGACCACTGGGCCATCGAGCAGCTCTTCCCGGTCATGCCCATCCACCGCCTCAAGGAGAAGCCAGGACTGTCGGCGACCCTCTGCGACATCACCTGCGACAGCGACGGGAAGATGGAGAAGTTCATCGACCTTAAGGATGTCCGCGACGAGATCCCCCTCCACGAGCCCCGGGGCGGGGAAGCGTATTACGTGGCCTTCTTCCTCACCGGCGCCTACCAGGACATCCTGGGCATGCGGCACAACCTCTTCGGCGCCCCCAACGAGGCGCACATCATGGTTCACGAGGACGACACCTTCAAGGTCCAGCACATCGTGAAGGGGGACACCGTGGACCACGTGCTGCGTAGCGTCCACTACGACCCCGATGTGCTGATCCAGGGCCCCCAGACCAAGCGCAAGGCCAGCGCCAAGAACGATGCCGCCGAGGCCCTCCGGGCCCTCCTCACCGAAGAACGGAAGCTGCACACCTACCTAGAGATCTGAGCGCCCGCCCGCTCGGAAGGTCGGAAAAAGCATACTTGTCCCTATTCATGCCTTGGACCTGGATGCCGAAGGAGCGGTGAGCGCCCATGCGCCCTTCCTCTTTTTTTGACCGGAACCGCATGCCTTCTGGAACCACCTCCGCTCCGCTCCGCCGAGCCCCCTTCTGGCTCCTGGGTCTGCTCGGCTGCGCCCCGTTCTATGTGGCCTGGCTCGCCACCTATCCAGAGCCCACAAGTGGGCACCGCATCCTGGAGATCGGCTACCTGACGGTGCTCCAGGGGGCGACGGCCTGGACGCTCTGGAAGGCCTCGGCCCGGCCGGACCTACCGGCGGGCTACCGCACAGCCACCCGCTGGCTGGCCATGGGCTGGCTCTCGTCCGTGGTGGCCGGACTGCTCTTTCCCTTCACCGCCAACCCGCAGGGCCAGCTCGCCAACCTCGGCCTGGTGGACATCTTCTACCTCCTCTCCTACCCGCTCACCTTTCTCGGCCTCTACCGCCTGCCCAAGGCCACCCCCCCCCTGCCCGGCTTCTGGCGGGTCCTCCTGGACAGCGCCGCGTTCATCGTCGGAGTCGGGGCCCCGATCTGGGTCTTCGCGGTCCAGCCCACCCTTCACAACTCCCTTAACCTCGCCTCTATCCTGAGCGCGGCCTACCCGCTCATGGCCTTCGTGGGCGTGATGGCCCTGAACAAGGTGCTGCTCCAGTCCGTGCCCTTCCCCTCTCGGCTGGGCATGAACCTGCTGCTGGCGGGTCTGGGCATCTCCTGGCTGTCGGATCTGGTCTTCGCCATGGAGATCGCCCAGGCCATGCAGGCGGGCATCCGCTACTGGGTGAACATTGGCAACGCCCTCTCCCTGGCGCTGGCCCTGGCCGGGAGCTGGCGCATCCAGACCGACGCCGCGCCCGCACAGCCCTTGCGGCCGGCCACGGTGAGCCCCGTGCCCATGCTCACCATCCTGTTCGTCTCCATCGGCCTCGCCTACCTGCTCATCCATGGCTCGGTGGATGCCGCCACGGCCCAGAAGATGCTGGTGGGGATCCTGCTGCTCATCGTGGTCCTGCTCCTCCGGGAGTCCCTGGCCCTGCGGGAGACCGCCCGGCTCGCCGCGGAGGCGGCGGCTGCCCAGGTCCAGTCCCGCTTCGTGGCCCTGGTCCGGCATTCGTCAGACCTGGTCCTGGTCCTGGATCTGCAGGGCGAGGTCAGCTTCGCGAGCCCGGCGGCGATCAAGGTGCTGGGCCTCGCTCCCGAGGACCTGACCGGCCGGCGCCTCAGGGACCTCCTGCACCCCGACGACGCAGCGGCGGCCACCACCTTCCTGAAAGCACTGCTCCGGCAGTCCCAGCCCCTCATCCACCAGTGCCGGATGCGCCACACAGACGGCAGCTGGCGGGTCCTCGAGATCTCGGGGAGCGATCATCTGGCAGACCCCGCCGTCCACGGCTTGGTACTGAATGCCCGGGACATCACCGAGCGCCACCGCCTGGAGGACCAACTGCGGGAGGCGCAGAAGATGGAGGCTGTGGGCCGCCTCGCTGGGGGCATCGCCCACGACTTCAACAACCTGTTGGGCGCCATCCTCGGCAACGCAGAGCTGGCGGAGACCCACCTTCCGGAGGGCCATCCCGCAGCGCAGGACCTGCGGCGGATCTACGGGGCCGCCACCCGCGGCGCCGTGCTGACCGGCCGCCTGCTCTCCTTCTGCCGCCAGGAGTCGCCCCAGTCGAAGACCATCGACCCGGTAGAGCTGATCCAGGGGGTGGCTCCGCTTCTGGAGGGCCTCCTGGGCGAGCGGGTCCGCCTGGTGCTTGATCTGGATCCCAAGGCCTGGTCCATCACCATGGATCCCAACGAGCTGGAGCAGGCCCTCCTGAACCTGGCCGCCAATGCGCGGGACGCCATGCCCGACGGTGGGAAGCTCACCCTCCGGCTCCACAACCAACGGATCCAGGAGACCGTCATCACCCCGTATCTGCCCATCGCCTCCGGCGAGAACGTGGTCCTGGATGTCACGGACTCGGGCACCGGCATGGACGAGGCCACGCTGCAGCACCTCTTCGAGCCCTTCTTCACCACCAAGATCCGCGGCAAGGGCACCGGGCTGGGCCTGGCCTCGGTCTACGGCCTGCTGAAGTCCGCCCACGGCGGCATCGATGTCTGGTCGAAGCCCGGTGACGGTACCACCATCCGCCTCGTCTTTCCCCGCTCCACGGCCCCGGTCGAGGCGCCGGACGCGCCCAGCGGATCCATGGCCCTGCGGGGCACCGAGACCATCCTGCTGGTGGAGGACGAACCTGCCGTGCGGGAGTCCACCCAGGGGAGCCTCATGGCCAACGGCTACAAGGTGTTGGCGGCCCAAGATGCCGAGGAGGCCCGCTGGATCTTCCTGAGCAACCCCGCCGGCATTGACCTCCTGCTCACGGACGTGATCATGCCCGGCGACAGCGGTCCCGTGTTGGCGGCGGACCTGGTGGCCTCGCATCCCTCCCTCCGGGTGCTCTACATGTCCGGCTACACCGCCAACGAGTTGGGTCCCCACGGCCTGGCCCGGCCCGACGCGCCCCTGGTCCGCAAGCCCTTCACCGTGGCCCAGCTCACCCGCCGCCTGCGGGGCATCCTGGCGGGGCCCCCGGGACGAGTCTGATCAGCCGCCCAGGTAGTGCTCGGCCACCTTGGGGTTCGCCAGCAGGCTGGCCCCCGTATCCGCCAGCACCACCAGGCCGGTCTCCAGGACATATCCCTGCGCGGAGATCTTCAGCGCCTGGCGGACGTTTTGCTCCACCAGCAGGACCGTCAGGCCATCGCGGTTGATCTCGACAAGGGTGCGGAAGATCTCCTGCACCATGAGGGGGGCGAGCCCCATGGAGGGCTCGTCCAGCAGCAGCAGCCGGGGCTTCGCCATCAGGGCGCGACCAATGGCCAGCATCTGCTGCTCGCCCCCGGAGAGGTTGCCCGCGTATTGCCCGGTCCGCTCCTCCAGCAGCGGGAAGAGGTGGAACACCCGCGCCAGGCTGTCGGCCACGCCGGCCCGGTCCTGCCGGGTATAGGCCCCCAGGTCCAGGTTCTCCCGCACCGTGAGGGTGGTGAGGATGGCCCGGCCCTCGGCCACCTGGACGATGCCCCGCCGGACGATCTGGTGGGGGGCAAGGCCCGTGATGTCCTCGCCCGCGAAGCGCACGGATCCCGCCTTGGGGCGCAGCAGGCCGGAGAGGGCCAGCAGCGTGGTGCTCTTGCCGGCGCCGTTGGCCCCCACCAGGGCCGTGATCTTGCCTTCTTCGAGCTGGAAGGAGACGCCCTTCACGGCGTCGATGTGCCCGTAGGCCACCGCAAGGTCCTGGACCTCCAGCAGGACGCTCATGGCAGCACCTCCGCCTCGTCACCGCGCCCGAGGTAGGCTTCGATGACTTCGGGGCTGCTGCGGATCTCGTCCGGCGCGCCCTCGGCGATGATCCGGCCGAAGTTGAGCACCGCAACGCGATCGCAGAGGTTCATGACAAAGCGCATGTCGTGCTCGATGAGGAAGACACCGTAGCCGCGGTCGCGGATATTCCGGATCTCTTCCATCAGCACGGCCTTCTCGGATGAGTTCATGCCAGCCACGGGCTCGTCCAGCAGCAGCAGCTTGGGCTCCGTGGCCAGGGCCCGGGCGAACTCCAGCTTGCGCTGCTCGCCGTAGGAGAGGTTGTCCGCGGTGGACTCGGCCTTGTGATCCAGCTTGACCCAGGAGAGCAGTTCCAGGGCCCGCTCGCGGGAGCGCCGCTCGGCCTCCCGGAAGGATGGCGTGGCGAAGAGTGCCGCGAAGCCGCCGTAGTTCGTCAGGTGGTGCCGGCCCACCATGACGTTTTGCAGCAGGGTCATGTCGGGAAAGAGGCGGATGTTCTGGAAGGTGCGGGCGATGCCCAGGCGGGTGATGCGGTGGGCAGCGACGCCGGCGAGGTCCTGGCCCAGGAAAGAGATGCTGCCGGAGGAGGGCTTCAGCAGACCCGTCACCAGGTTGAACACCGTGGTCTTGCCGGCGCCGTTGGGACCGATGAGGGCGAAGATGGCGCCGCCCGGAACCTCGATGTTCACGTCCTGCAAGACCTGCAGTCCGCCGAAGTGTTTACCAATGCCACGGATGGACAGCATGCTCATGGCTTCCCCTCCCGGCGGTTGCGCCAGTCGCCGACAAACTGGCGGAGGCGGCGGGAGTCCCAGAGGCCCGTGGGGAGGAACAGCACCACCCCGATGAGGATCAAGCCGTTCACCGCCAGCCGGTAGGCGTGGAGGAAGCGCAGGAGCTCCGGCAGCAGGGTGAGGATGGTGGCCCCCAGCACCGGGCCGATGAGGCTGGAGATTCCGCCCAGGATGGTCATGGTCAGGATGTCCACAGCGTTCTCGAAGCCGTACTCCCGGGGACTGATGAAGAACGTGGAGTGGGCGTTCAGGGCTCCCGCAAGCCCCGCGAGCACGGCCCCGAGGGTGAAGGCTGCGAGCTTGTGCCCTTCCACGTCGATGCCCATCATCCGTGCAGCCACCTCGTCCTCCCGGATGGCCTCGAAGGCCCGCCCCATACGGGAGCGCCGGAGGCGCGCGAGGGCGTAACCGGCCGCCGCGAGGATCAGGACGATGTGCCACCAGGTCGTGAGGAGCGGGATGCCGTTCAGCCCCTCAGGGCCGCCGGTGATCTCCAGGTTCAGGACGAGGATGCGGGTCACCTCGCCGAAGGCCAGAGTCGCCATGGCCAGGTAGACCCCCGACAGGCGGAGCGTCGGGGCCCCGATGAGCAGAGCCACGGCCGCCGGGGCCAGGCCGCCAGCCGCCAGGACCATGGGGAAGGGCCAGTGCAGGTGCAGCGTCAGCAGCGCCGCCGTGTAGGCGCCGATGCCCATGAAGGCCGCGTTGGCCAAGGAGAGCAGGCCGCAGGAGAGGGTCAGCCAGAGAGAGAGAGCCAGCAGCGCGTGGATACCCACCGTGAAGATGAGCGTGCTGTAGGTGGCCCAGAAGTCGGCGAAGGCTTCCATCTCAGGCCTTGCGTTCCAGCACCCGGCCGAACAGGCCCGCGGGCCGCACCAGGAGAATCAGGAACAGCAGGCCGAAGGCCACGGCGTCGCCCATCTGGGAGGAGAGGTAGGCCTTGCTGAGCACCTCGGCAAAGCCCAGGAACAGCCCCCCGAAGAGGGCACCGCGGATATCGCCCATGCCGCCCAGGATGACCACCGCGATGCCCTTGTGGAGGATGGGCTGGCCCATCAGGGGGGTGACCGAGTTGAAGTTCAGGCCGATGAGCAGCCCGGCGACGCCACCCAGGGCCGCAGCGGTGAAGGAGGTGGCCAGGAACAGGCCTTCGACGTTGATGCCCAATAGGGCAGCGGCCTTCGGGGACTCGGCGATGGCCCTCAGGGCGCGCCCCTGACGGGTGTGCCGCAGCACCAGGAAGAGGGCCGTCATGAGCAGGAAGGCGATGCCCACGATGGCCAGCTCCAGGGCCCGCACATGCACGCTGCCGAAGATGAACTCCCGGGTGGAGAGCAGCTCGTCAGGGAAGCGCTGGACCTCGACCCCGAACAGCCCCTGGGCGGCGCTGGTGAGGACCGTGGTGGCACCGATCGTGGCGATCATCGGGATCAGGTGCGGCGCGTGGCGAGCCCGCAGTCGCTTGAGGATCAGCGCGTCGATGGCCAAGCCCAGGAGACCCGACACCAGCATGGCGGCCAGGATGCCCACAGCCAGGGGCGCCTTGAACCGGGTCACCACGGTCATGGCCGCAAAGCTGCCGGCCATGAACATGGCGCCGTGGGAGAGGTTGATGACCTCCAGCACGCCGAACACGAGCGTGAAACCCAGGGAGAAGAGGGCGTAGACGCTGCCCAGGGTGAGGGCGTTGACAAGTTGCTGTTCGAGCATGGGACCTGGGGAAGTCGCCTACTTGCCGGTGAAGAGGACGAACTTGCCGTCCCGGATCACGTAGATGAAGGGCTTCTGGTCGGCGTCATAGCCCGCGGGCTTGCCGTCCTTGCCGACTGACTGGCGGAACTTGAAGGGCCCAGTGGCGCCGCTAATGGCCACCTTGGGCAGCGCACCGTGCACGGCCTCCCGGTCGTTGGCCAGGTTGCCGGTGACCTTGATGGTCTTCAGGGCCGCGGCGGCAATGCTCATGGCGTCATAGGCCTGAGCGGCGAACTGGTTGGGCTCCGAGCCATACTTCGCCCGGTAGGCCTCCACGAAGTGCTGGTTCGCCGGGGTGGGGTTGGTGTTGGCCCAGGGACTGCCCACGAAGGTGCCCTCGCCCGCGGTCTTGGAGACCTCAAACAGTTTGGGTGAGTTGAAGCCGTTGCCGCCGATGAAGGGCACCTTCAGACCGAGGCCGCGGGCCTGGACCATGAGGGTGGCCGCCTCCTCGGCGAGGCCGGAGCAGATGATGGCATCGGGGTTGGTGGCTTTGATCTTGGTGAGCTGGGCCTTGAAGTCCACATCGCCCTTCACGTAGGTCTCAGTGGTGGTCACGGGGATCTTCTGGTCCTCCAGGACCTTCTTGAAGACGTCGTAGCCGCTCTTGGTGAAGGCATCGTCGTTGCCGTAGATCACGGCAACCTTCTTGATCTTGTAGTGCTTCACAGCGGTGCTGACGGTCACGGGCAGCACATCGCTCTCCATGACGGAGTTCCGGAAGATGTAGGGGCCCATCTCCGAGATGCCATTGGCTGTGTTCGACGTGCCGAAGGCCACCACCTTGGCCGCGTTGGCTACGGGGCCCGCGGCGAACATGGAGTTGGACAGCGTGGGCCCGAAGATCATCAGGACCTTGTCCTGGAAGATGAGCTTCTTGAAGACGTTGATGGCTTCTTCCTTCTTGCCCTGCTCGTCCTCCACCACCAGCACGAGCTTGTTCCCATTGATGCCGCCCTTGGCGTTGATCTCGTCGGCGGCGAGTTGGAAGCCGTTGCGGATGGGCACGCCGTACTGGGCCGCGCCGCCGGTCAGGGCCTCCGCCACACCGATCTTGAGGTCACCCGCGACGGCGCTGACCGCCAGCAGGGTGGCTGCGGCAAAGAGGAGATGCTTGGTTGCTCGGTTCACGACAGCCTCCGAAGTTCGGTGATGGGTTGAAATCGCCAGGATCTGGTGGAGTTGTACCCCAGGATACCAACAGGAGGAGGATTCCTGCAGGGTGAAGCTAATAATCTTCCCTGGAGCACTTAGGAAGCGTCCCAACGTGGCTTGGGGCGGCCTTTCCAGAGCCAGATGATGTAGTCGACATTGCGGGCAGAGGCGCCCAGTGCCACGAGGCGGGACATGCACTGGCCCCGGTGGTGCTGGGAGTGCATGCAGGCCTGCACCAGGGCGTCCTCGACCGAGATGACACAGGGCGGATCAGGGAAGAAGGGGACTCGCAGAGTGCGGGCCAGTTTCGCCTCACCAAGACCGGCGACCAGGGCCTCCAAGGCCTGGTGGCTGGCCACACAGCGGGCCTTCAGGTCCGCAAAGATCGGGGGCGGCCCCTGGTTCAACTCAGGCTTTTCGCCCTGGATCAGCTTCCGGAATACCTCCTGCACCGAGAGGATATGGTCCACGCGCTGCCGGAGCTCTTCATCCTCCTGGGCCCCGGAGGCCTCCCAGGCTCGGAAGAAGAGCGCGTCCGCCCAGGCCTGATGGTGGAGCAGGTCCTGCACTGAGATGGCCATGGGGACTCCGGGGGTTTGGGGGACAGTTTATGCCAGGGCTGTCGGCTGTCAGCTGTCGGCTGTAAGCTGTCAGCCAAAACAGGCCCCGACCCACCTGACCAGGCACGCGGCGCCTTCTTTCGCCGAGAGCCGATAGCTGATAGCTGACAGCGAAACGCCCACCTACCCAAGGTCAGCCTCCCCTGCCCCGCCGAAAGCTCCCACAATGGGCCCCAGACCATCAAAGGGAGGCACCCGTGGACATCCAGCGCGTCGGCATCATCGGTTGTGGGCTCATGGGCTCGGGCATCGCCCAGTGCGCGGCGGAAGCCGGTTGCCAGGTCTGGGTGAAGGAAGCGGAAGAGACCTTCCTCGCCAAGGGTCTGGCCCGCATCCACGGCGCCTGGGACCGGGCCGTGGCCAAGGGCAAGATCACCGAGGAGCAGCGTAGCGCCTGGCAGAAGAACCTCCAGGGCACCCTGTCCTTTGCCACCCTGGCGGACTGCGACCTGGTGGTGGAGGCCATCCCCGAGCGCCTGGACCTCAAGCTCCAGACCTTCGCGGAGCTCGACCGCATCCTGGGACCCGGGGCGATCCTCTGCACCAACACGTCCAGCCTCTCCGTGGCCCAGATTGGCCCGGTGCTGGATCCCACCCGCCTGGGTCGCTTCGCGGGCCTGCACTTCTTCAACCCCGTCCCGGCCATGCCCCTGGTGGAGATCATCCGTACCCTCGCCACCAGCGAAGCCACCCTGGCCGCCCTCCGGGGCTTCGTCCAGGGCCTCGGCAAGACCGCCGTGATGGCCCCGGACACCCCGGGCTTCGTGGTGAACCGCCTGCTGGTGCCCTACCTGCTGGATGCCATCCGCTGCGCTGAGCAGGGGCTTGCCAGCACTGAAGACCTCGACGCCGCCATGAAGCTGGGCTGCGGCCATCCCATGGGGCCGCTGCACCTCAGCGACTTCATCGGCCTGGACACCATGCAGAGCGTGGCTGAAGTCCTCTTCGACGCCTTCGGCGAGCCCCGCTTCAAGGCCCCTTCCCTCCTGCGCCAGCTCGTCGCCTCCGGCCGCCTGGGCCGCAAGACCGGCAGCGGGTTCTACCGCTGGGAAGGCGAGAAGCGCACGGAGTCCCTGCCGCTGTAGGTCAAGCCTTTACCTATTTTATCTGTCTATCTCGGTATCGGCGCAGCCGATACCGAGCAGACCCCGAGACCCGTCGGTTAGTGGGGCAGCAATCCGTGGGCATCAATGCTGCGGAGCGCGGCAGGAACGGTCGGCAGGCTCAGGGGCGCAGGCCCTTTCAGGAGCTCCTCGCGCCGGGCTGTAGCCCGTCGCGAGGCGGCCTGGACGAGCTGGTCCGTGATGACGAAGACAGCGATCAGGAAGAGGACGAGCAGAACGGTCATGGTGTATCTCCCCGGCTAGTGCTTGATGTGGACTTCCCGGTAGTGGTGGATGAACTCCCGAATCGACCCGCCGATGATCCAGCCGAGCAGGCCGATGGTGAGCAGGCCCAGCGAGCCGTTCGTGATGTTCAGCCAGAGCGTTTCCGCGTTCTTCCAGTTTGCCAAATCGAACATATGTACCTCCTGTGGTGCGGTTGGTGCGGGGAACTGCCACTCACGAAGACTCCAGGTCTCCACCGTGACGGGTGAGGAATATGGGTTCAGGCCGCGCGGTCACGGCCTCTTGTCGAACGCGTGGTGTGACGGCCACAGGCTCGAAGATCGGCAGGTGTTTGACGATGAAGGAGAAGGCGCTGAAGCCGAGCGCGGTGATCCCGAGCATGATGAAGATCTCGATCAGGGACGGGAAGTAGGTCTGCGCCGGGTAGCTCTCGAGCCCGGTGATGGCCGTGTTCATGCGGTTCAGAGCGAAACCCACTACCACCAGGAGGGTGGCGGCATAGAGCCCGCGGCGCGAATTCCGAACCCGTTCCACGACCAGCAGGCCGAAGGGAATGACGAAGCCGATCAGCATCTCTGCATAGAACGCGAGGCTGAAGTAGGTCACGGTGGTCAGCTCGGCCAAGGCCCCTCGCGCCAGCAGGTTCTCAACCCGCACGACGAAGTAGAGCGCCAGGATGACGGCGATGACCTTGGCCAGGTTGGCCCGGAGCCGAGTCGGCAACAGGTCGCGACCGCCCCGAGAAAAGATGAGGGACTCGAGGAGGATCATCGAGATCCCAGAGGCGAGGCAGGAGATGAAGAACAGGACCGGCAGCAGCGGGGTATACCAAAGGGCGTGCAGCCGGTTCGGCACGATGAGGTAGAGCGAACCGAACGAGGACTGGTGCAGCGTGGAGAGCAGCACGCCGAAGATCATGAGCGGCAGCGAGATCGCGTGAATCCACTTGATGGGCCAGAGGATGTTGAATCGTTCGAGCACAATCGGGGCGAACTCCAGGGAGAGCACGGAGGTGTAGAGCATGAGACACCAGCTGATCTCGCACATGACGGAGTGCGGGTTCCACATCACCAGCGGATGCCAGAAGTGATCGGGCCGGCCCAGGTCGAGGATGAGCACCAGGACCACCAGCATGTAGCCGATGAAGGCGGTCAGGATCGCCGGGCGCACGATCGGCTCGTACTCCTTGGCGTGGAAGAGGTGGACGGCCGCCACGATGGTGAAGCCAGAGGCGGCGAGACCGATCCCGAGGAAGTCGAAGCCGATCCAGAGTCCCCAGGGGAACTCATCACTGAGGTTCGTGGTGGCGCCGAGCCCATAGGTGAACCTGGCGATGGCGGCGAGGGTGCCAGCCAGGATCAAGGTGGTGGCGATCGGGTGCCATCGGTTGATGCGGGGAAGCAGTCGGATTCTCACGGTTTGTCCTCAGGCCGGGGGGTCTCGCTCTTTTTCTCGGAAGCTTCAAAGGCCGCCACCTCGCTGCGCCGGTTGGTGATCCACCAGATGCCCCCGAGCATCACGCCACCCACGGACAGCACATTGGGAACCTTGGAGAGGGCGCTCATGGTCAGCATGGGCATGGGGATCTTCCCCAGCCTGGAATCGAAACCCAGCTGTTCGAAGGGAACCGGGCTGAGATAGAGCATCGAGGTGCCGCCGACATCGTCCTTGCCGTAGATCCGGGGCACATACTTCGTTGGCTCGGCGCTGACCCGGCGGGCCGCCTCGAGCAGCAGCTCGTCGCGCTCGCCGAAGAGGGTCGCCCCGGTCGGGCAGGCCTCTGCGCAGGCAGGCTGCAGGCCCTTGGCCAACCTGGGAGCACAGAACTTGCACTTCTGGATGCGGGGCTTGGTGCTGCTCCACTCGTATTTCGGCACGTGGTAGGGGCAGGCCTGGAGGCAGTAGCGGCACCCGATGCACTTCTCCCCATCGTAGGCCACGGGGCCCGCTTCCGCCTTGCTGAGCGCAGCGACGGGGCAAACCGACACGCAGGTAGGGACATCGCAGTGCTGGCACATGCGGCGGATGTAGAGGTCGTTGTACTTGCTCAGGGCGGTGTAGGCGGTGAGCGAGAGGTATTTTTCTTCACTCGGGGGCAGCTGGTTCTCTTCCTTGCAGGCGCCCTGGCAGACGTTGCAGCCGACACAGAGCGTCAGGTCGATCAGCATGGCTTTTTTGGCACTCAAATTCCCACCCCACCTTTTGTGGAATCCATTGAAATTTTTCGGTTGATGACCAGGCTTGCTGATAATCAACCACTCAGTTGATTATCAATTCCCGTGCCACGGCAGGTGATGGCCATTGGCTGTTTCTAATTCTTGTATTGTTTGATTTTAATAATTAATAAGAACTCCTGAAAGCCGACCCTGCCACCCTGCCCGCCACGCCATGCAGCAGATCCGCCAAATGCGACGGTGGGCAGCACCAAGCGAAGCCAAGACACTTTGTAAAGAGTCTTCAATATTTTTTTTCTGTTCGCTGGTTATTCACTCAGAACGACCTACACTAATAGATGACCACGGTGTATTCATCGGTTGACGTGGAGTTCCATTGTCAATATTTTCTGAATCTTACACATTGCGCTTCACCAAGGCTTCCGGCGCGCGATTGAAATTCGATGCGATCCATGGGAAACGGAAACGGGCGATCACCGCGCATGTTTTCGAAGTGCTCCTGAAGCGGCTGGAGATGAATGCGATCCTCGACACCACCCCGAATGGCGTCTGCATCATCTCCTGCGACGGGGTCACCCGCTGCAATCCCGCCGCCTTCCGGATGTTCGGCGTTGCCACCCTCGAGGAGCTGAAGAAGTGCTTCGGAAAGCGAGGCGAGGCGTTCGGCCTGCGCTGGCCGCACAGCAGGCTTCCCCTTCGCGAAGAGGAACGACCCCTCACGCGGGCCCTCCAGGGCGAGAAGGTGACCGAGGTGCTGCTGGCAACTCACGGCGGATCCGGCGAGGAGATCACCCTCCGCGTCACGGCCGCCCCCATCCGGAGCCGGGGACGGATCATCGGCGCCGTGGCCATCCACTCCGACATCTCCATGCCGGGCCACTCCCGTTCCGATCCTCCTACTCTGGAGGAAATGGCGCAGGCAGACCGGTCCACAGATCTGCTCGCCCGGGAGACCCACCTGCGCGAGCAGGCCGAAAAGGACCTGCAGAGCGCCCACGCTGAGATCCAGGACCTGAAGAAGCACCTCCATCTCGAGAACGAACACCTCTTCCAGGAGATCAACCACACCTACAACTTTGGGGAGGTGATCGGGCAGAGTCGCTGCCTGGAGGGCGTGTTCTCCCGGGTCGAGGCCGTGGCCCCGCTGGATTCGACGGTGCTGCTGTTGGGAGAGACGGGCACCGGCAAGGGTCTGGTGGCCCGCGCCATCCACAGCCGAAGCCTGCGCAGCCATCGGCCGCTGGTCATCGTCAACTGCACGGCCCTGCCCGGCAACCTGATCGAGAGTGAGCTCTTCGGCCGCGAGAAGGGCGCCTTCACGGGCGCGAGCTCCCAGCAGCTGGGCCGGTTTGAGCTGGCCGACAAGGCGACCATTCTGCTGGACGAGATCGGGGACCTGCCCTTCGAGTTGCAAGCGAAGCTGCTGCACGTCATCCAGGAGGGCGAGTTCAGTCGCCTGGGCAGCGCCCGAACGATCAAAGTCGATGTCCGAATCATCGCCGCCACCAACCGAGACCTTTACGAAGAGATCCGACTGGGCCGGTTCCGCGAAGACCTGTTCTATCGGCTAAACATCTTCCCCATCACCGTGCCGCCTCTGCGGGATCGCAAGGAAGACATCCCTCTGCTCGTGGAGTATTTCCTGGCCAAGCTCAACCGCAAGCTCAACAAGAACGTCCGGAGTATCACGAACGAGACCATGAGCGACCTCATGGCCCACGTCTGGCCCGGCAATGTGCGGGAGCTGGAGAGCGTCATCGAACGAGCCGTGATCATCTCCCAGGGCACCACCCTGCAGGTGCTGGACCACTTCAACGCCCCCGCTGCCGTGGTGCCGCCAGAAGAGGGTAGGTTGCTGGTCGATCTTGAGCGCGACTACATCGGCCAGGTGCTCCAGAAGACCCACTGGCGGATCGAAGGCACCAACGGCGCGGCCAACCTGCTCGGCATGAACCCCAGCACCCTCCGCGGCCGCATGCGCAAAGAAGGCATCCGCCGGCCCTGAACCGGCGCGGGTGGGAGCCAAAAAACATGGGCCACTGATCAAAAGCTTCCTGGCCACCGATGAACACTGATTAAGAAATGATAAAACCCAGCGCCCAAAGGTCTTTGTTTGATCAGCCTTTCATCATTTTTTGATCGGTGTTCATCGGTGTTCATCGGTGGTTACAAAGCTCTTTCCTTGCGGCGTTGCGGGTGTTGTAGGCTTTCGGGATGCTGGATGTCCTGCTGATCCCCGCGGTGCTGCTCGTGGCCTTCGCGCTGCAGGCGGCACGGCGTGGGTCCCACCGGCTGCACGGCTACCTCATGACGGCGGCCTTCACCACGGTGTGCCTGCGCATGCTGCTGCGGCCCCGGGCCTTCCCCCCGGGCCACCTGGAGGTGGGTCTGGCGGTGCTGGGCCTCGCGGGCGGCGCCATGGTCCTGGGCCGCGGCGCCCTGGCCTGGCGGGAGGGCCGCAGCCGCAACCCCCAGGTCCCCCGCTTCCACCGCGCCCTGGGCACCCTCACCCTTGTGAGCTTCGCCCTGGCCCTGGTCTTCTGGCTGCTGCGGGACAGGGCCTGATCGCTCTGATTCGCAATGAAAAGATCTCTGTAAGCGGAGAAAGGACGGAGGAACAGAGGAAAGCAGACAACGGCCTGTCTGTCCTTCACCGCTTTCCTCTGCGCCTCGGCTGTCCTCTATGTTCATTTTTTCATTGAAGCCGAACCTCAGAGCCCCAGCACGCGCCGGACTTCTTCCATGCGGCGGCGGCTGATGGCGAGGCGGCCGGTGGCCAGCACCAGCTCATCTTCGCCGGTCACTTCCCGCACCGCGTCCAGGCGCACCAGGGCATTGCGGTGCACCCGCAGGAAGCCGTGGTCGGACAGCCGCTCTTCCCAGTGGGTCAGGCTGCCATCCACTGGGAGGCGGCCCTCCGGCGTCCAGGCCACGCAGTCCCCCAGGTCCGCCACCAGGGCCTCCACCTCGCCCGGCCGCAGCAGGCGCGTGGCCCCCTTCTTCCGCACCGGCAGCCGCAGCCACTCCTTCTGCAGCGGATCCTCCTTGGGGTGGATGCGGGCAATCGCCTGGGCCACGCCCACCCGGGAGATGGGCTTCAGCAGGTAGTGCACTGCCCCGCCGGCAAACGCCTCGATGGCGTGCTGCGGGTAGGCCGTCACGAAGACCAGCGCAGGCCGGGGCTCGGGCAGCATGTGCATCAGCTCCGTGCCCTTGATGCCCGGCATCTCGATGTCCAGGAACACCGCGTCCGGCCGCTGGGCCGCGATGGCAGCCAGGCCCAGGCGTCCGTTCTCCGCCGAGGCCACCACGCAGAGCCCCGGCAGCTCATTCAGCAGATCCACCAGATGCTCCCGCGCCAGCGGCTCGTCTTCGATGACCACGATGCGGATCACACCTGCCTCCACCGGAAGCCTACCCGATGCCGGCCCTCCACCAAGCCCATGTCCAGATCCTCAGGCTTCTCCAGCCGCTGCCGCAGGGTCGCCAGGGCGGTGCCGGTGCCTTGCAGCGCGCTGACGCCGGGGCCCGGATCCTCCACCCAGAGGTGCAGGGCGCCGCCCTTCTGCTCGGCGCCGATGCGTACCTCGCCGCCCTGCTCCAGGGGGGCCACACCGTGCTTGATGGCATTCTCCACCAGCACCTGCAGGGCCAGGGGCGGCACCTGGGCAGTCTCCAGGGCCTCAGGCACTTCCACGGTCACCCGCAGACGATCGCCCAGCCGCGCCCGCTCGATGCCCAGGTAGGCCTCCACGAAAGCCAGCTCCTCCTTCAGCGGGATCGTCGGTCGGTCCGAGGCGGCGATGACCTGCCGGAAAAGCTGGGCCAGGTGCTCCGTCGTGGCCTGGGCCGCGCGCGGGTCCTGGTCGATCTGGGCGTGAAGGGTGTTCAGGGCGTTGAAGATGAAGTGGGGGGCCAGCTTGTTGCGCAGGGCCTCGGACCGGGCTTCCCGGGCCAGCTCCTGCTGGCGCTCCGCTTCGGCGCCCCGGCGCTCCAGGCGGTCCAGCAGGGCCATCAGGATCACCGTCAAGACCGCCCAGGAAACCCAGAAGGCCCAGGTCTCGCTGAAATCAGGGGGAGAAGCCGGCTGCTGGCTGGCTGTCTGCTTCCTGATCACCCCGCCCGATTCTTCAACCCTGCCGGCTTCCCACCCAGCCTTGAAGCTGCTGGGCATCTCGGGCAGGGTGAGCCCGAGATGCGCTATAGGTGCAGCGAAAGCCAGGAGGAAGACCAGGCGGCGCCAGCCCCGACCAGCCCCCCGGACGCCACCCGCCCAGAGGATCCCCACAAGCACAAGGATCAGGATAGCCAGGGCCCCGCCCACACAGCCCCAGGTGCTGTCGTGGTTATGGAGCGCACCGATGTTCGTGGCCAGCATTCCAGCCAGTAGCAGTCCTGGCACGACGATGGACTTGCTTGGCGCTTCCTTGCTCATGCCCACGCCCCCTCCTCATCACGCCAGAGTAGGGACGCACCAAGGCCTCAGCACCGACTTTCCATCGGATGGCGGGGGGGTCTGGTTGAGCGGTTCACCACGAGTCCTGAACGGTCTTCCCCGCCTCGGCATGCTTGAGGGCCTTGAGGCCGATGTCGTGGCGCACTTGGCGGCCGGGCCAGGTGACGGCGGGGAGGGCGGCTTCGATGGCGGCGCGGGCGGTGGCGAGGTCCGGGGCGGAGGTGGCCAGGTTCAGCACTCGGCCCC
>Ga0194052_1000567_pt1 | contig 23291 bp, 19 predicted proteins | sample SepL226m_MetaG_FD_160117 | JGI IMG/M metagenome (GOLD analysis project Ga0194052, IMG submission 160117) | Anoxic zone freshwater microbial communities from boreal shield lake in IISD Experimental Lakes Area, Ontario, Canada - Sep2016-L227-6m | ecosystem: Environmental > Aquatic > Freshwater >...
CCCTGGACGGCACCTTCGTCAAGCTCGTGGCCTGGTACGACAACGAGTGGGGCTACTCCAACAAGTGCCTGGAGATGGTGCGCGTCGTCGCCAAGTAAGCGCGCAGCGGCCCAAACGGGCCGTGGTTGAACATCAGGGCCCGACGGCGCGGCGCTTCGCCGTTGCCGGGCTTGCTGCTTTGGCTCCCCCCGCATCGGCGAGCCGCCTTGAATTCCGCCGGATTCAGGTGCGCCAGAATGTCCGGCAGTTCACCAGGCATCATGTACGACAACGATGTTTTCAAACGAAATGCCCCGCGCGGCATTGACGGACTTGTTCTTTTCGGAATTCCAACGAAATCGCTTCATGCGGGCAGACTGCATGGTTGTGTGCCGCTTGTCACCACCGACGACGGGACATGGGCCATCGGTTGGCTGACCGGGACTAGGGTTGTTCTTTTGGAGAACTAGGGTAATTGCCTGATTTCCCGGTTTTCCTTTCGTCCCTACAGTGGTACCCACCATTGAAGGAAAAACGATGAAGCAGCTCATTGAACAGTTTCAGCAATCGTTGGCGGCGCTTGACCGCGTCAAGGCGGACGCGCTTTTCCAAGAGGCACTGGCAACCATGGCGCCGATCCAAGCCGTGGAACAACTCGTGGTTCCTTCTCTGGAGCATATCGGGGCAGCATGGCACCGCGGCGACCTGGCGTTGTCCCAGGTGTACATGAGCGGTCGCTTCTGCGAGGCGCTGGTGGATGGCGCACTCCCTCCAAGCGATCCCGACCGCAAGCACCAACCCCGCTCCGCCATCGTCGTTCTCAGCGACTACCATGACCTGGGAAAGCGCATTGTCTATTCGATCATGCGCGCCAGCGGGTTTGAATTGTTTGACTACGGGCGCATGGATGTTGATCAATTGGTTGAAAGGGCGATTGCCGACCAGCTTCGCGTGCTGATGATTTCCGTGCTGATACTGCCGTCCGCGCTCAAGGTGAAACAGGTATGCAGCCGTCTGAAAGAGCGTGGAGTCGATGTCAAAGTGGTGGTGGGTGGGGCGCCATTTCTCTTTGACGCACAACTCTGGCAAGACGTCGGCGCCGACGCCATGGGAAGCAGTGCATCAGAAGCCGTGGCGATCGTCGAACGCCTGATGGGAGCCATGCAATGAACGCCATCACCATGACTTCCATGCAGCGCACGCTCACCGCGCTGGGACACCAGGAAGCTGACCGTGTGCCACTCTTTCTGCTCACTACGCTGCATGGTGCCAAGGAATTGAACTTGTCCATCGAGGACTACTTCTCACGCTTCGAAAACGTAGTGGAAGGTCAGATCCGGTTGCGCCAAAAGTACCGTAGCGATTGCCTGTATCCGTTCTTCTATGCCTCCATTGAGACCGAAGCCTGGGGCGCAGACACCCTTTTCCTGCCGGATGGCCCGCCCTTGTGCGGCGCCCCGATCATCCGCAAGGCAGAAGACATTGACCGTCTGGAATCGCCCTCGGTGCCGGATTGCGCAGGTCTGGCCAAAGTACTCAAAACGATTGGCGCCCTGAAAGCCCAGGTTGGTGACACCGTGCCGATTATTGGCGTGGCTATATCCCCATTTTCCTTGCCCGTGATGCAGATGGGATTTCATTCCTACATCGAGCTGCTGTACGAGCAACCCCAGCGCTTTGAACGTCTGATGGCGTTGAACGAAGCCTTCACCGTGTCCTGGGCCAATGCGCAACTGGCCGCCGGTGCGACCGCCATTTGCTACTTTGATCCGGTTTCCTCACCCACCAATATTCCGCGCGACCTGTACTTGCGCACCGGCCAGCAAGTTGCCAAGCGCACCATCGCGCAAATCAAAGGCCCCACCGCCACCCATATGGCCTCTGGTCGCTGCCTGTCGATCCTGCCCGATGTTGCCCAATCCGGCACTGCCGTGGTGGGCGTCAGTGCGCTGGAAGATCTGGGCCAGGTCAAGCGCGCTGCTCAGGCGCGCGTATCGCTCCTGGGAAACCTCAACGGCATCGAGATGCGCCGCTGGACCCCTGGGCAGGCAGAGCATGAAGTCAAGCGCGCCATTGCCAAGGCCGGGCGTGGTGGCGGATTCATTCTGGGTGACAACCATGGCGAGATTCCATGGCAGGTTCCAGACCAGGTGCTGCTGGCGATTGCAGACGCCGTGGATCGATGGGGGCGCTACCCGCTCAACTGGATTGATGAGTGGGTGCGAACCCACGGACCCTGACAGGACCACACCTTGAATCCACGCCTGTGCATTTTCAGCTGCGACAGTTTCCACGCGGAGGTTGCGGCCTGCATCCAGATGGAAGGCTGGACGGATGTGGTGGCACTCGGGTTTCCGGGACGCTGCGGCCGCCCTCCCGTAACCTGGGACGAGTTGCAGAGCGCTTTGCCGCGCGGATGCACCAAGGTCATTATTGTCGGCCGGGTCTGTATCAGTGCGCTGGGTCAGGCACCGGAAGGTTTTCCACCCGTGCAATGGTTGTTTCAGGAGCAATGCTTTCACCTGATCGCCGACCAAACGCTGGTCAATACAGCCTTGGCAGATGGCAGCTACCTCATGTCGCCCGCCTGGGTGCGCCACTGGCGCACGCACATCTCCGACCAAGGCTTCACGCCCGAGACGGCTCCGGAGTTCTATCGCGACTTTGCCAAACAGTTGGTGCTGCTCGATACCGCAGTGGATCCGCAAGCCGCACGCCATGCCGACGAGTTTTCACAGGCGCTCGGACTCCCCTTGCACCGCATCGCTGTCGGCCTGTCCACCTTGCGCTTGATTCTTGGCAACGTGGTTCTGGAGTGGCGTCTGGCACAACTGCAGTCTGACAAGTTGCAAAGCGAGCGCGCCCACAACGCAGAGCTTGCAGACCACGCCAGTGCGCTGGATTTGCTCGGACGCCTTACCCAACTGCGGCACGAAACAGACGTGATTGCGGCAATCGAAGACCTGTTTCGCATGCTGTTTGCACCCAAGACATTGCAGTATCTGCGGGTAGACGCTGCGCAACGCCGTTCAGTCCCGGTGGAACTACAGGCATTGCAGGACCTGCCCCTTTCACCGGAAATCCCCTACGCGCTGACACCCGATGGACAGGGATTCGCGCTCCTGTTTGCGCACGATGGTCAGGAGTTGGGGCGCATGGTGGTCGATGGCTTGACGTTCGTGCAATACCGCGAGCGCTACCTGAACTTGGCGCTGACGATGTCGGGCGTATGTGCACTGGCACTGGAGAGCACCCGTATCCGCAAGCGTCTGGTGGAGGCCGAAAAAATGGCCTCACTGGGAGCCATGGTGGCCGGTGTGGCCCACGAAATCAATACCCCCGTGGGCGTGGGTGTACTGGCCGCCTCGACCCTGCAACGCGAGACGCACAACATTGCACACAGTTTTGCGCAGCGCAGCATGACGCAGTCTTCGCTACAGACCTATTTCAGTGCCACGCAGGAGCAGATCGGATTGGTCTTGTCCAACCTCGAGCGTATTGGCAAATTGGTGGATACGTTCCGCAAAGTGGCTGTCAATGGATTGCCGCAAACCAAGTCCAGCGTTGTTCTTGCGCGCTGTATACGCGATGTGATTGCCAGCCTGGGCGAACGCCTGGGCAGCGAGAACTTCACGGTGCATTTGGCGTGTGATGAGTTCGTGGAAATTGAAAGTTACACCGGCGACTGGATCAGCATCTTCACCAACCTGATCATCAACTCCTTGCAACACGGCTTCAAGAACAGGAGCCATGGCCGTATCGACATCACAGTCACAGAGAGTAACTCCAGGTTGCTCATCACCTACGCCGACGATGGAAGCGGAATTTCAATCGAGGCACGCGACCACATCTTCGACCCGTTTTTCACCACCGACTTGCAAAATGGAATGGGCCTGGGCCTGCACCTGGTCTACAACCTTGTCACGCAACGCATGGGCGGCACCATATCCTGCGAATCGCCACCGGACAAGGGAGCACTCTTTCACATACAGGTTCCGAACCTGAAGGAGATGAAACAACCATGACCGCATCGGACGACTTTGCCGACCTGTTTGCACCAGAACCGCAAGGACAAGCCGCGCATAGCATTGAGGAGGTCCAGCCCTGGAAGGTGCTTCTGGTGGACGACGAGGAGGATATCCATGTCGTGCTGCACATGGCATTGAAGGACATTCTGGTTGAAGGTCACCCATTACAACTCTTTGATGCCCGATCCACAGCCGAAGCCAAAGCGCAGTTGGCCCAGCATCCCGACATTTCGCTGATCTTGCTTGACGTCGTCATGGAAACCGAGCTTGCGGGGCTGAATCTGGTGCAGCACATTCGCCGCGATATATGCAACCGGCTCGTGCAGATTGTCCTGGTCACCGGACAGCCTGGCTATGCGCCCCAGCGCGAGGTCGTCATCGACTATGAAATTGATGGTTACCGCCTGAAGTCGGAACTCTCGGCTGACAAGATATTTGTATCGGTGTACGCCGCGTTGCGCACCTTTCGCGCACTGCGCGATCTGGAGCGGCAACGCCGGGAACTGGAGTCTCTGACGGTTGATTTGCGCGACCGGGAGGGGCGACTGCGCCTCGCTGCCAGTGTCTATGCCAACAGCTATGAAGGCATCATCATTGCCACCGCCGACAAGAAGATCATCGACGTCAATCCGGCATTCACCCGCATCACGGGTTACTCACGCGATGAAGCGTTGGGGCACACCCCCAAAATACTGGCGTCCGGTCGGCATGACGCTGCCTTTTACCGCACCATGTGGGACTCCATCGCCGCCCATGATTTCTGGCAAGGCGAGGTCTGCAACCGGCGCAAGAACGGAGAGTTGTACACCGAAATTCTCTCGGTGTCGGTGATCCGGGACGACGCCGCCGCTTTGCAACACTACATTGGGGTCTTCTCGGATATCAGCTTTCTCAAGGCACATCAAGAAGAGTTGTACCGCATTGCCCATTTCGATACGCTTACCGGTGTCCCCAATCGCCGCCAGTTGTTTGACCGTCTGGCCCAGGCGCTGGCGCGCACACGGCGTAGCCAGCGCTCAGTCGCCATCTGCTACCTCGACCTTGACGGTTTCAAGGGTATCAATGACCGGTTTGGTCATTCCGGCGGAGACCAGCTACTGGTTGCGATTACGCAGCGACTCAAGAGCGTGATGCGCGCGGACGACACGCTGGCCCGATTGGGTGGAGACGAGTTTGTCCTGCTGCTAACCGACCTGATACAGGCACAGGAGTGTCGGCTGGCACTCGAACGGGTATTGTCCATCGTCAGGGAACCGGTGGAAATCGGCGGGCAAATGCTGGAGGTTTCGGCCAGCATTGGCGTCACCATTTACCCCGAAGACGAGGTTGATGCCGATACCCTCTTGCGCCATGCCGATCAGGCCATGTATCTTGCCAAAGAGAAAGGCAAGAACCGCTTTCACTTCTTTGACCAGGAACATGACCACCAGGTGCAGACCCAGCGCTTGAACCTGCAGCGGCTACGCGAGGCGCTGCAACGCCGCGAGTTCGTGTTGCACTACCAACCCAAGGCGGATTTGCAGTCTGGAGAAATCATCGGGGTAGAAGCACTGATACGCTGGCAACATCCCGACAAGGGGTTGCTGCTGCCGGGGGCTTTTTTGCACTACCTTGAAGGCAGTGATCTTGAGATTGACGTTGGTGAGTGGGTCATCGACACGGTGCTACAGCAGATCGGCGCCTGGAGCGCTCTGGGCTTGACTTTTACCGCCAGTGCAAATGTCAGTGCCGACCACTTGTTACGCAACAATTTTGCCGACAGGCTGCAGCAGCTACTGCAAGCCCATCCCGACGTGGCACCTTCATGTCTGGAGTTGGAAATTCTGGAGACTGCGGCGCTGACGAACATGAAAAAAGCCGTGCACACCATCACCGAGTGCAGAAAGCTCGGGGTGCAATTTGCACTGGACGACTTCGGCACCGGCTACTCTTCGCTCACCTATTTTCTCAACCTGCCGGTGCAATTGCTCAAGATTGACCAGAGTTTTGTGCGCGTCATGCTGCAAGACCCTGGCGGCCTGGGAATTGTCGAAAGTGTGGTTCGCATGGCACAGGCATTCAACCGCCCCGTTATTGCGGAGGGTGTTGAAACACTCGAGCATGGCGCCATGCTGATGCACTTCGGGCGTCACCTGGTGCAAGGCTATGGCATCGCCAGACCGATGCCTGCAGAGCAGCTGCCAGCGTGGATTCAAGACTGGAACGCCAGAGCAATCTGGCGCACCGTGGCACTTCCATCGCCTGAGCAGGACGTGACCTTGCAGGTTGCCGCACAAAGCCATCGGGTGTGGGTTGAAAGTGTGCTCTGGCATGTGGGTCACCCAACCGAAGACAGTCTGTTTTCGGTCGAATGCAGCACCTGCAGCTTTGGGCGCTGGCTTGAAGGCAACGCGGTTGCACAGTACGGCAAGTCCGTCGACTACAAGGCCATCGGTGACTTGCATGAACGCTGCCACGAACTCGCCGCGCAAGCACTGGAGCTGGCACGGGAGGCGCAAGCCGACGCCGCACAGGAGTGTCTGCACCGTCTCTTGCGCACCAGTGACTGGTTGTTGCAATTGCTTGCCGGGTTGCCTCGGGGCGATGAAGCGCCCAGGGGCGTCCTTGTGGCAACGGTCGCTGCTGGCGCAAGTTCCTGAGCACCTGCAGACCAGACCCTGCATTTGTAGGAGTTTGCCTGCAAATCGCTTGCAGGCAAGCTCCACAAAAATACCCAAGCCCCACAGAATGCATAAGATCCCACACGGTGAGCAAGGTTGCGTCATTGCGAGCGAAGCGCGGCAATCCATGCAGGCTGAAGTCATGGATCGCCACGGCCTGACGGCCTCGCGATGACGAGTGTAGTGTGGCCACGCGAAGACGAAGGGCTGTCATTGCGAGCGAAGCGCGGCAATCCATGCAGGCACAAAGTCATGGATCGCCACGGCCTGACGGCCTCGCGATGACGGGGGTAGTGTGGCCGCGCGAAGACGAAGGGCTGTCATTGCGAGCGAAGCGCGGCAATCCATGCAGGCACAAAGTCATGGATCGCCACGGCCTGGTGATGGAATCTGAAGGGCGCAACAAGCGCAATGCTACGATTGCCCCAAACGGTACATTTTCAACGTGAAGGACTGAATATGGCAGGCGGAAAGATTCTGGTGGCGCAAGGGGGCGGGCCGACCGCGGTGATCAACCAGTCGCTGGTGGGTGTGGCGCTGGAGGCGCGGCGCTTTCGCGGCATCGAGCACGTCTATGGCGCGCGCCATGGCGTGCGCGGCATCATCAACGAAGACTTTGTGCACCTGACGCAGGAGACCAGCCACAACCTGGAGCTGGTGGCCAACACGCCTTCGAGCGCGCTGGGCTCCACGCGCGACAAGCCTGATGTGAAGTACTGCCAGGAAATCTTCAAGGTGCTGCAGGCGCACGAGATCGGGCACTTCTTCTACATTGGCGGCAACGATTCGTCTGACACCGTGGCCATCGTCAGCGAACAGGCGCGCAAGGCCCATTACGACCTGCGCTGCATCCACGTTCCCAAGACGATTGACAACGACCTGGTGGGCAACGACCACACGCCGGGCTTTCCGTCGGCGGCCCGCTTTGTGGCGCAGGCCTTTGCCGGTGCCAACCTGGACAACGCAGCCCTGCCCGGCGTTTACGTGGGCGTGGTGATGGGGCGCCACGCCGGGTTTCTGACGGCGGCCTCTGCCCTGGGCAAGAAGTTTCCCGACGACGGCCCGCATCTGATCTACATGCCCGAGCGCACCTTTGTGCTGGAGAAGTTTCTGGCCGACGTGAAGTCCACCTACGAGCGCCTGGGGCGCTGCGTGATTGCGGTGTCCGAAGGCATTCACGACGGCTCGGGCACGCCGATTGCCGCGCTGCTGGCCAAGGACCTGGAGCACGACGCGCATGGCAACGTGCAGCTCTCGGGCAGCGGCGCATTGGCCGACCTGTTGTGCGAGGAAATCAAGGGCAAGCTCGGCATCAAGCGCGTGCGTGGCGACACGCTGGGCTACCTGCAGCGCTCGTTTATCGGCTGTGTTTCGGATGTGGACCAGCGCGAGGCGCGCGAGGTGGGCGAGAAGGCGGTGCAGTTTGCCATGTGGGGCAAGCACGACGGCTCGGTGGCAATCAAGCGCACGGGCTTCTATTCGGTCGACTACGAACTGCTGCCGATTGACGCCGTAGCCGGCAAGACCCGCGTCATGGGCGATGAATTTATCACCGCCAACGGCACCGACGTGACCGATGCATTCCGGCTCTACCTGCGCCCGCTGTTGGGCTCGGGCATGCCCGACGCCTACCGGCTGCGCACCAACCCGGTAGCCAAGGTGCTGCGCCCAAGCTAAGCGCTGCTGGCGTTGCGCTTACGCGGTCCAGACCGGGGCCGCCTGCCAGTCGCGCACCCATTGCGCCATGGCCTGCGCGGGCATGGGGCGCGAGATGCCGTAGCCCTGGGCCAACTCACACCCCAAGTCCAGCAACTGCGCGCCGTGGGTTTGGGTCTCCACCCCTTCGGCTATCACGTCGCGGTGGAACGCCCCGGCCAGGCCAATCACGCCTTTGACGATGGCCAGGTCGGCGTAGTCGTCGAGCATGTCGCGCACAAAGCTCTGGTCGATCTTGAGCATCTCGGCGGGCAGATGGCGCAGGTAGGTGAGCGACGAGTAACCGGTGCCAAAGTCGTCCAGGGCAAAGGTCACGCCCATGGCCTGGCAGTCGCGCATGGTGGTGCAGACGTGGGTCATGTCTTCGAGCGCGCTGGTCTCCAGAATCTCCAGCCCCAGCGATGCGGGCGGCATCTCCGGGTGCACGGCAAGGAGTTGCGCCAGACGCTGCACAAAGTCGCTCTCCTGCAACTGGCGCGCACCGATGTTGACACTCACCGGCAGATCCAGGCCCTGCGCTTTCCAGACCGCCATTTGCGCCAGGGCAGCGGACAGCACCCACTCACCCACGGCCACGCTGACCGAGTGGTCTTCGATCAGAGGTAGAAAAGCCCCCGGCGCGAGCAGACCGCGCTCGGGATGCTGCCAGCGGATCAGTGCCTCGGCACCAACCACCGCGCCGGTCCTCATGTTGACCTTGGGCTGGTAGTGCAGCACAAACTCGTTTTTGGACAGGGCATGCACGATTTGCCGCACACCCTCGCGCTGCGCCTTGACGGTGGCGTCGTGCGTGATGTCAAACAGGTGGTAGCGGTTCTTGCCCGCCTGCTTGGCCAGGTACATGGCCTGGTCGGCGTGGCGCATCAGTTGGTCGGCGTCGGCTCCGTCTTGCGGATAGACCGTCACGCCAATGCTGGCAGACACCTGCACCTCGGTGCCATTAAGCAGCACCGGCAGCGACACCGCTTCCAGCAGCCGACTCAGCACCGACTCATATTCCTGCACGTTCTCCAGATCGACCAGCAGCACCACAAACTCGTCGCCGCCGATGCGCGCCAGCGTGTCGCCTTCGCGCAAGGCGGCCTTCACGTGGGTGGCAACGGCCTTGAGCAAGGTGTCGCCAGCCATGTGACCGAAGGTGTCGTTGACCGACTTGAATCCATCCAGGTCAAAGTGCGCCACGGCCAGCGAACGTTTGTGGCGCTGGCTTTGCGAAATGCCCTGCTGCAACCGGTCCACCAGCAACACCCGATTGGGCAAGCCAGTCAGCGCATCGAAATGCGTGACGTGCTCCAACTCTTGCGCGTGAGCCTTCAGCGGCGTGATGTCGTTGAGCAAAGCCACGTAGTGCAGCGGCTTGCCCTCCCCATTGCGTACCACGCTGATACTTTGCATGCAGGCGTATTCCTGGCCGTCTTTGCGCCGGTTCCACATCTCGCCAAACCAGAAGCCGTTGCTGTTGAGATCGCGCCACACGGCGGCATAGTGCTCGGGCCCGTGGCGCCCGGATTTGAGAATGCGCGGGTTCTTGCCCAGCGCTTGCGCGCGGCTAAAACCGGTGATGGCAGTAAACGCATCGTTGACCTCAATGATGTTGCTGGCTGCATCGGTAATGATGATGGCTTCCTGGGTATGGGTGAACACACTGGCGGCAAGCTGCAACTTGGTCTCGGCCGCCTTGCGCTCGGTAACGTCACGCGAGAGCACGATAAAGCGCGGTTGCTGGTCGGCGGGGCTGGCCTTGCGCGCCACCGAAAGCTCAAACCAGCGTGGAACCGCGCCGATGTTGACTTTGATCTGGGCACCAGTGTTGCGCCCGTCCGCAAGGGCTTGCTGCAATGCCGCCATACAAGCTGCCGCCGCGCGCGAGGCCAGACGCTCGTTGAGGTTCTGGCCTACCAGCGCCTGCGCTTGCACCGCCAGCAAATCGGCGCGCGGCGCGTGACACTGGTAGAGCGTGCCATCCAGGCCGATTTCAAACAGCAGGTCCGGGATGGCGTCGAGTGTGGCCTGCAAGTCGTTGCGCAAATCCAGGGCGCGCCGCCGACTACTGTGCAAGTCGCGGCTTTGCAGCAAGATCCAGGCGCTGGCGCTCAGGAGCGACAGCAGCAGCACTCCCAAGGCCACAATCCAGGTGGTGTATTTCTTCCAGAAGTCGTAGATCGTGAACTCGGGCGCTGCGTCATAGGGCGCGGCGCGCAGAGTGCGCAGTGCGGCGTCCACACCGGCATAGCTGGCGGCGTTGGTAAAGCCGTGCAGGCCTGCAGCGCGCGCGGACGGATGGTAGGGCTGCAAGGACAGCAGCGCCACGGTCACCTGGCGTGCCAGGTCCTCATCCACATGGGCCAAGGCCGCCACCGGCCACTCCGGGTAGAGCCGCGTGGAGACGGCAAATGGGAGTGTGGGCGAATTTTTGGGTTGAATGATTTTGAGAGCGGAGAGGTCAATCTTGCCCTCCTGTGCCAAGTGCTCCAGGACGCCGCTGCGCACAAAGCCGACCCGGGCCTGGCCTGCGATCAAGGCATCGACGACGCGATCGTGCGGCAGCCCGGTGGTAAGCAACTGATCCGCTCCCGGCAAAGGCAAACCAGCCTCTGCCAACTCAAGCGCCTGCGCCAGATAGCCGCCCAAGGAAGCGGTGTCGGTGACAGCGATGCGCATGCCGGTCAGGTCGCTCAGTGTGTTGAGCGACAGGTCGTCGGCACGGGCAAAGATCACGCCACCATAGGTGGTGATCTCCTGCGCTCCCATCTGAGTGACTTGCGTGGCCAGCGGCGCGGATAGATGGTAGCGGTGCTGCAGCAGGATGAAATGCGCCGGGTTGGTGATCACGATATCGATCACGCCTTGACGAATGGCGCTTTCAAGTTCGGTACGCTCAAATGCGCCCAACTCTATCGGGCGGGCGAGCGCGACTTGCAGATAGTCGGCCAGGGGCCGCCACTGCTGCAGAAGCACGGCCTTGGGCCGGTAGGCCAGCAAGCCAATGCGCAGCGGCTCGGGCAATTGAGCGCACAGCGCGGGCAATGCCCACAGCGCCAGCAACACGGCGACCAGCAGGCCGCGCAGGTTCGCGCCGCCTGTCTTGATGCTATGGGAAAGCACCGCCGTGCCTGCAGCACCCAGGTGGGCGGGCAAGTGGCGGCGTTGCATGGCGGGGTTTCCTTGTGGGCTGGTGGAGGGCGCTACAACAGCAACTGGGCCTGAATCTCGCGTGCAATCGCGCCCAGTGGCACGGTCTTGGCCACGGCACCGCGCTTGACCGCTTCCTTGGGCATGCCGTAGACCACGCAACTTTCTTCGTCCTGGCCCACGGTCATGGCGCCGGCCTTGCGCATCTCCAGCAGGCCCACCGCACCGTCGTCGCCCATGCCGGTCATGATCACGCCCAGCGCGTTGGCACCTGCGCACTTGGCCACCGAGCGAAACAGCACGTCCACCGAAGGCCGGTGCCGGTTGACCAGCGGGCCGTCCACCACTTCCACGTGGTACTGCGCGCCGTTGCGCCGCAGCATCATGTGCTTGCCCCCGGGGGCGATCAGCGCCTGGCCGGGCACCACGCGGTCGTTGTTCTGCGCTTCCTTCACCGTGATCTGGCACAGGCCGTTGAGCCGGTTGGCAAATTCGGCGGTAAATTTTTCCGGCATGTGCTGCACGATCACGATGCCCGGGCAGACACGGGGCAAGGCCCGCAGCACCACTTCGAGTGCCTGCGTTCCGCCGGTGGATGTGCCCAGCGCCACCACGCGCTCGGTGGTTTGCAGCATGGCACTGCGCCCCTCCACGGCGGGCAGCATCACGTCGGCATTGTGCTTTTCGACCACCAGCAGCTTGCGCACATTGGCGCGCGCCGCCGCCTTCACCACCGACACCATATCGTCCGAGGCGTCGGTCAGAAATTGTTTGAGCCCGATCTTGGGCTTGGTGATGATCGACACCGCCCCGGCGGCCAGCGCGGCCATCGACGACTTGGTGCCTGCTTCGGCCAGCGTCGAGCAGATCACCACCGGCGTGGGGCGCTCGAGCATGATTTTTTTCAGGAAGGTGATGCCGTCCATGCGCGGCATCTCGATGTCGAGCACGATCACATCGGGCCACTGCGTCTGCATGCGCGTCATCGCCAGAATCGGATCGGCGGCTGACCCAATGACTTCGATCTCGGGGTCTTCAGCGAGCATCGCCGTGACCACCTGGCGAACCACGGCCGAATCGTCGACCACCAGAACCTTGATGCGTTTCATAACTGCTTGTCCTCTGCCTGTGCTTCTTGTGCGGAAAGCCGCACCTGGTGCGACCAGACGTCGCCCTTGCTCACGTCAAAAATGATTTGCCGGTGACCGATGCCAAACAGGCTTTGCGAGACGATGGGAATGCCGTGCGACTGCAGCAACTCGCGCGCGGCCTCGCCGTTTTTGCGCCCCACATGCTTGCCGCCCTTGCGCGCGTGGCCCGGAAACATATTGCCCCCGCCAAACACCTTGGCCTGGCATTGCGCGGCGCGGATGCCCGAGCGCTCCAGGTCGGCGAGCATCAGCATCAACGCCTCGTCGCCGTAGCGCGCGTCGAGCGACTGCATGTCCATCGCCACCCGGCCACGCGTGGGCAGCAAAAAGTGCGACATCGCGCCGATGCGGGTGGGCGGGTGCCACAGCGTGATCGACACGCACGAACCCAGCATGGTGCGAAGTTGGTAGTTGGCATCTGCCACAAAGTACTCGCCGGGTTGTAGAAAGATGTCGATCAGGTCCTTGAGTTTTGCCATGTCAAGGGGTCTTGCAGTAAATCGAAGGTGCCAGCGGGCGCACCGTGGAATTGATGTCGTTAAGGCTCTCGGAGTGCCCCACCAGAAAGTGGCCCTGGGGCTTGAGCGCCGATAGCAGGCGCGCCACCACCTGGCGTTTGGTGGCGTCGTTGAAGTAAATCATGACGTTGCGCAGAAAGATGATGTCAAACTGGCCCAAGTCGGGCAGCGTGGTGTTGAGGTTGACCTGGCGAAAGCGCACCCGGCTGCGCAAGCCGCGATCAATCAGCAAGCTGCCTTCGTGCTCGCCCTGGCCTTTGAGGCAAAAGCGGCGCAGGTAGGGCGCGGGCATGTGGCGTGCGCGCTCCATCGGGTAGAGCGCGCGGGTGGCACCTTGCAGCACGCGCGTGCTGATGTCCGAGCCCATCACCTCCCACGGGGCGTCGCCCAGGCAGTCGGCCAGCACCATGGCGATGCTGTAGGCCTCTTCGCCGCTGGAGCTGGCGGCACTCCAGACGCGGTAGGTCTGGGTGCGTCCGCGCGCAGCGAGTGCCTGCTCGCGCAGGAAATCGAAGTGCTTGGTCTCGCGGAAAAAATAGGTCTCGTTGGTGGTGAGCAGGTCCACCGCCTTTTGCACCTCGTCGGCGTGCTGGCCGCTGTGCAGCATGCGCAGGTAGTCGCTAAAGCTCTCCAGGTGGTGCGCTTCCAGGCGTTTGGTCAGGCGCCCGCTGACCAGCGCCTGCTTGGCGCCCGAGAGCGTAATGCCGGCCGCTTCAAAAATGAACTGCTGGAACTGGGCGAACTCTTTATCGGTAATGGGGTGCATGGCAAGAATGAAAGTGGGTGTCTCATGCTCTGGCCACGGCGCTGCGTCCCGTGCCTGCGAGCTTGAAGAACGACATGGTTTGTTGCAGTTGCTCGGCCTGGCTGCTCATCTCTTCGGCCGTTGCGGCCAGCTCTTCGGAGCTGGATGCGTTTTGCTGCGTGGTCTGGCTGAGTTGGCTTACCGCCGAATTGATTTGTCCTGCGCCCGAGGACTGCTCTTCAGACGCGGCCGTGATCTCCTGCACCAGGTCCGAGGTCTTCTTGATCGAAGGGACAATCTCGTCGAGCAACTTGCCTGCGCGCTCGGCCAGCTCCACGCTGGAGCCTGCCAACTCGCCAATCTCTTGCGCTGCCACCTGGCTGCGCTCGGCCAGATTGCGCACTTCAGCCGCCACCACCGCAAAGCCCTGGCCGTGCTCACCGGCACGCGCTGCTTCAATCGCAGCGTTCAAGGCCAGCAGATTGGTCTGGTAGGCAATGTCGTCAATGATGCCGATCTTCTTGGCAATCTGCTTCATCGCCGCCACCGTGGCCGAGACCGACTCGCCACCCTGCGCGGCTTCACGCGCGGCCTTGCTGGCCATGCCGTCGGTGACCTTGGCGTTTTCGGTGTTCTGCGCAATGCTCGAAGTCATCTGCTCAATCGAGGCGCTGGTTTCTTCGACGCTGGCAGCCTGCTCGCTGGAGGCTTGCGAGAGTGATTGCGACGTGGCGCTAACCTCTTCAGATGCGCTGGCCAGTGCTTGCGCTCCGCTGTTGACATCGGTCACCACTTCGGAGAGCTTCTCGATCATGTGCTTCATGGCCTGCAGCACCTGGCCGGTTTCGTCCTTGGAGGTGGCATCAATGCGCACGGTGAGGTCGCCTTCGGCCAAGCGGTTGGCGGTGTCCACCGCCAAGGCCAATGGCCGCGTGACGGCCAGCGTGATAAAGCTTGCCAGGGCAATGGAAACCAGAACCGACAGCAGACCGGTGATCAGTAAATTGCGCTTGGCGGTTGCGGATTCTTCGATCGAGGTCTTGACGGTGTCTGTGCCCAGCGCGATATTGAGTTCAACGATCTTGTTCAATGCCGCTTCGGCTTTGTTGAAGAGCGGGCGTGCTCCCAGGAATTCTTTGTAGAAGTTAACAAACAGCGTCTTTTGCGTTTTCTCGTCGTGGTTGCCTGCGAGGCTGCTGATGGTGGCACCCAACTGATCGTCGGCGCGTTTCCAATCGGCCCAGTCGGCTTCAAACTGTTTCCACAAAACCGCTTCTTCCTTGGTCTGCGGCAGTGGTTCGTAGATCTTCCAGCCGGCGTTGATGTTGTTCCATGCCTTCTTGCGCAGATCCAGCACCCCGTTGAAATCCTGCTGTGCCTTGTAGTCGTTTTCATAGATGGCGGCGGCCAGCGTTGCTGACTTGACCGCCGTCTGTCCTTCGCTGACAGCCATCAAGCCCTGCACCGAGGGCAGACGATTGGTTCCGATTTCCACAATGTCCTCAGCGGCACCCTGCAGCGCCACCCAACCTGAATACCCCAGGGCTGCCAGGGCGATCAACATGATCGCCACCAGGGTGCCAAGCTTCCACTTGATCGAAAGGTTCTTGAACATGATGATGGCCTCAGGACGGATCTTTGAGGGGAGGAAACCAGTGAAACGCGGCTAGGCAGCCAAAGCGCTGGCCGTTGCAGGGGCAGATTGCGCTGCCTGGCCCAATGCACCAAGTTCTTCGGTAGAGAGCACCTGGTTGACGTTGAGCAGGATCACAAACTTGCCGTTGACCTTGCCCATGCCTTCGATAAAGTCGGCGCGGATCTTGGCGCCAAAGCTCGGTGGCGGCTCAATCTCGCTTTCGGCGATCTTGAGCACGGCGTTGACCGCATCGACCACCACGCCCATCACATGGCGTTGGTCTTCGTTGCGGATCTCCACAATCACCACGCAGGTTTTCTTGGTCACGTCGCTGGACTTCTTGCCAAAGCGTACCGAGAGGTCGAGCACCGGCACCACGGCGCCGCGCAGGTTGATCACGCCCCGGATCGAGGGCGGCATCATCGGCACTTCGGTCAGTCCGGTGTACTCGATGATCTCCTTGATGCACAGAATGCCGATGCCGAAGGTTTCCCCCGCGAGCATGAAGGTCAGGTACTGCCGGGTGTTGAGCGCCTGTGCGGAGCCCGCCAGCAAGGCCCTGCCTTGGGTGGCAACGAGTTGGTTCATGGCAACTCCTGGTTAGAACTTGCTGAACTTGGATTCGTCGAGTTCCGAATCCAGCGCGGCCGCCGGGGCGGATGCCACCTTGAAGGCCGCGACGGCCTTGCCGGTAAATGTCTTTTTGGCAGCGACCGGCTTCTTGGCTGCCACGGCGCTGCGTCCCGTGCCTGCGAGCTTGAAGAACGACATGGTTTGTTGCAGTTGCTCGGCCTGGCTGCTCATCTCTTCGGCCGTTGCGGCCAGCTCTTCGGAGCTGGATGCGTTTTGCTGCGTGGTCTGGCTGAGTTGGCTTACCGCCGAATTGATTTGTCCTGCGCCCGAGGACTGCTCTTCAGACGCGGCCGTGATCTCCTGCACCAGGTCCGAGGTCTTCTTGATCGAAGGGACAATCTCGTCGAGCAACTTGCCTGCGCGCTCGGCCAGCTCCACGCTGGAGCCTGCCAACTCGCCAATCTCTTGCGCTGCCACCTGGCTGCGCTCGGCCAGATTGCGCACTTCAGCCGCCACCACCGCAAAGCCCTGGCCGTGCTCACCGGCACGCGCTGCTTCAATCGCAGCGTTCAAGGCCAGCAGATTGGTCTGGTAGGCAATGTCGTCAATGATGCCGATCTTCTTGGCAATCTGCTTCATCGCCGCCACCGTGGCCGAGACCGACTCGCCACCCTGCGCGGCTTCACGCGCGGCCTTGCTGGCCATGCCGTCGGTGACCTTGGCGTTTTCGGTGTTCTGCGCAATGCTCGAAGTCATCTGCTCAATCGAGGCGCTGGTTTCTTCGACGCTGGCAGCCTGCTCGCTGGAGGCTTGCGAGAGTGATTGCGACGTGGCGCTAACCTCTTCAGATGCGCTGGCCAGTGCTTGCGCTCCGCTGTTGACATCGGTCACCACTTCGGAGAGCTTCTCGATCATGTGCTTCATGGCCTGCAGCACCTGGCCGGTTTCGTCCTTGGAGGTGGCATCAATGCGCACGGTGAGGTCGCCTTCGGCCAAGCGGTTGGCGGTGTCCACCGCTACTGCCAGTGGTTTGGTAACGCTGGCGGTCAGGAACCAGGCAATCAGCACGCCCAATGCAATGGCGATGCCAGCGAGTGTGAGCATCAGGTTGCGTGCGCTGGCGTAGGCGGCTTGCGCTGCGGCCACGTCATTGCGGGTGTTTTCTTCTTGCAGGCCAGCGTTCTCGTCCAGCGCGTCCTGCCACTTTTGTGCGGCGGGCGCTGCCACCGTCATCAGAACCTTGACGGCTTCCTTGTCGTTGTCGGCCACGGCCAGGTCAATCACCTTGTCGGTGTCGGCGCGTGCCTGGGTTGCGAGTTCCTTGATCTTGGCGCGAATGGCCTTGCCCTTCTCGGACGCAGAAGTCTTTTCCAGCGCGGTCCAGGCTTCGTTGTACTTTTGCCGGTAACTCTCAAGCTTCTTGCGCTCGGCGGCAATGGCGTCGTGGTCGTCAAGCAGAACGATGGTGCGGGTGATGCGCGTGACGATGTGCACCGCCTCGGACATGTCGTTGATGTACTTGAGCTTGACCATGTTGTCGCTGGTGATCTCGTTAAGCCGCTCCTCCACCGTGGCCATGCCGTTCAGGCCGACCATGGTCAAGGCCGCCATCAGCAGCAGCACCGCAGCAAAGCCCGCCGCAAGCCGAACACCTATCTTGATATTTGCAAACATTTCATCCTCCTAAAAATCGAACACATAAAACACTATTGATCTAGCCAAAAATGGACGTCATCGCGAGCCCACCCCAGTTCGTCATCGCGAGGCCAGCGCAACCACCCGTCATCGCGAGGCCAGCAGGCCGTGGCGATCCATGACTTTGGCATCCGTCATTGCGAGCGAAGCGCGGCAATCCATGACTTCTGACTGCATGGTTTGCCACGTCGCTACGCTCCTCGCAATGACGGGGAAGGCGACTCGCATGGATAAGTTGGGCGGTCATGATGGATACGGGGCCTGGCCGATTGGGTTGCGTGTTGGCATGCCGGATCAGGCGGCCAGAGCCATGTCGCTGACCGAAGACGCACTGGCGTTGGCAGCCGCGCCGGGGCCGGCGGTAGCCTCGTGCACCAAGGTGGGAACGTCCAGAATGAGCGCCACATCGCCGCTGCCCAAAATGGTGGAGCCGCTGATGCACTTGACCTGGTCGAACACCGCGTCGAGCGGTTTGATCACGGTCTGGAACTCGCCCAGCAGCGTGTCCACCACCAGACCGACCTTCTTGCCCATGTGCTTGAGCACCACGATGTTTTCGCGCCGGGTGATCGGGGCCGATACCGTAAACAGTTCTCGCAGCCGGATAAAGGGCAGCACTTCGCCGCGCAGATTGGTGTAGTTGTGGCCGGGCTCGGCGCTGTAGGCCACGCACTCTTCAATCATGTCTAGCGGGATGGCAAACACCGACTTGCCCACTTCCACCAGGAAGCCGTCGATGATGGCCAGTGTGAGCGGCAGGCGCACCGTGACGATGGTGCCCACGCCCTCCTGGCTGTTGATCTCGACGTTGCCGCGCAGCGCCGTGATGTTGCGTTTGACCACGTCCAGCCCGACACCGCGCCCCGAGAGGTTGGTGATCTTGTCGGCCGTAGAAAAGCCGGGCTCGAAAATCAGGCCATAAATCTCGGTGTCGTTGAGGTTGTGACCGGCTTCGATCAGGCCGCGCTCGATTGCCTTGGCCAGGATGCGCTCGCGCTTCAAACCGCCGCCATCGTCTTCGACCGTAATCACAATGCTGCCCGAGTCGTGGAAGGCGTTAAGCCGCACCGTACCCTGGGCCGGTTTGCCGCGTGCGGCGCGCAGTTCGGCTGATTCAATGCCGTGGTCCATGGAGTTGCGCACCAGGTGCATCAGCGGGTCGCCAATTTTTTCGACCACGGTCTTGTCGAGCTCGGTGTCTTCGCCCGCAATCACCAGGCCGATGTCCTTGCCCAGGTCGCGCGATACGTCGTGCACCACGCGCTGGAAACGGTTGAACGTGGCGGCAATCTTGACCATGCGCAGTTGCAAGGCGCTGTCGCGCACCTGCTCCACCAGGCCGGCAAGCTTGGTGGTCTTTTGCAGCAAATCGGCTACGCCTGCCTTGCGTGCCACCAGCTTGACGCCCGCGCCCACGATGATAAGTTCGCCCACCAGGTTGATGAGCTGGTCGAGCTTGTCGGCGTCCACGCGGATCGAGCGGCTCTCCTGTGCCTGGATTTCCTTGACCTGCTTTTGCTTTTGCAGCGCGGCGTCCACCACCTCCACCGGCACGGCCTGCTGCTCCAGCAGGATGGCACCAATCTGGCGTTGCGGCACGCTGTCGGCCTGGGTGCTTAAGGCAGTGTCGAGCTCTTGGCGTGTAAGCGCGCCGCAGCGCACCATCAGCTCGCCCACGCGCTCCGAGATCTCGGGCGACTCCTGGATCAGGCGGATGTATTCCTCCATCCGGCTATTGGGTGCGACGATGCGCAGACGGCACTCGCCTTGCACAAACTCAAAGGCGCGTTCAATTGCCGCCTTGTCGGCTGCGGTGTCGAGGTGGATCTCATAGGCCAGGTAGCAGACCTCGGGGTCCATGTCGGCGGCCAGTGGCAGGCGGTCGGGCACGGTCAGGATGTCCACAATGCGCCCGAGTGTGGTGAGGTAGCGGATGAAGGACAGCGGATCGAGCCCGTTGCGCAGCACCTCAGGCCCAAACTGCAGCGAGATATGCCAGTAGTCCGAACCCGTGCCCTTGCCCTTGGCTTGGATGCGCTGGGTTGCGTCCCGATCGGCACCGGCCACCAGCGCGGCGCTGGCACCCACGGGGGTGCCGAGTACGGCGTGGAGTTGCGCCAGCAGCGGCTCACCGGCGTCATTGCTTTGTTCGTTGGCCTCGGTCTGGCCGGCCTGCACGCCGTCGATCAGCGAGCTGATGTGGTCGCAGCACAGCAGCAGCGTGGCCACCAGTTCGTCGCCAATGGGCAGGGTGCCTGCGCGCACTTTGTCGAGCACGTTCTCCACCACATGGGTGAAGGCCACCACGTGGTCCAGGCTGAACAGCCCGGATGAGCCCTTGATGGTGTGGGCAGCGCGGAAGATGGAGTTGATGAGCTCGGTTTTGTCTTCGGTTTGCTCCAGCGCCAACAGGGAGCTTTCCATGTCTTCGAGCAGTTCACGGCTCTCGGCAATGAAGATCAGCAGGGCTTGGTCGAGGTTCATGACGGACTTCTTGAAATGGTTGGATGGGGCAGGGCGATCAACCCTTGCTGGCAGGGCTGGGGGCGATTACCAGGTGGTCGCCAAAGAACGCTGCGACGTTGAGCAGCTCAAAGACTTCGAGCACCGCCGGGCTGTGGGCGACGAGTTGCAGTTCGGCCTGCACCGCACTGGCGGTGCGCTTGGCCAACATCAGCAACTGCAGTCCGCAGGTGTCAAGCTCGGTAACGGCGGCCAGATCGACCACCAGGCGGATGCCCACGCTCAAGGGTTCGATCAGGGCGCGCTTGAGTTCGTCGGCGCGGTAAATGGTGAGTTCACCTTCGATGCGCAGATCGACTTGGGAAAAGGAGGCTTCGGTAGACATGCTGAGGTTCCGCTTGATGTTCAGGGCAGGCACAGGCGCTGCACGGCGCCGAGCATCTGCTCGGGCTTGAAGGGTTTGACCACCCAGGCCTTGGCACCGGCCGCCTGGCCTTCGCGCTTTTTGGATTCATCCGACTCGGTGGTGAGCATGATGATTGGCGTGAAGCGGTAGGCCGGCATGGTCTTGACGTTCTTGACAAACGTGATGCCGTCCATGATGGGCATGTTGACGTCGCTGATGATCAGGTTGACCTTTTGCCCGGTGAGCTTGTTAATCGCGTCCTGGCCGTGGATCGCCTCGATCACGGTGTAACCCTCGCCACGCAGGGCAATGCCCACCACCGTGCGGATGGAGGCAGAGTCGTCAACAATCATGATGGTTTTTGCCATGGTGTTTCTCGCATCAATCAGGGAATCTGGTGGTTCTTGAGGTGGCGGGCGACCTCGGCGTCGTCCTTGGGAATATGCTTGAGCGCCCAGTCCATGAGGAAGGTGGCAACCACCTCGGTATCGATGTCGTTCTTGCGTATGCCGTGGCTGATCGCGCTCAAGCCCTGGAGCATGGCGTTGTGCGACTCCACGTGGGCGCGGTAGCCCGGAAAATCGAGTCGGCGCATCAGTTTTTCTTCGTCCGAAAAGTGCTCGTGCACGTGCTTGTAGAGCTTGATGGCGCACAGCCTCAGGTCGGCCTGGTTGCGCGCATCGAACATGGTGTTGGCCAGGGCAAAGAGTTCCTGGTGCTGCAAGTCGGTGAGCGGGTCACCGATGCAGTAGCTATCTTTCCATTCAATGGTCATTGGGAAGGCCCCTGGTTGTGTGGTGGCTCAAAAAAAGGTGATTTCATCGTCGGCCTGCTGTTCCACTTTTCCACCCTCGTGGATGACGTGCTGGTCTTTCATGACGTAGGTCTTCTTCAACTCGTCGAGCAGCAGTTGCGCTTGGAGCGGTGCCATCTGGCCGGATTGCGCATAGGCGTCGGCGTGGTCTTGCAGCACGCGCGGCCAGTGCTCAATGTTGTTCTTGACGTGGTTGAGGATCTGGCCCACCCGGTCCTGAAACTGCAGTTGCACCAGCGCTTGCCCGATTTCGGACTGGATCGCCTTGCTCTCGTCCCTGAGCGTTTCGCTGGAATGCTCGAGCGCGCCGGTGACTTCCTTGAAGTCGTCGAGCACGCCGTGAATCGTGGCCTCGGTGGCCTTGACGCGCTCATCGCGTTGCTTGACCGATGCGCGCACCACTGCGCTGGACTCGGCAATGGCGGCGCTGATGACGCCCACTTTTTCGGTAATGCGCCGCCCGGTGTCGCCCGACTGGTTGGAGAGCATGCGGAACTCTTTGGCGACCACGGCAAAGCCCTTGCCCAGTTCGCCCGCGCGTGCCGCTTCAATGGCGGCGTTGAGCGAGAGCAACGTGGACTGCTGTGCGATCTTGGCCACATCGTGGGCCATGTCCTGCAGTTCGGCGGTAAAGCGGTCCAAGCCCTCGACCTTCTCCAGCATGCCCAGCATGCTGCTCATGGCCGACTGCTGCGCCTGCAAAATGCCGCCGAGCTCCTGCTCGGCGCGACCGAGCACCGCCATCAGGCTCTTGTCGCTTCCAGCCAGGGTGTCGGTCTCCAGGCTGGCGGTTTGCACGGCTTCGCCGAGTTTGTCCACAATGCCGGAGAAGCGCAGCGAGATCGAGGCAATGGCCTCTTCCATCTGTTCCAGCGACGAGTCGATGTGGCGGCCCCATACGGGGGCTACTTCATTGCCAAAGTTCTGCTGCTCAGCGATCAGGCCTTCGATGGTGTGCAGCAAGGCGGAATCCCGGGCCTGCAGCGCCATGCCTGCAGCGCCGCCGCCTGCAAGCACGAGGGCAGCGCCGAGTAGCGTCGGCCATGCCAGATCGCCCACCAGCAACAACGCACAGGCACCCATCAGCCCCAGGCCGAGTGGGTAGGCCAGGGCTTGCCTGGAGAATTTTTGTGGCGTCATGGCCGTGACTCCTCGGTGCAGACGGACGCAGGCATATGCCCTTGCAATTCACGCGCAATCTGCTGGATCAGTGGCACCAGATCGACCACAAAGTCGCCCTTGCCCACGTAGCCACGGGCACCGAGCTCGCGTGCTGCGGTGCGGTAGGCTTGGCTGTCGTGCATCGACAAAAACACGATGCGCGGTGGCACGCTCAGGGTTTGCAGTGCAGCGGCCACTTCCAGGCCACCCATCTCGGGCATGACGATGTCGAGCAACACCAAGTCGGGCTCAAGCCGTTTTGCCAAGGCCAGAGCGGTGGCGCCGTCGTGGGCATGTGCCACGACTTCGACATCAATCAGGGTGCGCAGAAAATTGCGCACCGCCGACAGAAAAGTCCGGTTGTCGTCTACCAGCAAGGTACGGATCGTCACGCCACGCCTCCACTCACAACAGAGTGGGGCGATGACGTTTCCCCTGGGTGCGCACTGGGCGCAATGCTTGTGTGACAGAACATGACCTGAACTGTAGGTTCGGGCCTGCAAGTTGAAAATCAGGCTGATACCCTAGTCCAGCCAGGAAAACACCTGAGAACGGTAGCGGCAGTGGCGCGGTTGACCTGACCCCGCAGGGTGTGCATGGATTGCCGCGTCGCT
>Ga0194052_1000573_pt1 | contig 23122 bp, 13 predicted proteins | sample SepL226m_MetaG_FD_160117 | JGI IMG/M metagenome (GOLD analysis project Ga0194052, IMG submission 160117) | Anoxic zone freshwater microbial communities from boreal shield lake in IISD Experimental Lakes Area, Ontario, Canada - Sep2016-L227-6m | ecosystem: Environmental > Aquatic > Freshwater >...
GAATATTACTGGAATCCTATGAAGAAATTATTAGAGAAATAGTAGCATATAATATTGTATTCAAAAGGCCTTTCTAACCTCACTTTAAATAATATTCTTATATTATTTGTAAACATTTTTTCTTTTATATATATTATTATCGTGCACCCTTGTGTACATTTGATGGTATATATATGGCAAATATGCAAGTAGTACTTACAAAACTTAATATAAAATTAAGAAAATATTTTTATCTATTTAAATACCAATTCTTCACGAAGAAGGTGACCTTCTTCAAGTGGCAACTTAACATATTCACACTGTTCGTACTTATTCTTGGTGGAATACTTGTAACAGGAATTGGAGTACTTCCAAAAGTATTAGCTCTTAATGAAACTACTTTTTCAATACAAAATGGGGGAGATTCAAACTTCACTCTTGGAACTCCTACAAATGTAACTCAAACAGCTTCAAATATATCTTTAGGTAAAGATGCTAATTGGTTTAACCTAAGTTGGAATTACAAAAGACAGTTAACGATAAAGAACAACTCTAGTGCAACTCTTAATGCTAATTCATCCCTTACCATATCTATAGATACATCATCCCTTGAAAGTGTTTTAACAAATTGTAATGACATTAGAATTGTTTACCAAAATGCTACAGAACTTCCAATTACAATTAAAAGAGAATTAGGATCTACTGGATGTAACGATTCAAAAGTTACAAATATTACATTTCCTATTCAAGTAAATCTAACAACAGGGACAACAGATTCAACTAACTATGCTCTTTACTATGGTAATGGTTCAGCTTCAGCGCAAGGATTAAATGGATATACAATTCAAGGAGGACCGGTAGCTACAATGGTATGTTCATTTAATGGAACTACTACTTGTGAGACAGGACAAACACCTACTACTGAAAGTGGTGCTGTTAGGTATTCTACAAAATCGGGACTTAAATTTAACGGCATTAGTAGTTCTGTTGCTGTTGGAAATTCATCATCTTTCGATAATCTTCCAAATGGTGATTTTACTGTAGAAAGTTGGGTAAATCTTCAAAACGGATCAGGAACTTATCAGCCTATTGTAATTGGAAAAACTGGAGGAACAAATGAATGGAGACTTTACTTTCAATATGGATCAAAACCATTTTTTTCAGTAGCATATTCAGGCGGAACAAATGCAACGGCAAGAGGAAGTGTTGGAATTAGTCAAAATGTCTGGCACCATATTGCAGCAACTTTTACTGCTTCAACTAAAACTGCAAGACTATTTGTAGATGGAACTGAGGTTGATTACACAGGGACTAATGGATTACACACTAATGGATCAGGAACATACAATGATGCTAGCTCAAGTTTAATTATTGGATCAAAACCTTCTGCCATAACAAATGACTACTTTCAAGGAAGTCTAGATGAATTACGAATTTCTGATACAGTCAGGTATTCTGGGAATTTCACTCCTTCTAACTCGAATTTTATTCCTGATTCAAATACAAAACTTCTATACCATCTTGATGAAAACGGTGATGATCCTAGAAACTCAGGAAAAGCAATAGATGCATCGGGTAATGGAAACAATGGGACAATTACAGGAGCAAAATATGTTGGAGGAATAGTAGGAATAGATGCATCTTCAACAGATTCTGGAAAAATATCCAATCAATCTTATGCTTCTCATAGTGGAATATTTGTAGAAGAAGGAACAACAAATCTTATTCCTAATCCATCTTTTGAAAATGCTTCTTACAATACAGGATGGGGAAGTAACTATATGACATATGCTAGTGGATCATCGACATTTACTCCGAATATTGCAAAAAGAACTTCTAATAGTGGTCCATTTGCCACATCATTATTACTTCAAGGAAAATCTAGTGCAAGTGGTGGCTATGATTATGTAACTGCTTCCAAAGGAACTCAAATATCAAGCTATTTCTATAACAATTTTGATAAATATCAGGGATCAATAATATTTTGGATAACCCCAGAATGGAATGGTAATGATGGAAAATTACATGGGATATTTACTGATGGCAATGCTTGGATAAATGTTTCCAAAACTGCTTCTAATCTTTTGTCTGCAAGAGTAAATAACGACGACACAGTTACAGTAGACGTAAGTAGTTGGACAGCAGGAACAACATATTTAGTAATTTACAGATGGGATACAAAAAATTTCTTAAATGGAAGTAATCATGCTTGTCTTACAATTAATAATACAACAACATGTGGTGCAACCGGAACTATAACTCCAACAGATGTTGATAGTTCAGGACTTTGGCTTGGGCAATATCATTCAAGTTATTATGGCGCTGATGCATTAATACAAGGATTTACAGTATATAGACGTCCTCTGTATCTTTCTTCCGCTCCTATATCAGGTATAAATGTAGGTAATGGAGACGAGTTATCTCAAATATATAACTCAGGAAGTGGAAAAGATCCAACAAATATAACTGGATCATGGGATGTTGTATTTGCTCTGCCAACTAATCAAACAGCTGGAACACTAGGAACAACTGGAGAGGCATGGAGTCATCCTCATTCAAGTAATCTTCTTGGAGGAACAAATGGAAAGAATGGATACATGATGGATGGTACATATACTAACGATGGATGGAATCAAATACCATGGTGGACTTTAAATAACTCAACAGGAACTGTCGCTGCTTATCAACCAATTGGTGCATCATCTTTAGCAAATTCATATATTAACAAAGCTAATCCTGGAACTAATGATGCTACTACAGGTGTTGCTCCTACTTGGAGTGCATCTACTGGATGGACTGGAGATAACTCAACTACCTATCTTAAAACAGGTATTATTCCACAAGCTAATACATGGAGTGCTATTGCTAGATTTTCTGGTATGAGTGGAACTAATGCTCAAAATGTTTTATCTTCAACAAATGCAAGTAATGGAAATATAGCTTTAGAACCAATAACTAGTTCATCAAATAGTCACTACTATGCTAATGGTAGTTCTTGGGTTGGTAATTCCAATAGACTTGCATCAGGCGTTATGGCCGTAGCTGGAGCATACGGGTATCTTAATGGAACTCAAGATGTTAGTGGACTTGGTAGTGGTGGATCATATCCTGGAAATGAAATCTACCTTATGGCAAGAAACAACAATGGACTTGGATCAAACAATAACATGAGTGGTTCTCTTCAAGCTGCAGCTATATATAATACAACTCTTACAGCAGCTCAAGTAGCATCTATATCATCTGCAATGGCAAATCTAGATTCTACCGGAAGTTATATTAATGTTTCAGCATTAGCGACAAATGAAAAAATATTTAATGGTGGATACAAATTTACAAGTAACGGAACTAATGAAGGAATATACAAAGATATATCTACTTCTGCGGGATCTAATTTTGTAATTAGAGCATTAGCAAATAGTGATGGAACATCTATTCCGAAGATAATATTCTATGATCAGTCTAATGGAACAGAAATAGGAAGTCTTACTGGAACAAGTGCATCAACAAAAGGATCTCCAGATGTATTTATATTCTCAGGACAAGCTCCAGCAGGATGTACAAATATTAGAGTTAAATTAATTAATACGCAAGCAAGTGGAACAGTATATTGGCACCAGGTCGAAGTACAAAGTAATTTAATAACTAATCCTTCGCTTGAAACTGGAACAGGCGACCCATATGTTCCAACAGGGTGGTCTCAAAATGTAACAATAAATACAGGTGAAGTAGCAGCATCAGCAGGTGACAAACATTCAGGAAATCAATCAATAAGATTTTCAACTGATAATTGGCAAAAATGGCTTAAGTCCAACAATATTTCATTAACAGGAAATAAATTCTATTCGGAAGGAGGCTTTTCAAAATATGTTTCAGGATCATACTACGCAGAAATGGGAATGGAGACAGGATACCTAGCAATTCAAAATAAAGACAGTACTAATGGTGCATATGCTGGAAGAATGACATCCTCAGCAATAAGTTGGACACTTCAAGAGTCTGTATTAAGAGCAAGATCAGATGCAACAGGAGCAAATATACAGTTTAATATTAATAGAGAAGCTCCTAATATTGCATTATATGATGATGTTTTTGCATTCCCGCTAAATGATATTTCTCTTACAATTACTCCTGCATCTCTAGCAAACTCTACAGAAACGTCAGGAGTTAGAGTAGATGGAACAGATACCTTAACTCAAACAGTAAGTAACTTAACAGCAACATCTGGAGTTGTTAAATTTAAATATACCCCAAGACATAATTCATCAGACATGCTTAAGTATGGAAATTCAACTCCATATATTATAGATCTTTATGGAAATGCAACTAACTATATTCGTGCATATTGGAGTGCTGCAAATACTGTAACTCTTGATATAAACGACGGAAATGGAAATAGGATTAAATCTTGGGACGCAACAGGAGCAATTGTTGCAGGAACTACATACAATTTGGAAATATCATATTCATCTACTCAAATTCTTTTCAAAGTAGATGGAGTAACTAAAATAGATATGACGCCAGTTGCAAACTGGTGGACAGCAGGTGGAGCATCTGGAGCTGTTGGTGCTTACCAAGCAGTTGGCGCATCATCACTTGCCAATAGTTATGTAAACAAAGCTAATCCTGGAACAAATGATCTAACTGCTGGAGGAGCAGCGCCTGCTTGGACCTCTACAGCAGGCTGGACATTTAACGGACAGTATTTAAATACAGGAATTATCCCTTCATCTAATTGGTCTATGATAATTAATTATAATAATGTCGCAAATGGAGACGCATATCTAGCTGGAGAGTATGTTGGTGGAACAACTAGTTTCGCAATTGCACCAAATAAGAATGGTCAAACTCAAGTTTGGTTCTTTAATGGAGGAAGTTTAGCATCGAGTCCAATGCAAACAGCGGGAAATCTCGCAATGGGAGGAAGTACTCCTTATAAAAATGGTTTACCAGTTGGTATTATTGGGTCATGGTCCGGAACAGCATTATATCCGATTGATATTGGAGGACTAAATCAAGCTGGAACTCACACTAGTTTTATCTCTGCTAATATTCAATCAATTGCAATATACAATATGGTTCTTTCTGCTTCACAAATAGCTGCAATAACAGGTGCTATGAACATGATAACACCACTTTCTTTCTCGGTAGTTCCAACTACAGCTTACTTTGGATCTAAACAAGATGGAACTAATCAGGCAGATGCAACATATTCAAATTTTACTTCTTTAACTCCAACTCAAAACTCAACAGCAGCTTATTATAAATTCGGAAGTAATAGTGCAAAACTTGTTAATGGAGGAACTTTAGGAGATGAATATACTACAAGTGTAAATGTAGGAAATACTGCAACAGATATGTTAAGTGCATACGTTTACGATGGAACAGCAGGAAATATAGGAGGAACAGTAAACAATACAATTGCTGAGCTTTACTATAACAACTCAATACTTTCAACAACATATAATGATATGGGAGGAGGTTGGTGGAGACTTACTGGATCTTTAACAGGAGTTAATCAGGCTGCATTGTATGGAGTATCAGTTAAAGCAGGAAAAACTATTTATTTAGATGGAGTTCAATTAGAAGCTTCAAAAGGATATGCAACAACATATACAGATGGTAGTTTAGGAACTGGATATAGTTGGAGTGGAAGTGTAAATAATTCTAGCTCGAGTAGAGTTGTATCAGATATACAATATACAGCTACTGGAAATATATCAAATGGACAATCTGTAGGCTCAATGTCATTTTGGTATAAACCTAACTGGGATACAGCAGAAGTAATAGCTACAGCTTCACGGAAGCACATAATTTCATCCAATATAACTACAGGAAACTATTTTGACTTATACTATACCAATAGTGGTGGTGGTGGCTTTATATTTCACCCATTTACAGGAGCAAGTAATTTTTCAAAAACAATAGCATTAACTCGAGGAACTAATTACAACATATTACTTACATGGAATAACGGAAACGGAAACATATGTGTTAATAATCAATGTACCTCAGGAACATATACACCAACTGCATTTAGTGCAACTACACTTTACTTTAATGGACATGCATCTTCATCAGACCCATACCCTGCAAATGCAACCTATTCTGACCTAAGAATTTTTAACCAGTCTCTTAGTACGAATCAAATTAGTGACATATATTACCAAAGCTTAACAACTCATTCTCAAGCTACTTCTAACCAACAGAAGTATGCATCAAGTGGTACATGGGAATCTCCTGTTATTAATCTTAATTCAAATGCTCAGTGGGGAAGTGTTCCTAATTTTGTAACTAGCGAGACATTAAATGGAAATACAGTTAGTTACCAAGTAAGAACTTCAGGAGATGCTAATACATGGACTTCATATACTGCTAATACAGGATCATCACCTAATTATTCTATTAATGCTCTTGCTCAAAAATATATTCAAGTTAAAGCTACATTAAATAGTGCTAGTCAATTAACTACCCCAACTGTTAGTAGTATTGGAGTTCATTATGTCCAAGATACAACTCCACCTATTACTAATGCTTCAAATACAACAATGAAGAGTAGTTTAAATGGTAGAATTATTACTAAGACTACTGGTTGGACAAATGATCTTGCTCCTTACTTTCGATGGGATCTGGGAGCAGATAATATAGGTGGATCTGGAATTAAAGGATACTGTTTATCTCTAAGTCAAAGTGCTGGTGGAGTAGATCCAGTAGGTCAAAAAGGACTACTTGGTACATCTCCTGTAAGTGTTACAGGAACTCCATGTCAATTCATAGTAGGAACTAATGAAATAGATTTTAGTGATGTGAGTTTAAGAGGTAATACTTGGTTATCTACTTCAGATAATCCATATTACTTAAACATTAAGGCAATAGATAATACTGGAAATACATATATAACAAGTGAGACTTTTGATTTTAAGTATGACGATATTCCTCCTATAAATGTTACTTCATTCTCAGCACCACAAAATTCATTCGCTAATGTTAATGATATTTATTTCAATTGGCCAGTAAGTGGTAATGGAATAGCATCAGATGCAAATTCACAATTACTTGGTTACCAATACTCTTTAAATAATGAAACAGATTGGACAGGAAGTGATACTAGTTCTTCTTTAGGATTAGATTACATCCCAATTGGACATACTCAACCATATTATTTATCTGTTGCCCATGATGCATCTCATATACAAATGGGAAATAATACTATTTACTTTAAGGCTATAGATATAGCTGGGAATAAATCTACTGTAAGTAGATCTGCTCTAATTTCATATGGTGGAGATGCTCCTAAGTTTGCAGATGGTTCTGTTATTACAATTACTCCAGAAACTTCTACAAGTAATATGTATTCTGTATCTTGGCCTAGTGCAACACCATCTACTGGTAGAACCTTAAAATCCTACTACTACATGATAAACACAACTCCACCAAATCTATTAAGTACAATATTAAGTAATTCAAGTATATATATTCCAACTACTTCAACAACAATACCTGAAGGCAAATTAGTAGGAGCAGTTAAAGGACAAAATACAATATATGTAGTATCTGCGGATGACCTTAATAACTACTCTGCAGGTAATGCTTTATCTAAAACATTTACTTTGAATTCTTTGGTTCCAGATCCTGTATTAAACTTAAGAGCTTCGGACGCATCTATTAAGAGTGTAAGCTTATGGAGTGTTTCTCTTGCATGGAATGAACCTGTATATAAAGGTACTGGTGTATTAACTTATGAAATAGATAGATCTGAAGATGGAACAAATTGGACAAAGATTACTGAAACAAATGGAACTGCATTTGTAGATACAGTTCCACTTTCAAAGAAGTATTATTACAGAATTGGGAGTATGGATAATACAGATGAATCTAAAGCTAATCCTAGCTATTCACTTTCAGTAAGTATTACTCCTAAAGGTTCATTTACAGAACCAGCTCCATTAGTATCTAATCCAGTTACAAGTAATGTAACTACAAAGAAGGCTACAATATCTTGGGTAACAGGAAGAACGGCAGATAGTAGAGTTAGTTACGGATTAGAAAGTGGTAAATACTTCCAAGATGAAATAGCTAACTCTAAACAAGTTACAGAGCATGTTAATAATCTTGTTAATCTTCAACCAGCAACTACTTACTATTACAAAGCACGTTGGACAGATGAAGATGGAAATATTGGAGAAAGTACTGAACAAACATTTGTTACAGAAGCAGCACCTGAAGTTAAGAATGTAAATTTAAGATTTATAAATACTACTTCAGCTCAAGTACAATTCACAACAAACAAAGCAACTAAAGTTAAGATATATTATGGAAAGACTACTCAATTTGGAGCTGTAATTGAATTACCTACATCTCAAAATGAAAGTACATACACAGTTAACCTTGAAGGTCTTACAGATGGTACAAAGTATTACTATAGAATTAATCCTTTTGACATAGAAGATAGTGAATACGAAGGAACAGTTCTTGAATTAAAGACACTTCCTAAACCAACTGTATCAAATATTAAGCTTCAACAAATAAAGAATACAGCAGATACAACAATACTAGTAAACTGGACATCTAATACTGAAATATCTTCAATTATTACCTACTTCCCTGAAGGAAAATCTACACAAAGTAGAGATCAGGTAAATCTAGCATTAATTTCAGGGGATCATAAACTAACACTAAATGGTCTTACTCCAGATATTACATATAACCTTATTGTTAAAGGATATGACAGGATTGGAAATGAAGCTAAATCTGACATTGTTAAATTCACAACAGCTTCAGATACAAGACCTCCAGTAATATCTGAAATGACAATTGAAGTAGTTCCTAATGGTACTTCTGGAACAACTAGCACAAAATCTCAAGTAGTTATTTCATGGAATACAGATGAACCTGCTACTACAAGTGTAGAGTATGGAGAAGGATATTCAGATAACTTCGAAATTAGAACTCAAACAGACTTTAACTTAACATATAACCATATGTTATCTATCTCAGGACTTGAACCATCTAAGGTTTACCATTTTAAAGCTGTTTCTAAAGATAAAGCTAATAACGTAGGAAATTCATCTAACACTGTGGCTATTACATCAGGAGCAACTTCAAACGCAACAGATTTAATACTTAATTCATTAAAAAATCTATTTAATTTCTAAATGTATACAAATAAATAGCAATTCTCTTTACATCATTTAGCTTTTCCTCTACATTGGAAAAGAATATTATCTTAATATTTTTATATGAAGAAAACCTTAGAGTTGGCAACAGATTTCATGTTTGTATGTGTGCTAATGTTTGCATTTATTCTTCCAATTATTGTTTCATTTAATTTAATACCTAAACTATACAAACTACCTGAACCAGTAGGACAAACAGCAAGTGTAGATAATGCAAAAAGTAATGTGCTTGGCGTAAATACTGCAGACACGGGTGCAGGTTTTGATTTTGTTCCTGAACTTACTGAATCTAAATTTGAAAAAATAGTGAGTAACAAAAAAGTTGGTAATGCAGTTGTATTAGATGTTGAATTAAGTCCAGATGGAATTGTTTCTAGAAAGAGTTATGTATTCTTTGGAAACATATTAAACACTTCAGATAGAACAACATACAAAGTAAGTATATTAAAAGATGCAGATATTAGTAAGAATTTAAATCTAAGTCTTAAGTTAAATTCAACAAGCTTTAATACAGATAGTGTTCTAGTTACTTTGGATAAGAACCAAAAAGCTCAATTAGGATTAGAATACTTCTCTAGTGTAGATATTAATTACAATCAGGACATAAAGATTGTAATTGAAAGAGCAGAGTAATATTAGATTACTACTTCAGCGAATATTATCTTCAGATGAAAGGTTTAAATACTCTTTCGTTTTGCTAGAAATAGTGACATTAGAATAGTTTTCTTTTACCCATTTTACTACTTCAGATAAATTTGCCTGATCATGAAGCCTATATTCAACTTTTAGATTATCTTTATTTAATAGAAACAATATTGGATAAATTACTGTTGTAAATTCATTATCATTAACATCTATATCTATCATAGTAATATCTAGGAAATCTTGCTCAACTTTTTTGTTGGAATACATCTCAACAAGTTTTCCCTTTGAAAGTGTTAAAACGTATTTCTTGTAGGAGATAAAAAAATACAATGAACCTAGAAATATAAACAACCCAAATATAGCTAACACCCATATTCCATATATACCGCCTATTACACTTAAAATAAATCCGATCATTACTCCAAACATAGATCTGTAATACTTAAACTTTGACACATATATCTTTTTTTCCATAGGATAATATTAATACTTTTAGCAAAAAAATACACCAACTGATCTTTTCAATTGGTGTATTTAATTTACTAGTAGGTTTCACTAGTTAGGATCTCTAGGAGCATCCACTTGTTGCTCCACAGTCTGGACATTTGTAACAAGCTCCACTTCTGTTCATAACAGATCCACACTCACTACAATTAGGTGCATCTTCGTTATTTTGTCTTCTAGAAGCAGTTACTTGGTCTTTAATATCCACTTTCTTTTCCATATCTACAACTTTGTCACTAACTATTGTTGTATTATGCATAACCATAGTTCCTGTCTCAACTTTAGCCTCATGAGTAGGGTAATTTGTATCTAAAGTTGTATCTAGATTAAAACTTATCTGGTTAAATTTATCTGCTAGTGTCTTTCCACTTAAGAAAGATGTACTAGAAAATGCATATTCAACTAGTTCTTCGTTATGAAATTCTTTAGCTTCTTCCTTTGGTAAGAACTTTAATGCTAACCATCTAGCAAGATAGTCTACAACAGATTTAGCTATTGGAATGTTTTTGTTATTTGTCATTCCAGCTGGTTCAAATCTGACATGAGCATAGTTCTTAATTAAATCTCTAAGTGGTACTCCATATTGTAAACAAAGTGACATGGAGATAGCCCAAGCATCCATAATTCCTCTTAGTGTACTTCCTTCTTTACTCATAGATAAGAATATTTCTCCAGGTTTACCATCTTCGTAGAGTCCTACTGTAATAAAGCCTTTATGTCCTGCAACTATGAATTTATGTGTGATACTGACTCTTTCTATTGCTAACTCTTTTCTTTGTACTTTAGACTGTACAGTAATCATCTTAACTTGATTAGTGTTAGATACCACTTCACTTGTTATATCTTCTTCACTGTCAAAGGTGAAGAGTTTTGCATAAACATCTTCAGACTTTGAACTTGTAGATAAAGGCTGAGATAATTTAGATGCATCTCTATACAATGCATTACACTTAAGCATTAATTTCCAACTCTTCATGTAAACATTTTGTACTTCTTCAATACTTGCATCCTCTGGAAGATTAATTGTTTTACTAATGGAACCTGAAATGAAAGGTTGAGCTGCACTAAGTATTCTTACATGTCCCATTGCCTCAATATATCTCTTTCCAATAGACCCACACTTGTTCGCACAGTCGAATACGGCATAATGTTCCTCCTTAAGATAAGGAGCGCCTTCTGTGGTCATAGTTCCGCATGCATATTCATCTGCTTTTGCTATTTCATCATCTGTAAAACCTAAGCTCTTTAGAATATTACCATTGTCATCTTTACCACTTTTTTTAATAAGTTCATCATAAAGATTATCTCCAATTGTGTACTTATTAAATGCAAAGGTAATACTAAATGCACTCTTAACAGATTCATTTATTCTAATAATGGAAGCCTCATCTAGTCCTTTCTTAAGTAAAGTTACTTTGTTGATGAATGGTGCATCGTCTATACTTCCATGTCCAATTGCATATTTAACTATTTCATCTATTTGCTCATCTAAGTAACCTAAGTTCTGAAGTGCAGGTATGAGTGAACCATTTGCAATTTTAAAGTATCCACCACCAACAAGCTTTTTAAACTTAACTAAAGCAAAGTCTGGTTCAATTCCAGTTGTGTCACAATCCATTACAAGACCAATAGTTCCAGTTGGAGCAATGACAGATACTTGAGCATTTCTGTATCCAAATTGTTCTCCTAAATCTAATGCCTTATCCCATGAATTCTTAGCTTCACTTACTAAGTATTCTGGTGCATATTGCTCATCTATACCAGTAGGTTTAATAGATAGATCTTCAAAGTCACCAAGTTCTCTAAATAGTCTTTCGTTACGAATCTTTAGACTATCTCCAACATTATATGCAGCTCTTCTATGGTTTCTAATAACCTTAAGCATTATTTCTTTATTAGCATCATATCTTTCAAATGTTCCCAGCACTTTTGCCATTTCACTAGATGCTGAATATGACTCTCCTGTCATAATTGCTGTTAAACATCCAGTAATACTTACTGCAGTTTTACTGTCATAAGGAACACCTGCTTTCATAAGCATAGTTCCAAGATTTGCATATCCAAGTCCAAGCGTTCTGTATTGGTAAGTTCTTTCTGCCATAGTGTCAGAAGGTAACTGTGCCATTAATACAGATATCTCAAGAACTATTGTCCATAGTCTAATAATATGTTTGTATTTCTCGATATCAAAATATCTCTTAGATGGATCGTAGAATTTATCTAAATTAATAGATGCTAGATTACATGCTGTTTCATCTAAGAACATATATTCTGAGCATGGATTAGATCCATTAATTCTTCCATCATTAAGACATGTGTTCCATTCATTAATAGTAGTGTCAAATTGTAAGCCTGGATCTGCAGATTCCCATGCAGCTTGAGATATTTCATTCCAAAGACTTTTAGCTTTAATACTTTTAACAGGTTTACCATTAACTCTAGATACAAGATTCCAATCTCTGTCATTTAGGACAGCATCCATGAAGTCATTTGTAACTCTAACTGTATTATTAGAGTTTTGTCCATCTACAGTAGTGTAGGCTTCCGATCTGAAGTCAGTATCGAAGGTTTGGAAATCAAATTTATCTGAACTTACACCATTTTCTACTAACATTAAAACTCTCTTAATGTAGTTAAGAGGAACAAAGTCTGCTTTAGCTTTAATGATAAGCTTCTTAAGTTCAGGATTTTTTAGTGGGTCAAGTCCAGACTTCTCAGCAGAAAGCATTATTGACTTAAGATGTGTAAAACAAATATGACTTCCAGTAACAAGAGATGCCACCTTTCTTTCTTCTCTTACTTTCCAGTTAATAAACTCCTCTATATCTGGATGATCTACATTAAGAATAACCATCTTTGCAGCTCTTCTTGTTGTACCACCAGATTTAATAGATGCAGCAGACTTGTCAAAGACAGATAAGAATGTCATTACTCCTGAAGATGTACCTCCACCAGATAGTGCTGCACCTTTTTCTCGAAGTTCTGAAAAGTTAGTACCAGTTCCAGATCCAAATTTAAATATTCTAGCTTCTTTAGTTAATGTGTCAAAAATTCCCCCCTTATTAACCATGTCATCTTTAATTGCTTGAATAAAACAAGCATGTGGTTGTGGGTGAGAGTATGCATCTTTAGAAAGAGTTAATTTCTTTGTGTCAGGATCTACGTAATGATGACCTTGAGATGGGCCAGAGATACCATATGCCCAGTACAAACCAGTATTAAACCACTGAGGAGAGTTAGGAACTGCAACCTGATCAATTAATGAATACTTAAGTTCATCATAAAATGCTTTTGCATCATCTGGAGTGTCAAAATATCCATATTTATCTCCCCAGTATGTCCATGTTCCGGCAAGTCTATGAGCAACTTGTTTTATAGAGTCTTCTCCAATAAGTTCGCCCCTATTTTCCAAATCTCTATATTTATCTTTGTAAGAATCAAAATTGTATAGATCTTCCTTTTCACTTCTTTGAAGATCTAGAATCTTCTTAGGAACACCTTTTTTTCTAAAGTATTTTTGAGCAAGAACATCTGTTGCAACTTGAGACCAAGTAGAAGGTACTTCAACATCTTTCTTTTCAAATACTGCCTTACCTTTTTCATCTGTAATTTTTGAAACTCTTAACTCATATTTAATTTCATCTAAAAGATTGTGTTTTGGATCTGTAAATATTCTTTTAATCTTAAGTCCCTTGTTGCCAACATTTTCTCTTAAAACTCTTTCAAACTTAGACATATTAGTAGGTTAATAAATATATTGAAATTGCAACTAAACTATTTAGAATTAATTAAATGTATTTCACTTTCGAAATCATCAAGAGACTTAAAGTCTTTATACACCGATGCGAATCTCAAATAACTTAACTTATCTAATTTTAGTAGTTCTTCCATAACGAATTTACCAATGTCATTTGTCTTTATAGATTTAGCACCAAGTCCCATAAGTCTAAGCTCAATCTTTTCAACTAATTCGTCTATATGTTCTTCTGAAATATTCTTTCTAACAGCTCTTGCAATACCACTTCTAAGTTTGGATCTATCAAAAGGTTCTGTTCGGCCAGATTTCTTTACAACCTCAAGCTCAATATTTTCTATACGCTCATATGTTGTGAATCTCTTTGCACACAAAAGACATTCTCTTCTTCTTCTTGTTACTGGTAATTCCTCACTGTCTCTTTTGTCTACTACTTTTGTGTTTTTTGATTTACAATAAGGACAATTCATGAGTTTATGATCACATACAACTAATTGAGATGAGACAAAAATTAGTACACAACAGGTAGTATGTCAAGCAGAATTTAAACACTACCTGGAAGTACTGGTGGAACAAGTATGGAACTCATGTTGAAAATTTAATTTATGCTTCATGTTTCTTTCTGATATGTAATTTGTTACATAAATAATATGAATATATATTTAATTGGAATTTGTGGAATAACGATGGGTTCTATTGCAATAGAGCTCAAAAAACTAGGTCATAACGTTTCTGGTTCAGATAAAGGTATTTATCCTCCAATGAGTACAATGCTACAAGAAGCTGGTATACAGATCCTAATTGGATTCAAACAAGAACATATAAAGGACCTTAAAGATAAACCAGATATGGTAATAGTTGGAAATGCAATATCTTTAGAGAATCCTGAATACATTGAATGCAAGAATATGAACTATGAGATGCTTTCATATCCTGAAGTATTAAAAAAGTTTTGCATAAAAGAAAATTCAATTGTAGTAGCAGGTACATTTGGAAAGACAACAACAACTGCTTTACTAGTTCATATATTTAATAACCTAAACTTAAATACTTCCTTCATGATAGGTGGTAAAGCACTTAATTTAGATTCAATGGTATCTTTCAAAGATTCTTTATGGTCAATTGTAGAAGGAGATGAATACCTAACATCTAAAACAATATCTAAATCTAAATTCTTTTTCTATTCTCCTAAGTATTTAATACTTACTAGTGCAGAGTGGGATCATACAGATGTATTTAAAACAGAAGAAGATTATGTAAATAATTTTGTTGAAATGGTAAAGACAATTCCACTAGATGGAATAGTTATTGCAAATAAGAAGGGAAAGAATGTTGAAGATGTCATAAAGAAAGCAGGAAAAGAAAGTATTACAATTTACTATGAATACACAGATTCTTCTTTAGAAGGATACTCTCCACAAGTAATTGGTAGACATAACTTTGAAAATATATTATCTGCTATTACTTTACTAAAGACTTTAAAACAACAAGGTAAATTACTTTCTGAAATAAGTGATTATGATTTCGAACTCTCTCTAAAAACTTCAGTAAATTCCTTCTTAGGAATATATAGAAGATTAAATATATTATTAGACTCTGAAAAGGTTACTGTAATAGATGACTTTGCTCATAATCCATCTAAATTTAAAGCTACAATAAGTGCACTAAAGGAAAAATATATTGGCTACGACATTACTGCAATTATTGAACCAAACATGGGAAACAGGACTAAACTATCTTTAACTACATACAAAGACGTATTTAAAGATGTAACGAGAGTTATTATTCCTAAGTGGAGAATAAATAAACTAAAAGAGGATTCAGATCTTGCATCTGGTGAAGATTTCAAGAAAGTGTTACTTGAAGATAAAGTTAATGTTGAAATTCAATTAGAAGATAGTATACTGCTTGCTAACTTAGAATACATTGCAAAGAATTCAGTTAATAAGCAATTAATTGTATTCATGGGAAGCGAACCATTTAGAGGTTTACCTGAAGAGTTAGCTAACAAACTTAAAGCAATATAACAAATGGCAAAACTTAAATCTTTCAAAGATATTATTCAAAAAGACAGAAGTGGACTTATTGATTCCATTACGAAGACACAAAAGTATGTTAGGCATGACTTTCAAGACTTAGGATATAGAATTGCTGTTAAATTAAATGATCTACCACATAGAAGTCTGTATATGAGACTAGCAAAGACAAGATCTGAAGCCGTACTTACTCAAGCAATGAGTTTTGCATTAGACTATCCACTTAAATATGGAAACAATAGAGCTAGAATATTTATGTGGAAACTAAAAGAATTAAAAGATAAGGAACCTAAAACTACTCCAACTGAAACAGAAAAAGAAAAGTCTGAGAAAGATGCTATCAAAAAAGAAACTCCTAAGAAAACAAGTAAGAAGAAATTAGTTACTGATGATTCTCCTGAATCCGTTCTCACAAGAACATAATTATTGTGGAAGCTCAAATTTTGTAGTGATATAATTTAGCAATGGGAACCAATGAAGCAAGTACACCAAAACAGTTAGGTACGATTGAAAAAGCATTTAATTTACTTTCACCAGAAGAAAAATTTTGGGTAAGTAATAAGGACTCAGTAATGAGAAATATTTATCAAACTCCAGATAGAGTAACTGCTTATGGAACAATTGAAGTAGACTTCGAAAAGGACTTTGGCGTTCAACTAGGTCGAGTTAATAGAGATGACGCAGTTTTATGTATGACTTCTCTCATAGATTTTAATCATTTTTGTGTTAGAAGTAGCCTAATGCAATCTTTACAAGAAGTTACATTTGGTGACTATAGATATATTGGGAATGGTAAATTTGTAATTGAGACTAGATTAGATTCTCTCAATAGAGTTCCAGTTAAATTAACTGAAGATATTGCTGTAGGAAGATTCTATTATCCTAAAGCCCAGATATTTGGAGAAGAAATACCAGGAATTGCACTTTCTGTTTCAAAAGATAGAGACTTAAAGATCATTACTTCTGCCCAAGATAAATCTGGAGCAATATATGGAGAACAGCCCTATGATATTAGTAGCGGGAAATACACACAATTGCCTGTAGCATTTACTTTGCCAGTCGATACCTTCTACTTACATACAACAAGAGAAATAGATTTAGACGCAATCTCTAAGCTTAATAGAAGTAATAGAGATTTATTAGCAAAATATCTAGGTCTTAGACCAGTTACAAGAGAGGAACTGCAAATGGAAATATCAAGACGAGGTTCGTTATATTACTTAGGACAAACTAGAGAGAAGATTACAGTTCCTAAAGGATTCATTCTAAGAATTAACTTAGGTTACGATGATCATACTGGAATTCATTTAGCATCTCCGTTATTCGACCAAGGTTATGAAGGATATGGAAGAATTGAAGCAAGATCATTACTTCCATCTCAAGTATTCGACTCAGTGGAGTTTGGTGCTTTCAAAATATAACTAATCTTTCTTCTCAAGAAACTTCTTAGATCTTAACTTTCTATGAAAGGTTATTCCATATCTATGAGTTTCATCTCGTATTCTTTGAACAAGTTTAAGACTGTCTGACCTTTTAGGTAATTTAACTCTGTCAAAATTTAGGCTATTAATTGCTGTTGGAGTTTCAATATTAAGTTCTTTCTTATTGATAAAGATTTCTTCTTCTCTTTTAGCTAAACCTACATGAGGAATATCCTGAAGACCAAGTTCTTTTAGTACGGAATCACAGACATTAAGTTGTCCTTTTCCTCCATCTATTATTACAAGATCTGGAAGTATACTAAATGTTTCATCATATTTAACTTCTTTATCTTCTTTGTTTATTCTCTTAAATCTTCTAGATAACATTTCTTTCATCATAGCGAAATCGTCAGGTGTATCTTTAGTTCTTATTTTAAACTTCCTGTATAGATCAGGACGAGATTGTCCATTTACAAATACAACCATAGATCCAACTGGATTAGTTCCTTGTATATTAGATATGTCATAACATTCAATCTTAATATCTCCAGATGTATTAGTGTTAGGATCTATTTTTCTTTTATCTTCAAATTCTTTTGTAAGATTTAAGGATTTAAATAAGCTTTCTAATGCATCCGATCTTTCTTTATTCTTTCTACTACTTGCAACAACATCGTCAACATCCGATCCTAAATTCACCTGATTAAGTACATATTTAACATTATTTATCCTATCTCTAAGTAAAGAAGCCTTCTCATATTTCATTTCTTTAGATGCTAATTGCATTTCAGATTCCAATTCTGTAAGAATTTCATTCTTTTGTCCTTTTAGAAATCTCTTAATATTATTAATGCTTTTCCTATATTCAAGTTTTGTAATAACAGCAGCGCAAGGAGCTTTACAAAGTCCAAGGTGATAGTAAAGACAAGGATTAGGATCACTTGAATGAACTCCTGAATTAGTATCTGTAAGGTAGGGGATAACTTTAATTTTAGTTTTTCTTGTACCTTTTTCTTTTACTGAAGTGTTATTCAAACTCGCTATATCCTCAACATGCTCAATCGTCCTATGACAAGATCTGTAGGGAAATATCTTTCTTAGTTTCTTTAAAACATCTTTAGAAGGAAATGTTTCTGGATAAGGTCCGAAGTAGTCAGATCCATCTTCAATAAGTTTACGAGCGATTAGAATTCTTGGAAAATCTTCATAAGTAGTTATCTTTATCCAGCTATAGTTTTTGTCATCCATCATCATCCTGTTGAACTTAGGATGGTATTTTTTAATAAGATTTGTTTCAAGAATAAGTGCTTCTGCTTCTGTGTCTACAACAATAGTATCTAAATCGAAAATTGTATCTACAAGAAGTTGTCTTTTGGGATCTAGTCTATCGTAGTCGTTAAAGTATGAACTAACTCTATCTTTTAATCTTTTAGCTTTACCTACATATATAATATTAGACTCCTTATCTTTATATATATAGCAGCCTGGAAGTTTAGGAAGATTATCTAATTTTTCTTTTAAGTCCTTATTTACTTCTACCATGACTTACTGAAATTTTAATAATTTCATCAAAGTTATCATCAGGGGCTGAGATGTTTTTAACTCTTAAGTGACATTTTTGACATTCATATATTAATTTTGTTTTATCTGCGTTAACTTCTATATCTATTGGTTTAAGAACTCCCTTACACTCATTAAGCCTATCTCCTGGATAAATATCTACATGCAAAGAGTAAAGACAGAAGATACAATGATCCCGACTTGACGTTGGATGTAACGAAACTTCCTTCCCACAGTTAATACATATAAATCCCTGGTTGTTTTTGGTAAACTTCTTCATAATATATAATAATTATACTATAAATATATTTCTACATGGATAAACAAACGTTTGACACAATATATATACTTATTATGTATATAATTCTCTCTATGTTTTTTGCACTTTCCCTTACACCTCTTATCATTAAACTCCTGTATAAATTTAAGATCTTTAGAGTAGCAAACTACGACTTTTCAACAATAGTAGAGAAGAGAAACATGAAGGTAGGAACTCCAATTATGGGAGGATTAATATTTGTAATTCCGACAATACTACTTACATTAATTGCAAACTTCGATTTTCATAAACTTGTACTTTCTGGGTCTGTAAAGATCCCAATACTAGTCTTCGCTATATCTGCCATACTTGGAGGTCTAGATGATGTTCTTAACATTTATGGAAGGGAAAGACCTGTTAGATCAATTAGAAGAACAGTTAAGCTCATGACAGTCCACAAGAGCTTTTTATATAGAGTTTATCTTGTCCTCCTTTTTCCTTGGACTATGTATAAAAACTTTTTCTTTATGCTTGGAAGTAATCCAGGAAAGGGAATACAAGCACATGAAAAAATACTAGTTCAATTACTTGTGGCACTTCTAATCGTCTGGTGGATAGTTGGAAGATTAGGTTGGACACATATATGGTTTCCAGCTCTTGGTAACGTAGAAGTAGGACTTCTTATGATCCCATTCATAATACTTACTGTTCTTACAATGTCTAATGCTGTAAATATTACAGATGGTTTAGACGGATTATCCAGTGGGCTCGCAATATTTTCATTCATAGGCTTCTTAATTACTGCAGTTATAATTGGGAATATTCCAATAGCAATCATTTGTGCAATTGTAATAGGAACACTAATTCCTTATCTCTACTTCAACACACCTCCAGCTAGAGTTCAGATGGGAGATGTAGGAAGTCTTGCACTTGGTACTATGCTTGCATCAATCGCTTTTGCTCTTAATCGACCTTTTCTACTAATACCATTTTGTTCAGTATTCTTAATAGAACTTGGAAGTTCTCTAATACAAGGGATTGGGAGAAGAATCCTTGGAAGAAGAATATTTAAGATGGCACCTATTCATCATCACTTTGAATTCCTTGGTTGGAAAGAAGAGAAAGTGACAATAAGATTTTGGGTATTTGGGGCTATTGGAGTTCTTTTCGGACTTGCAATAGTATTTATGCAAAGATAATTTATTAATTTATCTTTATGAGCATCTTTTTAGTACTCATAATATCTTTCTTTTTAATATCCATACCTTCTACAATTCTACACTTTACACATCAGTGGTTTAAACATGGAATACTACTTCACACATTCTCTGCTGTAAACGAAAGTACATGGGAACATATGAAGCTATATGTTGGTCCTTCTCTAATTGCTTTAATATTCCAGTTAATAGCATTTAATGGAAGCTATACAAACATATTTAATGCAATGGTTATTATTATGACAATTGAAATATTTGGAGTGCCAATAATGTATGAACCTTTAAAAAGAGTTGTTAAAAATGTTCCTTTTGTATTAACAATTGTAATATTCTATGTATCTGTTTTAGTTGCACTTATTACAGAATATTTTCTACTAGTTAATAATATTCAATTCTTTTCAGAACCATTAGCCTTTATTCTTATCTTAACAATACCAATAGTATTTGGAGTATTTACTTTCTACCCACCAAAATTCCTTCTATTCAAAGATCCAATAACAAAATCTTACGGAGATAAGTTTGAAAAATAAAAGAAGGGGGGATATCAAATTGGTGGGCACCAAGGGATTCGAACCCCTGACCCTCTCGGTGTAAACGAGATGCTCTAGCCAGCTGAGCTAGGTGCCCTCACCAAATGAGTATAAGAATTATACCCTGTTAGTACTTAATATGGAAAGCAAAATACCACCCCATTGGAAATTGAGGTGGTATTTATATTACTAACTAAAGCTTTAGTTTAATTTTAAAGACTTAACTATGTTATCTAAAGCTGTTAAAGATTCTAATTTCTTAGATTCCTGAACGTTTGCTAGATCATAGTTAATTATGAAAGCTACTTTTGTATTTGCTAAGACTGAGTAGTATGCGTTCTCAGATTTACCAGTAGATACTCTTTCAATATTCCAGTTATTAGAACATATTTGGTAAAGATTACTACCGTTCTTAGCAGTTGGATTGTAACTTTCTAAACTTCTTCTTCTATATTCATAATTACCAGTAAAGCTTACATAGTCTCCTTTTTTAGTAATAGATGACAATAGATTAGATACAGGAATACTTTTCTGTTCATTTATCCAAGAATGATCGGTATCTTCAAATAGACAATATATTTCATCCTGAGGAGTTCTAAAGTCTATAGTTAATTTTGCATTATCTGGAGATGTAACTATAATTTTAGATTCTTCACCTTTAAATGTACCATCTGCAACACTTTTTGCTTCTGTTGCCATTCTTTCAAGAGCAGTACCAGTAGTACTAACAGAAAAGTTAGTAGGATAGTTAAATTTAATACCAGTAGCATCGTTATTAAATACGCTTGAGTTAACTACAGAACTAATTGAGCTTGAAATTGAAGTATTACCAGTTAAGTTAGTAGGAAATGTTACATTATTCTGTTTAACAAACATAAAACCAGCAACAAGTACTAAAGCAATGACTGAAGTGCATAAAACAGGAATTATATAGTTAGGTTTACTATTACTAGCTGCCTGATTTAAAGGTATTTGGTTACTAGGTGTATTCCAAACATTAACTCTGTTATCTTCCATGATATATGTATAAATATGTTAAATATATACGAAAGTAACCGACAAATTTTAAAATAGTAACAAAAAAGACCACCCTTTCAGGTGGTCTTTAAATTCTATCTTAAAGATGTTTACTTAACTTTGAAAGATGTGATGTATCTGTCTAATACTTCTACACATTTCTTTGCTTCAGTAAATGAAACTCCACTTGCACCACAGTAAGCTCTATGTCCTACATAAGATGAAGCAGTAGTATCTTGGATTAAACCTTTTGGAGTAATGGAGATGTTATTACAAATATTTTTATAGATTCCATTAGTAGATCTAAGTCCAGTGCTTTCGTTATAGTTATCAAGCATTAAGAACTTACCATCTATTTTGTCACTTGCGATAAGAGCATAACCTTTATCTTTGTTTACAATGACTACTTTATCGCTAGATATATCCCATGTACCATTTTTAACATTCTTTACAGTTGTACCATCTGCATTATATGAAGGTCCTTGGTATGTAACTGTATTTGGTTTACTTACATCATAAGTATATTGTGTACATTCATCAGCACCAAATGCAGTACTTGATCCAAATGTGAGTGAATCTATTGTTATGCTTATATTGGAGATATCCAAAGCTTTTGTAAACGTTTTATCTGCTCTAGATGATTCTACTGTTATCTTTCCACCTTGTGGATAGTCAAAAGTTACATATTTACCAACGTTTGTAGCGTAAGTATAATATGGAGCTTTACTTGATGTAGATGAGCTAACTAGACCACCTGAACTTACACTTGAAGTGCTAGCTAGAGAAGTAGCTGAACTTACAGAATTTGTAGCTACAACAGTTGTAGCTTTATTTGCTGAGTTTTGGTTTAAATACAAAAAGAATACTAAACCTAATAGTACAAAGATGCTTACTAAAAGTACAACTATTAAGTATGTAGGATAGCTTTTTGCAGGTTTTGCTACTTCACTAGGAGTAACCCCAACTGCTTGGCTTTGCCCCACACTAGTACTTGGATTTGACCAAGCATTTGCTTTATTTTCTTCCA
>Ga0194052_1000574_pt1 | contig 23057 bp, 21 predicted proteins | sample SepL226m_MetaG_FD_160117 | JGI IMG/M metagenome (GOLD analysis project Ga0194052, IMG submission 160117) | Anoxic zone freshwater microbial communities from boreal shield lake in IISD Experimental Lakes Area, Ontario, Canada - Sep2016-L227-6m | ecosystem: Environmental > Aquatic > Freshwater >...
CGAATTACGCAGGCTCTTGCAAAACCTATTTTCTGAATTATAGATTTTCGCCTTAAAAGCCCCTCCCCTCAATCCCCTCCCCGGTTGGAGAGGGGAAGAACGACTTTCAGGGACTGACACCGAGTGGCGAAGCCAGGAAGGTGTCTGTACCATTGGGTTTTGCAAAAGCCTCCATAATTCTTAATTAAATTTATGTCGCTTGAATATCTCCTGTAAGATTGCTAAAATATAATTATGACGTATACTGACGATATTTTGCCTTTATTGCCGCCGGGTGAGGGGAAGAGATTAGATTATGATATAATCGTTTCTATTATCCCGAATGGGTCGCGCATACTTGACCTGGGGTGCGGCAATGGCGAATTGATGGAAAGATTAATAAAAGAGAAAAACTGCAAAGCGCGCGGTGTAGATATTCACCAACCAGCAGTATCTGCAAGTATCAGCAAGGGATTGAGCGTGTTCCACGGCGACATTCATGAGGGGTTAGAGGATTTAGGCGATAATATGTATGATTACGTCATTCTCAGCAGAACCCTGCAGCAGGTTGCCGACCCAGATAAAGTTATTAACCAGATGCTTCGTGTAGGAAAGCATGCAATTGTCAGTTTCCCCAATTTCGCATATTGGCGCATACGATTTAATATTATGCTGCGCGGTCGTCTGCCAATTTCTGCCGCACTGCCATATTCATGGTATGACACCCCGAATATTCGCATCATAACTATTTCTGATTTTGAGAATTTTTGCAAAATTCAAAAAATGAATGTATTGAAAAAGTTTGCAATTACCATAGATAACGGTGAAAATCCGCGCAAAGTCTCTTTTTTACCCGATTTATTGGGTGAATACGGCATGTTTTTGCTATCTAAATAAAAATTTTTTCTAAAATTGTTGCAAAATTGCATAACTAATGGTAAAATTGCTCCAAGCGGTATTATATGTATCGCATTTTTTATATGGAGGACATGCAATTGACACAGCATAAATTACGCTACAGCATGTCAATACACAGACAAACTGGTATTTTGGCAGGGTTGATGGTATTATTCGCCATCGCCGCCTTCGCCATTCAACAAGTAACTATAATATCACCTAAAGCTCGTTCTATCGTATATGGCACCATCACCATTCAAGCCAAACCGTTAGACGAAACCGGGCTGAATTACGTCCTGCTCCTTTGCGACAAAAAAGGACGCAGCGTTAGCAACACGCTTCCAATACGTTTTGAATTAGACACTACACAAATGGAAAACGGCAGCCACATGCTGCAGGTTGACGTTTATGATAAGTTTGGAAATGTAAGCAGTTCACAACCCGTTCCCATCATGGTATTGAACAGACCCGGCGATGCACTCGGTATGCCGGCTCTGCCACCGTCAATTACCAATAGAAAACCAGCTTCGCCGATTGCAAAGAAACCACCAGTAACAACTAATCCGCCACAGGAAAATGTTGTGGTAGACAATGCCAGCAATGCGCAATTTACCACGCTGGCCGGAACAACATTAAAGCCAACCCAAACCAGTACCACGCAAAACGATTCAATTCCTATTGCGGGTAACGGGAAAAAGTTGAAAATCTTGTTAGATGGCAAACCATTAATTATGGACCGCGAACCTTATATAACCAGCGGTCATACCATGGTGTTGCTGCGGTCAATAATTGAAACAGCGGGTGGTAAGTTAAATTGGCAAGGAGAACATGGCCAGGCATTGATTGACGGACGCGAGATTCAATTTACCCTCAACTCACCGCAGGCATTAATGGATGGCGAGGTTGTAGAGTTAGACGAACCATTATCACAAATCAAAGACCGCGTGTATGGTCCAGTAACAATCTGGAAGGTCATGGTTTCCGGTAATGTAGGTTACGAAAAAGCTCCACATACTGTATATCTGCGCAGTCCGCAGACTATTGCCAGCATTCCAGCACCTGTAAAATAGCCATAAATGCTAACAATTGAATATGCTGACAATACAACCGGAATGGTGATGACGGTTGAACCGGAAAGCATAGAAAAATATCTGCAAGAAGAAAAAGGCATTCTATGGGTTGATATTCAGCATCCAACTGATGTTGATTTTGCTTGGCTGTCTGAAATATTTAAGTTTCATCCTCTGGCATTAGAAGACGCTTCAAATAATCGCCAGCGACCTAAAATGGAAAATTACCAGAGTTATTATTTCCTGGTTTTAAGGTCGCCTAACAAAACTCATCAACATCGTATTGATACTTCTCAATTATCTGCATTTATCGGCAAGAATTACCTGGTGACTATTCATAAAAATAGTGCCGCGGTATTTACTGATATGCGGAAAAGATGGAATGAGAGCAGCTTTAATCAGAAAATGATTCCATTTCTTTGCTATCTTTTAATGGATGCTACTGTTGACCAGTATTTTCCACTTATTGACAGTATTGGCGATAAAATGGAAAAAATTGATGAAGATATGTTAGAATCACAGGACTCAAATTTACCGCGTGAAGTAATAATGTTAAGAAAACAGTTGTTATATATACGCAAACAATTAGCCCCCATGCGTGACGCCGTTAACCTGTTTATCAGGTCCGAGGAAGATGGCGGAATATTCACCTTAGAAAATATGCGGGAATATTTCGTTGATATCTACGACCATTTATTAAGGCTTACTGAATATGTTGATACTTACCGCGATATGCTCAGCGGCAGTATGGAATGTTACCAATCAACTTTATCAAACACCCTTAATAATAATATGCAGCGATTAACCGTCATAACCACTATTCTCGCTACCGGCAGCGTATTAACTGGAATATATGGCATGAACCTGAAAGGCATGGGAATCGCCAGTGAAACGCATTTAGGCGCGTATATTCTTGTTCTGGTATTTTTACTGGTATCATTAATAGAGTTTTTAATTTTTAGAAAGAAAGGTTGGATATGATGCGAAAGCGGCCTGTTAAGGTAAGCAATCCAACCCCGGAAAAAGGAATGACATTTGCGTTAAACTTATTAACATTCCGATCAAGAACAGTGAAGGAGGTAGAGAAAAGACTAAAAGAACGCGGATATCCGCAAGAAATTATTGAAGAAATTATAGAAAAATTAATAAAGTTAAAATATCTTGATGATAAATCATACGCAGATGATTTCATTAAGAGCCGAACGAAATACGGCACCAGAAAATTAAAGATTGACCTGCGGCAAAAAGGCATCGAAAACGAAACGGTACAAGATTGTTTAGAAGAATGTTTGGATGCCGAAACGGAATTTTCCCGGGCGTTATGTGAAGCGCAAAAAGCGTTGAAAACAATGCGTCCACCCTACGACCGAGTTGTCATATTGCGCCTGCGCGGCAGGCTGGCACGGCGTGGTTTTTCAAGTGAAATCATCAGTCAGGCAATTCGAGAAATAAAATTGCAGGTGAAATCATCAGTCAGGCAATTCGAGAAATAAAATTGCAGGATTTAGATGAGGAGGGGCTGGATTAGTCTCCTATTTAAATGTGTGTCAACAGCCCGACATGCATAATTATATTAGTGGAGGGAATTATTTAATGCTTATTAAAGATTTTGACTGGTTGCTTGCAACATTAGTATTTGTGGTAATCGCAGGTATTATTGGTGTTATTATTCTGATAAAACAGTGGAAAACATCGGAAGACCTTCGTCGTAAGGCAGAGTCTGAACGAGATTTGGCTAAAAAAGATTTAGAAACCGTGCATAGTGCCGCTCAACTGAAAGTCGCTGATGAAATGCTGAAAATGCGGACTGATATTGAACTGGAACAAAAAGAAGCACGAGCAGAAATATTGCGTCTTGAACGCAGATTAAGCCAGAAAGATGAAGCTTTAGACCGCAAGTTAGAAACCGCAGAACGACGGGAAGTTGAACTGAACCGAAAAGAGCAGGAAATTACGAAGAAACTTACGGAAGCTCAGACGCTGGCAGCTAAAAGATTAGAAGAACTGCAGCGTGTAAGCGACCTGACATTAGAGCAGGCGCGCCAGCAGATATTAGATATTGCCCGCGACCAGGCCAAATTTGATGCCGCCAGGATTGCGCGGCAGATTGAAGAAGAAGCTACAGATAAAGCTGATAATGAAGCGCGCAGAATTATCACCATGGCTGTACAACGCTTATCAGTTGAAGAGACTGCGGAAGCGACAGTATCTGTTGTTCCTATCATGAATGACGATGTAAAGGGAAGAATAATCGGTCGTGAAGGCCGCAATATTCGCACTTTTGAAACATTAACCGGTGTTGACTTGATTATTGACGACACACCTGAAGCAGTTGTTATATCATCGTTTGACTCGGTACGGCGCGAGGTTGCCCGTCTTGCGTTAATTAACTTGATTGAAGACGGCAGAATTCACCCAACCCGTATTGAAGAGTCAGTAGCCCGCGCACAGGCTGAGGTTGATCGCCAGATTAAACTTGCCGGTGAGCGTGCAGTATTAACCACTGGTGTTACCGGACTGCATCCTGATCTGGTACGTTCAATTGGTCGCTTGCGTTATCGCACCAGTTTTGGGCAGAATGTGTTAAATCACTCGATTGAGGTATGTCAGTTAGCCCGTATGATGGCTGAAGAGTTAGGCGTTAATGTTGATGTAGCAAAACGCGCTGGTCTGCTTCATGACATAGGTAAAGCATCTGATAGCGAAAATGAAGGCTCACATGCCAGCATCTCCGCAGATTTGGCGCAGAAATGCCGCGAAAAACCGGAAGTTATCCATGCTATCGCCGCTCACCATGGTGAACCGCATCCTGAAACAGTCGAAGCAGTATTGGTACAGGCTGCTGATGCCATCAGTGCCGCAAGGCCTGGTGCCCGCAGAGAATCGCTGGAAAATTATATTAAGCGATTGGAGAAATTAGAAGAAATCGCCAATGCGCGTCCTGGTGTTGAAAAGGTATACGCAATTCAGGCTGGGCGTGAAGTGCGAATTATGGTAAAGCCTGAGCAAGTAGACGATAATGGCGCATATATGATAGCGAAGGATGTCGCGAAAGAGATTGAAGACCACATGCAGTATCCGGGACAGATTAAAGTCACCGTGATACGCGAAACCCGTCAGGTAGAATACGCCAAGTAAAATCTCATGGCTGCACGGAAAAATACTCCGTGCAGCCTTTTTTGTCATATAGTTATAACAAAATTATGAACTTCATTTCAATATTATCCTGGTTTCTTTTACTTTTTTTTGCCACTGGCTTACAGACGGCAATGGGGCAGGGGTACCCGGGTGCGATAATATTGATGGCTATGCTGGCAGGATTTTGGCGCACACCTTTGATTGGCGGTTTGGTAGGTATTGCCGGCGGCTTATGTGAATCTGCAATAAATGGTCAATCGCCATTAAAATGGTGCTTCATTATGGCATCATTCGGGATAATATCTGGCTTTGTTGGCCGCAATGTCGCCACTAACCACTACTTCACCCCGGCAATCTTCAGCATGTTAGCCTTTTTCTTCATAACTCTTACGGAAGGAATCATGGCTCGCATCGGCTTTATGAACTCAATAGATTTAGCATGGCGTCACGCGGCATTTGCACTGATATTAACATTAGTACTGCAATTTATTCGTGTCACAGCAATGAATTACCAAATTCGCAAGAAAGAAGTAATTAAGTAAAGGGAATAGACCGTTAGCAAACTAATCCTCTAAATAAAAAAAACCGTCTGTAAGAAAATCTTACAGGCGGTAATTATTAATCCCCGGTGGCGTAAGCCGCCTTTATTCCGTAATTATTCGGCTGGGGAGATAGCGTTGCTGGGGCAGACTTCTGCGCATGCAGCACAATCTACACAAGCCTCTGCATCAATAACGTACATGGTTGGGCCTTCGCTGATAGCGTTATTCGGGCATTCACCCACACAGGCACCGCATGATACGCATTCTTCACTGATTACATATGCCATTAAATTAGACCTCCTTAAGGAATCAACAGGGTCAGAAATTTAATTAAACCCCGGTGGGCAACTTTAGGCTACCAGATATATTATATAAAATTCCACCCAATTTGTCGTTAGAAAATTACTGGATTTTGAATATTTTTTTACCTTGATAATAACAAATAAATATTTTTTTCTATCAAACACAGAATATCTGTTAAAAAGATAAATATATCTTTCCCAATTGTACCAATTGAGGGTAAAATATATGCGGAACAGAAGATACAGGGGACGTTAAAATGCGTATTGCACTTGGACAAATTGATTGCCGGTTGGGCAATCTGCCATATAATTGCACCAGGCACGAAGATGTATTAAAAATTGCCGCAGAATCAAACGCTGATCTGACGGTTTTTCCTGAATTAAGTTTGACAGGTTATCGATTGCGCAGTAATATTCATCGCGCAATGCTTACTGACAATGATTTTTTGCATAATTGTGGAAAGGTGTCATCAGTATTGCAGGAAGGAACTTTCGCGACTTTTGGGTACGTAGAAGTCAGCGAACGTTCGGTACTGCATAACTCGACAGTTATCCTGGAGTCAGGAAACGACCAGCCGATATTTCGTCATCGTAAGGTGTATTTGCCGACTTATGGAATGTTTGAAGAAGCGCGTTATGCCCGACCGGGTTTGCGTATCCGTACCATTGACCTTACAATGCGTGATGGAGAAACATGGCGTATCGGCATATTATGCTGTGAGGATGCCTGGCACAGTACCGCATGGGCAATTATGCAGGCGTATGGCGCCGATCTTATTATTGTTCCTTCCGCTTCACCGGGGCGTGGGGTGGAAAGCGATCGGCTGGGCAGCCAGAAATCGTGGTATGGCATATTATCAACCCACGCTGAATTAAGCGGCTGCTGGGTGGCATATTGCAATCGGGTCGGTTTTGAAGATGATATTCATTTTTGGGGCGGCTCATCAATATTTGCACCTACTGGCGAGATGACAGCGCAAGCCGGATTGATGGATGAAGAGACCTTGATTCATGACATATCGCGACGCGCCGTTACTACTGCCAGAATAAGCACTCCTATTATTGCTGATGAGAATTGGGACATGATTTCAAGAGAATTAAATATTGCGATGATGAATAAAGAATCGGAAAATTGAGGGTAATATGATGAAAGACATGAGAAATTTATTACAGACTAACCCTGATTTAGTACAGCGAATTTTAATACATGCAATCCGTCATACCAGTGAATCAATCCGCGGACATGAGCGCGGACGCTGGGTGGTAAATTTATCTGGCGGCTTGGATAGTTCATTATCAACTTTTCTTGCAGCAGAAGCTGTTGGAAAGGATAATGTTCTTGCTTTGCTGCTTCCATATAAATCATCTGCGTCATCAAGTGTGGATGATGCCATGAAAGTAGTAAACGCACTGGGAATCAAGTATAAAATTTTTGAAATAACTGACGCTGTTGAAGGTTTATATAAAGCTAAAGGAATACCAATTGATGAAGCTGATGGCCGCGCTAAAGGAAATGTGATGGCGCGAATGCGCATGATTTTTGGCTATGAAGAATGTGAAAGATGGGGCGGGCTGCTATTGGGAACCAGCAATAAAACCGAAGCACTTTTAGGATATTCAACTATTTGGGGAGATTCAGCCAGTGCGCTAAATTTAATTGCTGACCTGTATAAAACCCAGGTTCGCCAGCTTTCACGTTCAATTGGCGTACCACAGGTAATATTGGATAAAGCACCCAGTGCAGACCTTGAACCAAACCAAACCGATGAGAGCGACCTTGGATTCAGCTATTACTCAATGGACAATGTATTGGTAAGATTTGTTGACCACAGCATGGCACCGGCTGAAATAAAAGCAGAACTATGGAAATCAATGGGTGATATCGGCACTGACTGGAATGCGTGTGTTGATAAAATATGCGGTGTAAGCACTGATGAAGAAATGAGACCGGGACTTGTTGATATCATGCAGTATAAACGCCGGATGACTCCCATAGTTCCAAAGGTAAGCCGGGTAACAATAGAGACCGATTATCGTCCTCCAAAACAATGGGGCAGATAACGTTTAATCAAATAATACCTTTTTGTTTTTTATGGTATAATAAATTTACCAATATTTGATAGAAAAGTCTTAATATAAAAAGGGGTAGTAACTATTTATGCCAAAAGGTATGATGCTGGCAGCGGGACGCGGGACGCGATTAAAACCTTTAACAGATAATTTGCCAAAACCATTATTGCCGGTCGCAAATCGGCCGACAATGTGTTATGGGTTAAATGCATTGCGAAATAGCGGTATTACTACTATTTGCAGTAATATTTCATACAAGTCGGATGATATAAAGACAGTAATTGGCAGTGGCTGCAGCCATGGTGTGGATATAAATTGGCTTATCGAAGATGAACCATCAGGAACAGCAGGCGGCTTTAAAAAGATGGAAGCTGTTTTATGCGATGATACTGTAATTGTAATTGCCGGCGATGCCATGTTGGACATTGACCTTAATGAACTGTTGAATTATCATCATATAAAAAAAAGTTTTGCAACCATTGGTACTCTTCCTGTAAATGATCCCTCGCAATATGGAGTAGTTAGAACTGAAAACAATGGCAGGATAATTGATTTTCAGGAGAAACCTGCCCCTGGTACACAAATAAGCAAACAGGCAAATACCGGAATATATATTTTTGACCATGCTGTGTTTGATATGATCCCCTCTGACAGCTTTTTTGATTTTGCAATGCATCTTTTCCCGCAAATACTTCAGAAAAACTTGCCTTTTTACGCAATTCCTCTGCATGGTTATTGGACTGATATTGGAAATCCAGTTGATTACCTGCAGGCTAATATGGACTACCTTAAAGGCATGATTAACATAAAAGGTGAAGGAAAAGAAGTTGCGGGCAATTTAATAGGCGATAATTCTATAATTGAAGATGTATCAATTGTAGAGTGCGTGATAGGTTCAAATATAAATATAGCCGCAGGTTCATCCCTCACACATTCGGTAATTTGGGACAATACCGTTATAACGTCTCCGGTGACGGTCTCCGACGCTGTTGTTACACCGTTTGGCATATATCAGATTAACAGCAAATCAGTTTTAAGTAATAGATAAAACAAATAAACCTTCAGCAGGTCTAATCTTCTGTCAAAATATTATTTAAAGGTGATTTATGAAAAGATTAATTTTATTGCTGCTGCTGGCAATGGCTGTTTTTACCACCGTAATTGCAGAACCTATCCGCATAGTTCCAATCGGTGATTCTATTACCCAGGGTGGCAGAAGCGGTCGTGAAGAATACACTTATCGATATTCGCTATTCTGTAAAATGAAAGATGCCGGCTATGATTTTGATTTCATCGGTTCGTTAAAATCTGGCTTAAATGCTGATTTTAAATGGCCGGATTACAAAGGACAGCCATTTGATACCGACCATGAAGGCCATTATGGCTGGAAAACAGCGGCTGTTCATGACAAGCTGCAAGGTTGGATTAATGATTATGCTGCCCCTGCCGATATTGCGTTAATTCATCTGGGAACAAACGACCAGGGTTCAAAAGATTTCAATAAAGATATTATTGAGCCAATGAAAGATATGGTGAAGATGCTGCGGGAGAAAAATCCCCGGGTAGTGGTTATCTTTGCGCATTTAAATTTCAATGGCGGTAAAGCATTGGAAATCCGTCCTTTAGTCGCTAAAATGGCAGAGGAAATTACCACAAAAGAATCTCCGGTGTTGACAGTGAATATGTATGAAGGCTGGATTGAAGACCCACAAAAAGAAGGAACTGATACTTTTGACTGGGCACACCCAAATCCTCAAGGTCAAAAGAAAATGTCTAAGAAGTGGTTTGAAAAGATGAAACCTTTTTTAGATGATATAGCGAAAAGCAAGAAAAATAAAGATGAGAAAAAGGTTTTGCTATAAATACGGCACATATTAATAAAAGATAATTTAAAAAATCCCGGATTTTACAATAAAACTCCGGGATTTTCATCATTTCAGTGAATTTATGCGACATAATCTGCATAAATTTCGTATAATAATGTATCGCAAATTTACATTTGGGGGCGAAAGATGTCATCTATTAACTTGAAATTATTTTATTTATTAATAATCATATTTTTATTCACTGCTATATCATTTTCCGCACCAGCAGGTACAGTAACCTTAAACTCGCCTGCTGATGGTACAACAAATATTCAAACCCCGGTGTCAATGGTATGGACATCACCCACTAATACAGATTTTTATCTTTATACTATTCAAATCGCTACCGATGCATCATTTCAGGCACCGATTGTGAATGAAAATACAACAACAACGATATACTCGGTAAGTCGCAATTTAACTTCAAACACAAAGTATTTCTGGCGTGTTTTAGCGATGCAGAAAATAAATCTTAATTCACCAACAATCGCTTATTACATATCTAATCCATGGGTTTTTTATACTGGAAATATATCAACACTTGCACCAGTGAAATTACCTGCAGTACCAGTATTATTGGCACCTACAAACAATTTAACGAATGTACCACAAACTGCCAGGTTGACCTGGAAAACTGCTTTATATGCAACCTCATATTCAGTTCAAGTTTCAACTGATGCACGTTTTATAACATCAGCAATAAAAATAAGTACAGATAATATTTTGGATATTAATTATGATACTGGGTATATAAGCGGCACATTAGAACCTGTATTAAAACCTGGTACGCGATATTTTTGGCGCGTCCGTTCGGCAAATTCAGGCGGCAACAGTGGGTGGTCGAATTATTATTCTTTTCTTACTACTGCAACAATGCAGGTGATTCCACCACCTACATCTGTTAACCTGTTATCTCCAAATAATGGTGTAACATATAATACGGATAATACACAAAATATAACCTTTGCTTGGGGTACTTCACCAAAAGCAACATCATATACCCTGCAAATATCATCTGATAATACTTTTACAACAATAAAGAAATCTGTTGTTACAACTTTATCAAGCAACCTTATGGACATATCGGTTTTTGAAGCATCAAGATTATATTGGCGTGTATTATCTACTAATGCCAGTGGTAGTTCACTCTCAGTGACACGAACATTTACTGTCATGCCCAGTTTCCTTATATCGCCGTTAAATAATTCAACAATCGAAAACGATGGCAATAGCTTGCAATTTACCTGGGATAGTGTTCATTATGTGGATGATAGTAAATATGTGACAGCTACTTATATTTACGATTATGATTTAACTCTACAATATGCTGATAATCCTAATTTTACAAACATGGCAACGAAAACTCTTTCAAATGGTGCAACATCCACAACAATAGTTAAAACAGCATTCAATCAAGGTATAACATATTACTGGCGATTAAAATTAGATTCAGATTCCTTATATATTGGTGCTGCAGGTAATAACCAGTTAAATACTGATCATAGTATTTCATACACCCCATATCGTTCATTTAAGATCATTCCAAAACCAGTAACCGCTGTTATTCCAACAGCACCAGTACTTGATAAACCTGCCAATAACACCGTTTTTTCTTTAGATACAACATTAAATGTTGATGCTCCTATAGCGTTAAACTGGTCAGTATACGAGCCTGGTGTAACGTATACTCTAAAAATTGCATCTGATAACGCATTTACGAATGTAGAAACATCGATTGATATTAATACATTGTCAACATCTATTTCCAGAACGCTTTTACCTGTTGGCGATCATTATTGGCGCGTGACAGCTACTAATGTAAATGGTTCGTCGAAATCAGAAATACGTAAATTTACTATAAAGAAAGTTACTACTACAACTGCATTTAATGCATCAATAATAAATCTCAATTCTCCTGCTACTGGCAGCATTGTATCCGCTTCATCAGTTGTATTATCTTGGAAAGAAATAAATAATCCGACCATTTATGGCGACTTAAAATACAATGTGCAAATTTCTCAGAATATCAATATGACTACGCCAATTCTTGATACAAAAATAGCATCTCCACTAACTGGCGGATTAGTCGAATATGGGATAGGTTCTGACTTTGGGACAACAAAAGCTATACTACTTCCCTTGACAACATATTATTGGCGTGTAAACCTTAACGATGGATTAACAAGTGAAACTACAAACTGGTCAACAGTTTGGAGTTTCACTACAGAACAATCGAAAGTATTAACTGCTCCTAATGTTCCGTCGCTGGTATCACCCGCCAATACTGCTACCGGTGTGGGGTTAACTCCCACGTTTTACTGGAATGCAGTGGATAAAGCAGACTATTATCATTTCCAGTTATCAACTTCAAATACATTTGCATCAATATTGTTAGATAAAGATCAAGTAACCAGTATCAGCATGGCATTGCCAACAGCGTTAAATTTAAATACAAATTATTATTGGCGTGTGCAAGCAATTAATATCATTGGCATCAGCGCATATACTGTAGGTCAATTCACTACCCGTGATACACCTGAAGCGCCGACGTTATTAACTCCGGCAAATAATAGTACTACTGGATCTGATTTAGTGGTATTTTCATGGAACGCCATTAATGGTGTAATATCTTATAAATATGATTTATCTTCGGATAGTAATTTCGCTAATATTTTACTAACTCAAACTATTAATGCGCCGACAACAACTGCAACAATAACTAATGCAGATGTTTCTTTTGTGAGAGCGAACCGATATTATTGGCGGGTTTTTGGTCGAACTAATGCTGGAGTAGGGCAAGTGTCGCCAGTTTGGTCATTCACTGTTCAAACTGATTATTCGCCAGCTAACGCCGCAATTAATATACCAATTAAACCTGTACTTAGTTGGCCAATTCCTTCTGCGACAATAAATGTACAAATAAGTTATCAGCTTCAAATTGCAACATCTTATGGTTTTGATTATGTGCTCTACAGCAAGACTGGTCTACCAGCAAACAGTTTAACGGTTGCTGCTGCTGATACTTCTGCAATTTTAAGTTATAACACTACATATTATTGGCGTGTAAAATCTGTAGTGAATGGTGTTGCTGGTGCATGGTCATTCCCATATAGATTTACTACAATTGCATCACCAATATCTGCACCTGGCACAGTAACATTATTAACTCCTGCAGACAGTATTACAAATGTTAATGTTGATAATTCATTAGTATTAAACTGGAATGCAGGATTAAATGCCGCCAGTTATTCAATGCAGATGTCTACATCGGCTAATTTCTCTGCCATAGTGTTAAGCCAGACCGGAATAGCGACAACGTCGTATGCACTTACTACGGCACAATGTGGTTTATTATTCCCCAATACTAATTATTACTGGAGAATACGCACTGAAAACTCCGCTGGCAGCAGTGCATGGTCGGCTTATTTTAAATTTACAACTAAACCGTTCTCTGTAGTAATTCTATCACGTCCAATTTTGACTTTACCTGCTGATAATTTCACCAGAACAACAGGAACAGTAGACTTTAGTTATGGACCGGTATATGGTGCAACACAATATAATCTGGTGATAGCTACTTCACCAGACTTTAATATTAATTCAATAGTATCAGATACTACAACATCAGGAACGGCAAATTTATCTAAATCATATTCATTTAGCATCAAGAAAGCTTATTATTGGCGTGTGAAAGCTATTCGGGATTTAGATACAACTGATGGCATAATTGATGGTGAAAGCGAATTTTCTGTATATCGTAAATTAATTATTCAATAAACCACCTTGCAGGTATTCACCGGAAGGCATGAATGTGATATTCTATGTCTGCCGCTGACAACGGATCGATAAAAATAAAGTTTAAATTGGGAGAAATATAAAATGACTGGTGACATCCAGGAATTAGAAGAAGTAAATCCGACTATCGCCGAAGGTGGTGTCGTAAATGAATCACGCAGCAATGATTATGAAAAGCTGTGGCAGAATTTGTCGGATTTGAAAGAAAAGGGCGAGAAGATCAGCGTGCTGGTTATTGATGCCGGCAAAGGCGGTCTGGAAGTAAGCATGGGCGTCCGTGCTTTCATCCCTCGTTCGCAAATTGCAACAAAAAATTTGAACAATTTAGAACGATATATTGGTCAAACTCTTGATGTAAAAATAACAGAAGTTAATCGCGAAGACGGCCGTGTTATTTTGAGCGAACGAATCGTTGCTGATGAATTAGCTAAGATTGAACGCGAAGAAACCCTGGCAAAATTAAAACCCGGACAAATTATCACCGGTAAAGTTGTACGGATTAAAGAGTTTGGCGCGTTTGTGAATATCGGCGGCGTTGATGGCTTGCTGCACATTGGCGATATGACATGGGAACATATTGAAAAACCTGAAGAAGCTGTTAAGTTAGGCGATGAATTGGAATTAAAAGTTCTTAAAATTGAACAGAAAAAAGATGATTATCGCATTTCTCTCGGCCTAAAACAGATGACTGACGACCCTTGGATTATTGCCCGCAATGAATTTGGCGAAGGCGCATCCGTTGAAGTTGAAATTGTACGTTTGGCAACACTGGGTGCAATCGTAAGATTGATGAAAGGTGTTGAAGGGCTTATACCTAACGAAGAACTGTATGAGCATAGAAATGTTACCGAAGAAGATAGAGTTCAGGTTGGACAAAAGGTAACTGCTAAAATCACAGAATTCCGGGTGCGGGAACACAAACTAACCATGAGTGTTCGATCAGCCATACGGGATAGAGAACGCGGTCAGGTACGTGATTTTATGAAAGAACAGACAGCCGCAAATATGAAACCGACATTAGGCGACTTATTTGGCGACGTGTTTAACAAATTTAAAAAAGAAGAATAAACAAATTGTTTTGAACCCCCGGATGCATGCATTCCGGGGTATTTCTTTATAAATCACCTCTTTTCGTGCTATAATCCAGCAGAACTATTTAATTTGGGAGCAGTTATGAAACTGTCATTTGTTAACTATATAGTTGTAACGATAATTGCATTAACAATAATTGGATGCAGCGACGTTAAGCATAAATTATTGCCAACAGATGTAGTTCAATTATCATCAACCAAAGACGGCGCAATATCAATGACAGGTGAAAGAGCTGCAGCAAATCAAGTAGCATTCAACATTCAGCAGCTTGATGAAACGGCTGCAGTGAAGCTATCCCCAATTCCTGCTGGACGCATATTTGTAACAGGTTTTAATACCAGCAATAATAATTCCCCGGTAAATTCCCCGATTACTGTAAATATTAAGTTACCATCTGCATTTACTCCGGGTGAGCAGCTGCCGGTTTATGTTTTAAACGCATTAAATTGGCAATCATATAAAAATCCTGCTGTAGTTTCATCAAGCGGTAAAGATGCAGTATTAACGGTAGATACTTTGCTGCCAATTATCATAGTTTCAAATTCTTTCAAAGTTGCACTGAACAAAGATTTCAGCCTGGCAAATGCTGCTGAAGTAACCATAGGCACCGGAGATTTCACCTGGACAGCAGGAAAAAATATCACGCCTTCAATGTCGATGGTAAAGAAAAGTGCTGTTGACTTTAATTCTTTAGCAACTGCGACAATTGGCGACTATACATCATCTCCTTCGGTTGTAGCAACTAATGATACATGGCTGATTCGCACAGTAAAAAGCAATGTTGGCTACGTTTATTACAAGGTTAAGTTTATATCAATTGGCGAGAGTGGCGCAGTATTCAACTATGCGAAATTGCAGGAAGTTGTTGGTCCGAAAGTATTAATTCAGCCAATTTTCGCCGCAGGTGGAAATCAAACTATTGCCTATGGGAAATTGATGAGCTGGTCTGATGACCCGCGGGAAATTACATATACCGGTGTTGATGGCAAAATATACAAAGTATCTCCGGTAGCTGGTAATGTTCCTGTATTAGCTTTGAATCAAAATGATCCTGCTATAGTTGGCGGTGCTGTATGCCCCAACTTCATACCTGCTCAAGGTAATACTATTTGCTTCATGACCGGTGCATATATAACTGATACATATAAAAATAGCACTCTTTTCCACTTGATGAAAGTTTCTCCTTTAACACCAATACCAAATGCAATGCTCCTGCATCAATTAGATCCGACAATGGTAGGCTTACCTGCGGGTGATCTGCAATTGCCATCTCAAATGAGCGTTTCGGCAAATGTAGAAAGAATGGTAGGATTTTGGACAACCGGAATTTACGCGGTTGATTTTGGCGGAAATGCAACGAATGCTGTGAAGTTAGGAACAATGGCTGAAATTAAATACATCTCCATGTCTCCGAACGGCATTAATATTGCCCTTAGTAAAGCTAATGGGAAAATTTATATGCGCAGTTTTTATGGTGCAGAAACTGTAGTAGGTGATGGCAATTGGCCATCATTCAATGCTGATGGTTCTAAATTAGGATATATGAATGGCGGAACTTATGTCATCAAGAACTTGCTGACAGGCGCTGTTAATAGTTATGAATTACCATTCGGAACGGTCTGGAGTGCACCTTCACTGGCACCATCAACCAACCATATTATTTTCCGCACATCCAATGGCGGCATGTCGTTAGGATTACTGTTAGATTAATGAATCAATATATAATATACACTGACGGGTCATGCAAGGGAAACCCTGGCCCAGGCGCTGCTGCTATTGTCATTACGTCTCCAGATGGCACTATAGTCAAAGAATATGCCAAAGGCTACCCGCACACCACTAACAACCGCATGGAGATGTCTGCCGCTATAGCCGCGTTAAATGCCGTACCGGACGCTGACGTTACAATTATCACAGATAGTACCTATGTGTATAAAGGTATTACCGAATGGATACATAATTGGAAGAAAAAAGGTTGGAAAAGCAGTACCGGAAAACAAGTTGAAAATATTGATCTCTGGCAGAAATTTGATAAAGCAGTGGCAGAATATACCGGTAAGATTAAATGGAAAGTTGTGAAGGGCCATGCCGGTAATCCAGGCAATGAACGAGCCGACGTATTAGCACAGGTTACCGCCAGCCAAACAGCGGATAGTATCCGTGAATAAAAGATGCTGATTAGACGCGAAGAACCGAATGATATTGCCGTTATTTTAATTAAAATTTTATAAAGATCACTTCGACAGTCTCAGTGACCTATTCTAAAAACAAAAAAACTAAAACCTTACCACCTAACCCCAAAACCCCTATTATCAATCAATATAAATTCCGCGCAGGACTTCTTCTATACTGGTAATACCTCGCCGTGCTTTATCTATACCATCATCCCGTAAAGTTGGGATGCCTTGTTCTACCATGATTGTACGTATCTCAGATGCAGATGCCTTCCGCAGGATTGCTGCTTGTATTGCAGTATTGGGCACCAGTGTTTCATATACTCCCAATCTGCCATTATAACCGGTACCACGGCATTTATTGCAACCGCGTCCCATTACATAATCGTGACCGTCGTTCAATATATTCAGTCTTTCGCGTACTGGCGTTGGCAAATCTACTTTTACCCGGCAATGGGGACATACTTTTCTCAGCAATCTTTGCGCAATAATGCCGCTGACGGCTGAAGATACCAGGAAAGGTTCTGCGCCCATATCTACCATACGGGCTGCTGCCGCTGCGGAGTCATTACAGTGTAAAGTAGTTAATACCAGGTGACCGGTCAATGATGCCTGAATTGCCATTGTCAGCGTTTCTAAGTCGCGAATTTCACCAACCATGATGATATCCGGGTCCTGACGTAAAAACGCGCGCAAACCAGCGGCAAATGACATGCCAATTTTAGGATGCACCTGCACCTGGGTAATTCGTGGGAATTGATACTCAACCGGGTCTTCTACTGTCACAACATTTCGTGCGACACAATCAATCTTTGCAAGGCTGGCATATAGTGTTGTGGTTTTACCACTTCCGGTAGGTCCGGTAACCAGGCACATGCCGAATGGACGATTTATTAAATCTTCCAAAACCTTGCGATTTGGACCTTCCAACCCTAATTGCGAGTAATCCATCGAGATTATGCCTTTCGGCAATAAACGCAAAACGACTTTTTCACCCACAATGGCAGGCACTATTGAAACGCGCAAGTCAAATGCTTTGTTGCCGAAATTAACTTCAAATCTGCCATCCTGCGGCAAACGAGTCTGGGCGATATCAAGACGGGATAAAATTTTGATTCGCGATACCACTTGCGGATGTTTTGTCAGATCGTAGGTAATGTGGTCATACATCTGTCCATCTACGCGAAAACGCACGAATACCGTACCCGGGTGTGGTTCGATATGAATATCACTTGCATGGTCAGTAATTGCTCGCTGTAGAATACCTTCAACTAATGTAGTGGCATTTCCGGCTCCGGCGGCTTCACTCGCCCGTATAATATCGGCACCGGGGGCATTTTCATTATTATTTTGTATTCCCTGGTTCAGCAAGTCTTTTGGTGCAGCAACATAGCTGTCATCAATAGAATTGCTGCTCGAACTACCGCCGTAATGTTTGTCTATAGCGCGTAAAATGTCGGCTTCGGTGGACTGCAACAGAGAAATTTTGCAGGCTGTCATCTGTTGCAACTGGTCCATCATCACAATGTTACTTGCATCTGTGGTCACGACAGATAATGTATGCACACCTTTTCGTGTTTCTTCTAAAGCAATAGGGCAAATACGATATTTCTCTGCTGTACTGCGTGGGATTAATGCTAAAGCTTCTTTAGGTACCGTCATTTCTTGTGGTTTTATAACGGGTAAAGGTTCACCTGTCATCAGGATGTTCTCCTTTCGATTACCACTATATTATACCAAACTGTTTGTAAATATAGATGTGTCATTTTATATTTTGCAGACTATTTTTATTCAACATTTAAAATAAGTACTGTTAATGCGGCGGTTGGGCTTTTGCCGGATACTTTTATATCAGGATTGCCATTTGTGCAAAAACATACTAACTTTGTCGATGTTCCGTTGCCATTAAGATAGTTAGGCAAATCACTGTTGATTTTAAAATATATTTTATTAAAGTCGCCGTTTTTAACGTTAAGTGATATATCTTTAGCCTGTGAAGTTACTGTCTCACCTGCTTTGGCGATGAAATAACTTGATGCGATGTAATTCTCATATATAATTCCGCGGTCGATATTAATTTCAGACCCGTTTGTTATTTTATATTTTCCGCCTGGTATTTTAACTGCGGTAATGCCATTTCCTAATGAAACCTGGTTGTCAAAAACTACTTTACGCTGCGACCACATATCCATCCGAAAATCGTCTATTGAAAAAACCGAGTTTTGGAAATTATACCTGATTGCTTTACTGGGTTCTTCATTTTGACGTCGGTAGTTATAATTGTAGTTATAATCGTTGTACTGTGAAGAATATTCTTCACTGCCAAATAGTCCGTTATCGCCAATCCCTACTTTGTATGACCTGCTGGCGGGTGAATATACTGACATGATGGTATTCATCTCAGCGGTTTTTTGCCCGGTGGATGAATGTACCACACTGAGTGTATTTATATATAGATTTAAACCTTTTGATACCAAACCTATGGTAAACGCTATTAGGGTAAACAGTATCGCGATAATGGGAGTGGTTTTCCATGCTAATTCGCGCTTATCAATTTTTTTCAAAATCAAATAATTAATGGGGGATACCACTAAAATATAAATTATCAGATACATGATAATAGCGGAAATGCTGGGAGGTTTAACAGATGTAGGCATCATATCAAGGCCGTCTGCTATGCGTGATGTGAAAAATCTGGTATGGCTGAATGAATAGCAGATGGCTCTTAGCAACTTTCTTTGATTTGCGTCAATGGTTAATTCCGGGTCAAAATCGAGTAAAACCACTTTGCCAATGCCAAGCAGCTTAACTTTTTTGCCTTTTTCCGGCAATATTGATTTAAAAAATGGTGTATCCAATCTGCCCGGCACTCCGCCATTTCCAACAATAACGCACCCGCCGTTGCTGACCCATCCAATAATTGCTTCCTTTACTTTTGGGCTGTTAAAACTGTTTTCGGTAACATTTGAAGGCAGATACAATATTTCTGCCGCGCGATATCCTTCCGCGTTATCCGGCAATATATTAGGCTCTACCGAACCGGTCAGGATATTCATATTATTGCCGCCATAGTTGTAATTATAATTGTTGTTTACATCTTCGACGCCATTGGTAACAGCCATGTATTTGGCAGGCAGGTTAGATTTTTTTTGTTTTGTCAGAGTTCCCGAAACACCACCTGGTGCACCAATTGGAAGACCACCTGGAGCACCACCAGGTGCAGCAGCGGGAGCATCATCAGGACTTACAGTTGCAGAACCATTGTTATCGTTGATATTCAGATTAGTTGTCGGGTCAAACACATCGCCATTCATGAAATCAAGACCGTGTCCGCCGGCAGATAACACAAAACGGTCATTTGCGGAAAATTGCCTTGCGGTTACTGTTGTTGAAGTAATGTTTTTTCCATTTGATACAAAGGACAACTTGAAGTTGGTTTGTATATCTCGCGGATTGCAGTATATGAAACGCAGTTGATTACAATTTGCCGGAAAAACCGCGGGGAAATAATAATCTTTGCATATTCGGGTTTCACTTTGCAGGTTCCCCTGTGTTAAAATGAACTCGCCTTTGATTTCACTGCCATTATTCACCACTGTAATGGCAATTGGCATCGGTGAACCCGGCATGTAATTTCCGGAATAACCGGCAACAGCCACTAAACTCAAAGCAGCAAAAGAAGGAACAGCAGCTGCCAGCAATAAAAATAAAATTAAACGCATCGAAAATCTCCTGAAAGATGCTAATTAGTCATTAGATTGAAGATATTTTATATTTTATAGACTACGTTGTCAAAGCGTATAAATTTATGAACTGTTCACCTTTTGCTGATAATCTTTTTTACATCGATTAATAGGATAAATAAGATTTAATGTTGTTATATCTTTAAGAACCACGATAGAAATCTTAAATAATTTTCGCTTACCTTCAGCAGACTTGGGTAGTCGCATTAAGATGGAATGTTGTAGAGACGCAAAATCTTGCGTCTTTACTTAAGACTATTTTATTATTGAAATCCTATTAATCGATGTGAAATTAAAGACTGTTAGTAACCACTCCCTTCGTCACTGAGGTGACACCTCCCTCAAGAGGAAGGCATAATTTGCCATTTACCATTTGCCATTTACAATTTGACTCGTTCCGCTATAGACTTATCCCCATTTCCTGCGGTATACTTTCTCATCATAACTTGTAGGGAAAATTAATGGAATTGTCTGAAAAGTCGGCTGGTGCGGTAGTATTTCGGGTAGCGGAGGATGGTTCTCTGCTTTACCTGCTGCTGCTGCCTGCCGAAAGCAAACCATGGGGATTTCCCAAGGGTAAAATGCAGTTGTATGAGTGTGAATTAGACACTGCTAAACGCGAAATACGCGAGGAAGCGGACCTGCATGATTTAACTTTTTACACAGATTTCCGCGAGTCAGTGATATATTCATTTAACCGGGGTCAGCATACGGTGACTAAAGAAGTTGTATATTTTATAGCAAAAGCGGATAAAGGCACACCTTCCATATCCCGCGAACATATTCGCTGCCGTTGGACTACATTAGATGAAGCGATGAAATTGGTCGTTCATGAGAATACCATCCGAATACTGCAACTGGCTGATGAATATATAAAAACGAAATTATTAGACATGTCCGGAAATAAATAATGGCATTTTTTGGACTCTTTTTCCGCCATACAGCGTTGTTCATTTTACGTTTATCAATCCAGATAAAGTATAAACCGAACGCCTTGTCTGACGAAAAAATTGCTTCAAAATCTACTCATTTCATATTTCCAGACAAGTCTATTGTAAATTTATCGTTTAGCTCATTATTTTTAATGATATAATACTACCAATACTATGGAAAACATCGATAACGAATTTATTGTAGAACGATGGCGCGAATTGCAGCAAATGCAGCGCGATTATGAACGGGCAAGAGATGAAGAAGATGAATTACGCGCGGAGACAGCATATCTCCGCATGAAATTAGCTGACTCTTATGCGCGTCAGGGTAAAATTCATCGTGCTATTTCTGAATATAAGCGGGCAATAAAAATGGATCGCGAAAACGGCGCATTTTATTGCCGGTTGGCCGACGCCTATGTCGCTGCCGAGACGATACCTGCCGCTATGGAAGCATATAAAAAAGCCATTCGATTTGCCCCGTTGTTAGCCGAACCACACAGCAGTCTTGGCGATCTTTACATGCGCTATTCCATGTTCAACCCGGCGTTGGAGCATTATAATCTGGCGGTTAAGCTGGAACCGGACCGCGCGTTTTACCATTATCAATTGGCCGATATTATGGAACGTACCGGTATGCTTCGCGAGGCGATGAACCACCTGACAATAGCGGCAGAGCTGGCACCGCGAGTGGCATTTTATCGTTTCCGGCTGGGAACCCGGCATCAAGCCGCTGGAAACCATGAAATGGCATATCACCATTATTCTGAAGCGGTGCGGTTGGCAGTATTTGACGATTATTATTACGTGCGGCTGGCAGGTATGGCAGTGTTGACTGATCGCCGCGAGGAAGCCGTGGTTCAAATGGAACGCGCAGTGCAGATTAGACCCCGCAACGAAGCATACCAGGCATTGTTAATTATATTGTATCGAATTACCGGACGCTTTTCGCTGGCGGCTGATATGATACGAAAATTGCCGCGAATAGGACCGTATGACGCGGATTTTATCAGTCGGCGATTAATTGAATGGAATATAAACGGCGATTTCAGCGAGTATCTGAAGGAGGCGGCTGATGGCAGAACTGCGACCATGCAAATCAATTGAAGATATAAATGAAATGCTGGTGGAAAGCGGAAGTAAAACGGTACTGTTATTGAAACATTCCACCGTTTGCCCGATATCTTCAAACGCTTACGCAGAAGTAGCTAAATTTGCGCAGAATAATAAGGAAACCCCAGTTTATATTGTATTAGTACGAGAAAGCCGGCCCGTCTCCTTGCATCTGGCAGAGATAACCGGCGTCACTCATCAGTCGCCGCAAATTATACTAACGGGGTAGTCGGTTAGCTCCTCCTGTGCTACAATTACCCCATGACATCTTCTGATATTAATAAAGTATTAATAGCCGGCTACGATTACCCAGATACATATAGGGAATTTGTAGAAATGTTTCCT
>Ga0194052_1000576_pt1 | contig 23025 bp, 17 predicted proteins | sample SepL226m_MetaG_FD_160117 | JGI IMG/M metagenome (GOLD analysis project Ga0194052, IMG submission 160117) | Anoxic zone freshwater microbial communities from boreal shield lake in IISD Experimental Lakes Area, Ontario, Canada - Sep2016-L227-6m | ecosystem: Environmental > Aquatic > Freshwater >...
CGCGGTGAGGCGGTTCGGAGGCGGGGTCGACGGAGGCGTGGCCAGGATCCTGGCAGCGGAGGCCGTGCTGACGGGGAGGCTCAGGGACTTGGGATCAAACTTGCCCGGCGTCTGGGCGGACAATCCCGCGACCAAAAAGACAGCTGCGAAGGCACCTTGCAGAGGATGCTGCTGAACCATGGGTTCACTCCTTTGATTGTGAATTTGTCGAATTATTCCAATTATTATCAACAAATCAAGTTAATTCGATCCCTCCCGGAGGCTCCCATCAACGCGAACCTGCTATCCCAGCGTCGGCCAGGTATTCCGCTCCTGGCGGTGGGGCTCTAGGCTGAGGCATGTCTCTGGCTCCGCTCCCGCTGTCGTCCAAGGTCACGGTCCTCCGGGGCCTGGGCCAGGCGCGGGCGGCGGCGCTGCAGGAGGCGGGCATCGACACCCTGCGGGACCTGCTGTGGGCGCTGCCCTTCCGCTACGTGGACCGGGGCAGCCTGAAGCCCCTGGGCAGCCTGGAGCTGCGGGGCTTCGAGCCCCAGGAGCCGGGCCTCGTGACGGTGCTGGGGACCATCCAGGACCTGCGCCAGAGCACCACGCGGGTGCAGCACATGACCCTCACGGAGGTGCTGCTGAGCGATGGCACCGGCACCCTGCGCCTCATCTGGTTCAACCAGCCTTACCTGGGCCGGAGCCTGAAGGTGGGCGACCGGCTGCTGGTCTTCGGGACCCTGGCGGTGGGTCGGCACGGGCTGGAGATGCGGGGGCCGCAGTTCGAGCTCCTGGAGCGCACGGGCGACATCGGCTGGGTGCGGCGCTACCTGCCCCTCTACCGGCGCCTGGGCGCGCTGCCCGGCCGGGCCCGGCAGAAGCTGGTGGCCGAGGCGCTGCCCCGGGTCCACGTCGCCGAGGAGTGGCTGCCCCTGGAGCTCTCCCGGGACCTGCCAGACACCCTGACGGCCCTGCGCCTGCTGCACGAGCCGCCGGACGAGAGCGACCCCCGGGCCCTGGAGGAGGGCAGCACTCCCGCCCACAGCCGTCTGGCTTCGGAGGAGCTCTTCGCCTTCTCCCTGGGCGTGGCCCTGCGCCGGGCCGGGCGCCTGAAGCGGCCGGGCCTGGTGGTGCCCACCTCGCCGGAGCTGCGGGAGCGGCTGCGGGGCTTCCTGCCCTTCCACCTCACCGCCGCCCAGCGCCGGGCCTTCCGGGAGCTGGTGGCGGACCTCACCTCGGGCCGGGTCATGAACCGGCTGCTCCAGGGCGACGTGGGCAGCGGCAAGACCCTGGTGGCGCTGCTCGCCATGGCCATGGTGGCCGAGACCGGCGGGCAGGGGGCGCTGCTGGTGCCCACGGAGGTCCTGGCCCGCCAGCACGCGGACAGCTTCCGCCGCTACCTGGGCCCCCAGGCCGACGCCCTCCAGCTGCTGCTGGGCGGCATGAAGGCCGCCGAGAAGCGGGCGGCCCTGGCCCGCATCGCCAGCGGCGAGGCCCGCTACGTGCTGGGCACCCACGCCCTGTTCCAGGAGGCCGTGGCCTTCCATCGGCTGCAGCTGGTGGTGGTGGACGAGCAGCACCGCTTCGGCGTCAAACAGCGCGAGGCCCTCAAGGAGAAGGGCGGCGACCCCCACTGGCTGGTCATGAGCGCCACGCCCATTCCTCGGTCGCTGGCCCTGGCGGTCTTTGGCGACCTGGACCAGAGCGTGCTGGACGAGCTGCCCCCGGGTCGCCAGCCCATCACGACCAAGCTGCACAAGCCCGAGTTCGCGGAGCGGGCCTGGGAGCGGGTGCGCAAGGAGCTGGCCCAGGGCCGGCAGGCCTTCGTGGTGAGTCCGAGCATCGATCCTTCGGACGAGGCCAAGGTGCCCCTGCGCGACATCCAGGCCATGGAAGGCCTGCTGCGCGGCATCTTCCCGGATGAGGCCATCGAGGTGGTCCACGGCCGCCTCAAGGCCGATGAGATGGCCAGCCGCATGGGGCGCTTCGTGCGGGGCGAGGCCGGCATCCTGCTGGCCACCACGGTCATCGAGGTGGGCGTGGATGTGCCCAACGCCACGGTGATGGTGGTGGACCACGCCGAGCGCTTCGGCCTCAGTCAGCTGCACCAGCTGCGGGGCCGGGTGGGCCGCGGCGAGCACCCCAGCCACTTCCTCATGCTCAGCGGCTCCGAGACGGAGCGCCTCCAGACCCTGGTGGAGACCCAGGACGGCTTTCGCATTGCTCAGCGGGACCTGGAGCTGCGCGGTCCCGGGGAGTTCTTCGGGGTCAAGCAGGCGGGCCTGCCCCGCTTCCAGGTGGCGGACATCGTGCGCGACCGGGCCCTGCTCCTGCGCTGCCGCGACGCCGCCGACCGCGCCCTGACCCTGGGCCTCAGCGAGGCTCAGACCGAGTGGCTGCGGCGGGAGCAGGCGCGGCTGAAGCTGGCCGAGATCAGCTGAGACCTTGGGCCTGCTGGTTCGGGGCTACTTCCCCAGCCGGTTGGCGATCCGCTCCCGGAGCACCTCGGGGACGAGCTCCGACAGGTTGCCGCCCATGCCGCCGATCTCCCGCACCAGGCGGCTGCTCACGGCGCTGTATTTCTCCTTGGGCATCAGGAAGACCGTCTCCAGCTCCGGCGCCAGCTTGCGGTTCATGAGGGCCATCTGGAACTCGTATTCGAAGTCGCTGAAGGCCCGCACGCCCCGCACGATCACCTGGGCGTTCTGAGCCTTGGCGAAGTCCACGAGCAGGCCATGGAAGGAGGTGATCTCCACGTGGGGCAGGGTGGTGGTCAGCTCCTCGAGCATGGCCACCCGCTCCTCCACCGTGAAGGCCGGGGACTTGGAGGGGTTGTGCAGCACCGCCACCACCAGCCGATCCACCAGCTTCGCGGCCCGCTGGACGAGGTCCCAGTGGCCGAGGGTGACGGGATCGAAGGAGCCTGGGTAGATGGCCGTACGCACAGAAACTCCGGGGTGGGGTTCCAGCCTAACGCACTGGCCCTGGAACCGGTGGTCCAGTCTCGGCGTGCGCTGCGTCACCGCGTTGGGTTACAGTGGCTGCATGGACCAGAAACGGGGCGTCGGGCTGCTTTTCGGCGGGGAATCCCCGGAGCACGAAGTTTCCATCGTCACCGCCAGGGCCATTGCGGAGCACCTGGATCCCGCCTGCTTCGTGGTGCGCCCCATGGGCATCGCGCGCAACGGCGTGTGGGTGGTCACCGGGGATCCCTTCGCCCGGCTGGCCGCGGGGGAGCTGCCAGCGCGCGGCGTACACCCCTTCCTGCCCCTGGAGCAGGGCGCCGAGGCCACGCCCCTGCCCGATATCTTCTTCAACGCCCTGCACGGCGCGGGCGGTGAGGACGGCCAGATCCAGGGCTACCTGGAGCTCCTGCACCGGCCCTACACCGGGGCGGGCCTGCTGGCCATGGCGGCGGGCATGGACAAGTGGATCACCAAGCGCCTCTGGGAGTCCGAGGGCCTGCCGGTGGTGCCCTACGTGGGACTCACCGAGGAACGCTGGAACCGGGAGCGCACCGCCTGCCTGACTGAATGCGCCGGACTGGGCCTGCCGCTCTTCGTGAAGCCCGCCAACCTGGGCAGCAGCATCGGGGTGGAGAAAGTGAAGGGCGACGGGGACCTGGCCGCGGCTCTGGACCGTGCCTTCACCTATGACCGCCGGGTGCTGGTGGAGCAGGGGCTGGATGTCCGGGAGATCGAGGTGGCAGTTCTCGGTGGCGACGACCCGCTGATCTCCAAGCCTGGCGAGGTGATCGTCGCGGATGAGTTCTACACCTTCGAGGACAAGTACATCCATGGCCGCAGCCGGACGGAGATCCCGGCCCAGATCTCCGCCGACCTGACGGACCTGGTGCGGGGCCTGGCCGCCCAGGCCTTTGCCGCCTCAGACGGCTACGGCATGGCCCGGGTGGACCTGTTCCTGGAGCGCCCCACGGGCCGGGTCTTCCTCAACGAGCTGAACTTCATCCCGGGGTTCACCAGCATCTCCATGTATCCCAAGATGATGGCCGCGAGCGGCGTGCCTTATGCCGAGCTGCTGACCCGGCTCATCGATCTGGCGGTGGCCCGCCACGCCCAGATGGCGGCCAAGCAGAAGGGCTTCCAGTCCGGCAGTGACTGGTTCCGGAATCCTCAAGTCTGACCGCCCGACGGCCGATACCTCCCCCATGGACGTGGTCGGCATTGCACTCTCGGGTCTCCGCGCTGCAAGCGCAGGACTGACCGTGCAGGCCAGCAACGTGGCCAACCAGCAGTCGGACGGTTTCAAGGCCAAGCGAGCCGACCTGGTGGCTGAAGCCTCGGGGGGGGTGCGGGTGTCGGGGGTTAGTGAAGACCCGACACCCGCCGGCCCCGGCGGCTCGAACGTGGACCTCGCCACCGAAGCGGTGCAGGGCATGAGCCTGGAAGTCATGTACAAGGCCAATCTGGCCGTGCTGCGAACCCAGAGCGAGCTGGATAAGGTGACGCTGGACCTCAAGGGGTAGCTGATAGCGGATAGCTGAAAGCCGCTTTCCCACTACACTATCCCCATGCACGCACGCACCTGGCTCTCGGTTCTGTCGCTTCCCCTGGTGGCGGCCTTCACCCTGCCAGTGGTGCAACAGGGCACGCCGCCTAAGCCCGCGGCCAAGGCCGGGGCCAAGGCCGCGCCCCAGGATCCCCTCGCCGGCCTCTCGGACATCCAGGACGTGCTCTCGCTCGTCCAGCAGAACTATGTGGATCCGCCGGACATGGAGAAGGTCCTCGCGGGTGGTATCCAGGCGGTGCTCGAGCGCTCGCATCCCCTCAACGCCTACCTCTCGGCGGAGGACCTGCGGCTGCCGGATCCGGGTCCCGCCTCCGTGGGGCTGACGGTCCTGAAGCGCGGCATCTACGCCAGTGTCCTGGCCGTCACGCCGGGGGGACCCGCCGCCAAGGCCGGCATCCAGCCCGGGGACGTGCTCCGCAAGATGGATGGGGACTCGGTGGGTCGGCTCAGCGCCTGGGCCCTGGAACGCAGGCTGCGCGGGCCGGTCGGTTCTTCCCTGGACCTCTATCGCTACAACGCCACCGGGGACCTGACCAAGACCACCGTGGTGCGTGCTCTGCCTGGTCATGCCGAACTGACGGTGACGCCAGGCACCGGAGCCCTGCTGGTGGCCCTGCCGGATCTGCTCCCGGGCCGGGCCGAAGAACTGAAGAAGGCCCTGGCGACGGCCGACCGCGGCCAGACCCTGGTGCTGGACCTCCGCCTGTGCGAGCGGGGTGCCATGGACGAGGCGGCCCTCGTGGCGGGTCTGCTCGGTGCCAAGGGTTCCTTCGCCACGGTGCAGGAGGCCGGCAAGCCGGACCTCGCCCTGCCCGTGACGGGCGGTGGCGCTCCCTTCGCCCGCCTGGCCCTCCTGGTGGGCCGCTCCACCCTCGGCGCCCCGGAAGTGTTGGCCGCCTGCCTCAAGAAGGGGGGTGCCCGCACCTTCGGGGAGCGCACCCCGGGCCTCGGTGTCGAGCGCTCGCGCTTCCTGCTGAAGCAGGGTGGGGCCGTGGAGCTGGTCTCCCGGCGCTGGCTCGGTGTCGGTGGTGAGAAACTTGACCGTCAGGGGGTGGCCCCGGAGCAGGTGCTCCGCCTCGCCGAGACCGATGACGCCCTGGCCAAGGTGCTCACGGCCCTGGCCACGCCGCCCCCGCCGCCCAAGGCCGCGGCCCCTGAGAAGACGCCCGAAGGCGCTCCGATGGTGCCCCCTCACATCGTTCCGAAGAAGCCGAATCCCTGATGGCCAAAGGCCGGGGGAAGCGCACCTCCACCCTGGCGCTGCTCGGCTGGGCTGTGCTGGTGCTGGGCCTGGGGTTGGTCACCGGGCTGGTGCTGGGGCAGCAGGGCTGCGGCCGGCGCCACCCGCCTGCGCCGCGCGAGGAGCCGAAGCCTGAGCCGAAGAAGAACAACCCGAAAGCCCCGGAGCCGAAGGCCAAGCCCACGGAACCCGTGCGACCCGCCGAAGCCGTGAAGCCCCCCATTCCGGAACCTGGGCAGGGCCTCCCCCGCCTGGCGCTGGTCATCGACGACCTGGGCTACATCCAGCCGGAGCTGGTGACCCGGCTTTGCAGCCTGCCGGTGCCCCTGAGCGTGGCCGTGCTGCCCTACCTGGAATACACGCGGGAGAGCGCCGAGATCGCCCACCGCCTGGGCAAAGAGGTGATGCTGCACCTGCCCATGGAGCCCCTCGGCTACCCCGGTCCCGGCCACGACCCGGGTCCCAACGCGATCCTCTTCAACCTGGCAGAGCCTGAAGTCCGCCGGCGCGTGCGCCTGGCCCTGGATGACATCCCGCACCGCAGCGGCGTCAACAACCACATGGGCAGCCGCATCACGCCCGACCGCGAGCGCATGAAGTGGGTGCTGCAGGAGCTCAAGGCCCGGAAGCTCTTCTTCGTGGACAGCCGCACCGAGAAAGACAGCGCCGCCTTCGACGTGGCCCAGGAGCTGGGCATTCCGGCGGTGCAGCGGCGGGTCTTCCTGGATGACGACAAGGCCTTCCCGGAGATGGAGAAGCAGTGGGAGCGGGCCCTCAAGCTGGCCGAGAAGGACGGCTTCGTGCTGGTCATCGGCCACATCTATCCGGAGACCGTCGCGGCCCTGGAGAAGCTGGTGCCCCGGGCCAAGGGGCAGGTGCGCTTCGTGACCGCGGGGCAGCTGGCCCGGTGATAGGCTGGCCAGCAGTGATGAGGAGCAGCGGTCCATGGGCTTTCTTCCGGTTCTCGCGGTAGGTGTCGGGGCGGCCCTGGGTGCCTGGCTGCGCTGGGGCTTGGGCCTGCTGATGAATCCACTGCTGGCGGAAGTGCCCATGGGCACCCTGGCCGCGAACCTGCTGGGCGGCTACCTGGTGGGCTTGGCCGTGGCCCTGTTCACCCAGCACCCGGGGCTGGCCCCCGAGGCCCGGCTGTTCATCATCACGGGCTTCCTGGGTGGGCTGACGACCTTCTCGACCTTTTCCGCCGAAGCGGTGCACCTGATCACCCGGGGAGAGTACGGCTGGGCGGCGGCCCACATGGGATTGCACCTGGCAGGCTCGCTGGCGATGACCATGCTTGGGTTGTGGACGTTCAAGAGCTTCATCAAGGCCTGAGCGTCCGGGGGGTGGCGTCATGAAGGGCACCTACCTGATCTTCTTCATGCAAGAGGACCGCACGAACCACGGGATCCTGGCCTACGAGTGGCTCCTCAAGGAGGCACGCCACCTGGGCCTGCGGGGCGGTTCGGCCTTCAAGGCCATCGCGGGCTTCGGCCGTCATGGCCTCATCCACGCGGACCACTTCATCGAGCTGGCGGGGGACCTGCCGATCGAGGTGGCCTTCATGGTCACCGAGGAAGAAGCCGACCGCCTCATGGCTGCCGTGGCCGCCGAGGGCCTGGAGATGGTCTACGTGCGGCTGCCCGGGGAGTGCGGGGTGATCGGCGCGCACCAGGCCTAGTGTCCGCAGCCGCAGCCACCGGTGAAGGCCGCGCTGCGGGCGGCGCGGACCATGCCCAGGCCTTCCCGGCCGATGAGCGCCGCCAGGGCCAGGGCCGAGACTGCATCCACCCACCAGAGGGCGGGGGAGAGCAGAAACAGCAAGCTGCCTGCCAGCAGGACACCGGAGAGCTGGATGCAGGCCAGGCTGCAGGCGGCGTCCGCGGCCAGGGTCGCGCTGTCCAGGGCCTGGGCCGCGCGCAGCTTCGCCCGCCAGAGGAAGGCCATGAAGGAGAGCGACAGCAGGGCGATGATCAGGCCCGGCAGCGTGGTGGGCGGGTGGGTCCGGGCGGTCAGCTGCAGCACGGCGCCGCCGGCGATACCCATGGCCAGGGCCAGGAAGAGCCAGCCGATGCGGAGCGTCGCCTGGCGCTCCCGGGCGAGGTTGCCGTGGTCCAAAAGTTTCCAGAGGACCAGCAGCGCCGAGGCCACCTCGATGAAGCTGTCCGCGCCGAAGCCGAAGAGGGCCACGGAGTCGTCGGCCCAGCCGAAGGCCATGGAGACCACGCCCTCCAGCAGGTTGTAGGCGATGGTCAGGCCAGCCAGCCAGAGGGCGCGACGGCGCCAGTCCACGGCCTTCATGCCTGGGCTTCGCGGACCTTCCGGGCCTTCACCAGCACCAGGGTGGAGCCTGTGGGGGTGCGCTCCATGAAGACCTCGTCCATGACCTGACGCATGAAGAACACGCCCCGGCCGCCGGGCTTGAGCAGGTTCTCGGGCAGGTTGGGATTGGGAAGGGCGTCCAGGTCCACGCCGGGACCCTTGTCTTCGATGCGGATCTCGAAGCGGTCCGCCTGGGGCGTGAAGGTCACCTTGAGGGGCTTGTCCTTGTCCAGCTTGTTGCCATGGCGCATGGCGTTGGCGATGCCTTCCTGGATGGCCAGCCAGAGGCGCTCACCGTCCTCCTGGGTGAAGCTCAGGTGCTTGAGGAACTCCGCGCCCACCACCTGGATCAGGTCGATGAACCGCAGATCCGTATTGCAGGTGAGGACGACGGGCAGCAGCGCGGGATGGGCCATGGACGACAATACCCTTTCACAGACCAGAAGAACCAAGCCCAAGGTACTTGGAATCCAGCCACGGGAGCCAGTGGTTTTGCCGAAGAGGCCCCCGGGGAGGGCCGGGCGGGTGCCCTGGATCACAATTAAGAATAGTTGGTCCTAAATATGGAGAATTAGGGGATACTCCTCTCTGGCGTCGGTTGCGCCGGTTCGGAGGAAGTCATGAAAGCAAGGTGGTGGCTGGTTTTGCTGGTGCTGCTGGCAGGTTTCGGGGTGCTGGGACTGGGGGGGCGGCAGATCGCCCAGAATGCTCCGCCCATCCCGCAGCGGGTGGTGGCTGAGGACGGCACCCTCCTGGTGGGACCCGGTCAGATCCTCGCGGGCCAGGTGAGCTACCTGGGCCACGGCGGGCAACACATCGGCTCCATCCTTGGTCACGGCTCCTACCTGGCGCCGGACTGGACGGCCAAGGCCCTGCACCAGTGGGCGGTGGGCACCCTGGCCGGCGTGACCGCCCGGGGCGTTTCCCCGGCGGAAGCCAGGGCCCAGACCGTGGCTTTATTTCAGAATAATAAGTATGAAATAGCCACCGACACCCTGAAGCTGGATGCGGCCCAAGCCCAGGCCTACCTCCAGACCCGCGCGGAGCTGGCCCGCATCGCCGTGGAGGGCGACAAGGAAGCCGCCATCCCCGCCCGCTGGATTCCCACCCAGGCCGAGGGCGAGCGGGTGGCCGACTTCTGGCTGTGGACCGCCTGGACCGCCGCGGCGCGCCGGCCCGGCTCCGAGGCCAGCTACACCCAGAACTGGCCCCATGAGCCCCTGGTGGGCAACACCATCACGCCCATCAGCCACCTCTGGAGCATCCTCTCCATCATCCTGCTGATCCTGGGCGTGGGCCTCATGGTCTGGCACCACGCCAGCCAGCCTGCCGAGGACTTCCCCGCACCCCAGGCGATCCCCGCGGCACCCGCCACCCCCAGCCAGCGCTGGTCGGCCCTCTACTTCGCGGTGGCCATGGCCCTGTTCCTGGTGCAGATCGGCATGGGTGTCCTGACCGCCCATGACGCCGTGGAAGGCAACGCGCTCTACGGCGTGGACCTGTCCCGCATCCTGCCCTACGCGGCCTCCCGCACCTGGCACCTGCAGCTGGCCGTCTTCTGGATCGCCACCTGCTGGCTGGCCACGGGCCTCTACCTGGGCCCCAAGCTCAGCGCCAAGGAGCCCAAGGGCCAGTGGATCGGCGTGGCCGGCCTGCTGGTGGCCCTCGTGGTCGTTGTCGTCGGGGCCCTCACGGGCGCCCACCAGGCCATCCTGGGCAAGCTGTCGGGATCGTTCATGCTGGGCCATCAGGGCTATGAATACGTGGAGCTGGGCCGCCTCTGGCAGATCCTGCTCACCGTGGGCATGATCGGCTGGCTGGTGATGGTGGTGCGGGCCCTGCTGCCCGCCCTGCGCGGCGAGAAGGGCCGCGTGGGTCTGCTCAAGCTCTTCGTTCTGTCCGCCGTCGCGATCCCGCTCTTCTACTCCGCGGGCTTCATGTACACCCGTGAGACCCACATCGCCATGGCCGAATACTGGCGCTGGTGGGTGGTCCACCTCTGGGTGGAGGGCTTCTTCGAGGTCTTCGCCACCGTGGCCATCGCGCTGCTCACCACCCGCATGGGCCTGCTCCGCGAGAGCACTGCTCTGCGCGCCGTGAGCCTCTCCGTGGGCCTCTTCCTCGGCAGCGGCATCATCGGCACCTTCCACCACCTCTACTACACGGGCTCCCCGGCCTCCATCTCGGCCCTGGGCTCCGTGTTCAGCGCCCTGGAGATCGTGCCTCTCACCATCGTGGGCTTCGAGATCGCGCAGAGCCTCAAGGCCGGCCGGGCCCTGGGCAGCGGCTACGAGTGGCCCTTCAAGTTCTTCGCCGCCGTCTGCTTCTGGAACCTGCTGGGCGCCGGCGTCTTCGGCATGCTCATCAACCCGCCTTCGATCCTCTACTTCAGCCAGGGCCTCAACACCACGCCCATCCACAGCCACGCCGCGCTCTTCGGGGTCTACGGCTTCCTGGCCATCTCGCTCATGCTGTTCGCCCTGCGCGGCATGACCCCGGACAAGGCCTGGGACGAGAAGTGGCTGCGCTACGGCTTCTGGGGCCTGAACCTGGGCCTGGTCCTCATGCTGGTCTTCTCTCTGATTCCCAGCGGCCTCTACCAGTTCGTGCAGAGCCTCGAGCACGGCACCTGGTATGCCCGCAGCGCGGCCGTGGTGCAGAGCCCCCTCATGCGCACCTTCACCTGGCTGCGCATGCCCGGCGACGTCCTCTTCGGCCTCGGCGCCCTCGCCGTGATCACCTTCACCTTCAAGGCCGTCATCGGCGCCTGGGGCTGGAAGACCGCCGAAGCGACCGCACCTGCCAAGCCTGCAGCCGAAGGCGAACCTGCCTTCGCGCTTCATCAGGACTGATAAAGGGAATTGCCACCAAGGCACCAAGACACCAAGAACTGCAAGGGCTTCTGCTCTGCTTTTCTTGGTGCCTTGGTGCCTTGGTGTCTTGCTGGCGGAATTGTTCTTTCCGCCTCACCCGCTGTTGCGCAGTCCCGCGGCGAGGCCGTTGATGGACAGGAGGATGCCGCGCTCGGTGCGGCCGTCGAGGTCGCCGGCGCGGTAGCGGCTCAGCAGCTCCACCTGGAGATGGTTCAGCGGGTCCAGGTAGGGGAAGCGGTGCTGGATGGAGCGCCGCAGGGTGGGGTTGTCCTCCAGCAGCTCTGCCTGGCCGGTGATGGTGCGCAGGGCCTCGAGGGTGGCCGCGCACTCCTGCTCGATGCGCCCGAAGATGCGGGTCCGCAGGGCCGCGTCGCCCACCAGGTCCGCGTAGCGGCTGGCGATGGCCAGGTCCACCTTGGCCAACACCATGTCCAGGTTGGAGAGGAGGCTGCGGAAGGGGGGCCAGTGGGCGTACATCTCCCGCAGCAGCGCCAGCCCCACCTCGCCCCGCGCCGCGCGGAAGGTCTGCACCGCCGAACCGAAGCCGTACCAGCCCGGCAGCATGAGGCGGCACTGGCCCCAGCTGAAGACCCAGGGGATGGCCCGCAGGTCCGTGATGGCCCGGCCGCCCTTGCGGCTGGCGGGCCGCGAGCCGATGTTCAGGCGGGCGATCTCGGAGATGGGCGTGGACTCCCAGAAGTAGCGCTCGAAGCCTTCAGTCTCATAGACCAGGTTGCGGTAGGCCGCGCAGGCTTCCGCGGACAGGAGGTCCATGGCTGCGGAGAAACGCGGGTCCTCGCCATCGCCGGGGCCCTGGGGCAGGCTGGCCTCCAGGGTGGCGGCCACCAGCACCTCCAGGTTGCGGCGGCCCACGGCGGGGTGGCCGTATTTGGCGGCGATGACCTCGCCCTGCTCTGTGAGGCGGATCTGGCCGTTCACCGCGCCCGCGGGCTGGGCCAGGATGGCCTCGTAGGCCGGGCCGCCGCCGCGGCCCACGGAGCCGCCGCGGCCGTGGAAGAGGCGCAGCCGCACGCCGTGGCGCCGGGCCACGGCCACCAGGTCCTGCTCGGCCTTGTAGAGCTCCCAGCGGGAGGTGACAAAGCCGCCGTCCTTGTTGCTGTCCGAGTAGCCCAGCATCACCTCCTGCTCGCCGCCCCGGCTGTCCAGCAGGCGCCGGTAGAGGGGCAGGGCCAGCAGGCGGTCCATGATGGCGCCGCAGCTGCGCAGGTCCTCGATGGTCTCGAAGAGCGGGATCAGGTTGATATCCAGGTGGCCTTCGGCGGGCCGGAGCAGGCCGGTCTCCCGCAGCAGCACCGCGGCCTCCAGCAGGTCCGAGACGCCCTCGGTGTGGCTGATGATGCAGTTGGGCACAGCCGCCAGGCCCAGGCGCTGCTGGGCCCGGGCCACGGTGCGGAAGAGGCCCAGCTCCGCCTGGGTCTCCTCGCTGTAGGCCAGGAAGGGCGAGGCCAGGGGGCGCGGACTCGCCAGCTCCGCCGCCAGCAGGGCGATGCGCGCCTCCTCATCGAGGGCCAGGTAGCCGGTGCCCGGCTGGAGGGTCTCCAGCAGCTCGGCCACCACCCGGCCGTGGACCTCGGAGGTCTGGCGCAGGTCCAGGGGCACCAGGTGGAAGCCGAAGACCGCCACGGCGCGGCGCAGGTCCCGCAGGCGGCCCCGGGCCAGGCGGCGGCCGCCGTGGGCCCGCAGGGAGCGGTCCAGGGTGTCGAGGTCCGTCTTCAGCTCGGCCGCCGAGCCGTAGGGCGCCACGACCTCTGCCGGCGGCGCCGAGCCCGTCGGCAGAAGCTTGCGCCGGGTGGCTTCGAGGCGCGCGGAGATGAGGGACTGGGCCAGCCGGTAGGCCTCGTCGGCCCGCTGGGGGGAGCTGCTCGGGGACTTCGCCGCTAGGTTCAGCACCTCCTGGGAGGCCTTCGACACCTGTAGGCTGAGGGAAAGCTCGGAGCCGAGGCTCTCCAGCTCCCGCAGGAGGAAGTCCAGGATGGTCTGGGACTGCATCCGCAGCGCGCGCTCCAGCACCTCGGCGGTGACGAAGGGGTTGCCGTCCCGGTCCCCGCCGATCCAGCTGCCCAGCTGCAGGAAGGGCGGCAGCTCCGTGTCGCCCCAAGCGGGATCCAGGGCCAGGCGATCTTCCAGGTCCGCATAGAGGGCCGGGACCTCGCGCAGGAAGGTGCGCTCGAAGTAGGAGAGGGCGCTGGCCACCTCGTCTGCGACCGCAGGCCGGTGGGCGCGCAGCATCCGGGTCTGCCAGAGCAGCAGCACCTGGCGCTGCAGGTGCTCATCGCGCAGGGCGGTCTCCCGGGGCGTGGAGGTGGTGCGGTCGCGCTCCTCCAGCAGGTGGGCGATCTCCATCTGGGCGTTCAGGATGCTCTTGCGCTGCACCTCGGTGGGATGGGCCGTGAGCACCGGGCGCACCTGGGCGCCGTCGAAGAAGGCCTTGAGCCCCGCCGCGTCCAGGCCGGCCCCGGCGCCCTGCGCCAGCGCGTGGTCCAGAGAGCTGGGCCGGGGCGCGCCGTCCTCGGACCGGTGGGCCCGGGAGCGGCGGATGTGGTGCTGGTCCTCGGCCAGATTGGCCAGCTGGGAGAAATAGCTGAAGGCGCGGATGACCAGGATGGCCCGGCCCGGCGTGAGGGCCTGGAGGATGCCCTTGAGCTCCTTGACGGCCTCGGGGTCGCCGCCCCGGCGGAAGCGCACGGCGCAGCGCCGGATCTGCTCGATGAGCTCGAAGGTGGCCTCGCCCTCCTGCTCCCGCACCGTGTCGCCCAGCAGCCGGCCCAGCAGCCGGATGTCCTCTTTCAGCGGCAGGTCCTTGTCAGGCAGCGCGGCGTTCATGGGGCGATCCTTCCAGCAGGGCGGGGGGTCCAGCCAGCCTAGCGGAAGCGGGGGGAGATGCCACCCGGTCTACTCGGAGAAGGAGGCGCCCTCCACGCCCCGGAGCCGCTATGATGATTACCTGACCAATCCGGTCGGGATTTCGGGGCCGCCATGAAAGTGATCGTCGCCAAGACCGCGGGCTTCTGCTGGGGCGTGAAGCGCGCCATGGACGCGGTGCTGGAGGCCTCGGTGCGCAACGACGGGCGCGCGGTGCAGACGCTGGGCCCGCTCATCCACAACCCGCAGGCCCTGGACCTCATCGGCAAGCGGGGGGTGGCGGTGGCCGAGTCCCCGGAGACGGTGCGGGACGGCACGGTGGTGATCCGGGCCCACGGCATCCCCATCCAGGACCTGCGCGGCCTCAAGGAGCGGCAGGCCCGAGGCGAGCTGAAGATCGTCAACGCCACCTGCCCGGAGGTGGCCAAGGTCCACCACAAGATCAAGAAGTGGAGTCCCAAGGGCTACTTCACGGTGATCCTGGGCACCCACGGCCACGCGGAGAGCGTGGCTCACCGCAGCTTTGCCGAGAGCGGCAGCGCCATTGTCGCGAACATGGCTGAGGCCGAGAAGCTCACGGAGGAGCAGGTGCAGAAGGTGCTGGTGGTGGCCCAGACCACCTTCACCGTGAAGGACTACCACGAGATCACGGACTACCTCCGGACCCGGGCCGGGGACGCGGTGTTCGAGAACACCATCTGCGAGGACACCTGGACCCGGCAGGAGGAGGCCGAGCGCCTGGCCCGCACCGTGGACGCGGTCATCGTCGTCGGCGGCAAGGCCTCCAGCAACACCAAGCACCTGGCGGAGCTGGCGGGGAAGCACGGCAAGCCCGTGCAGTATCTCGAGACCGCCGCGGAGCTGAACCTGTCGGCCTTTACGGGGAGCGAGACGGTCGGCGTGCTGGCGGGCGCCTCCACGCCCACCTGGCTGGTGGACGAGGTGGTGGACGTGCTGGAGCAGCTCGGGGACGGTCCCAGCCGCTGGCGCAACTTCCTCCAAGCGGCCTTCGGCGCATCTTTTCTCATGGCCATCGGCGCGGGCCTCATGACCCTCGGGGCGCACAAGTGGCTGGGCCTGCCCCTGGGCTGGCGCTACCCGGTGCTGACGGCCACCTATGTGATCGCCATGTACCTGCTCAGTCCCTTCCTGGACCCCCTCGGCCTGGGCGCCAAGGGGCCGGCCCGGGCCCGGTTTCTGGAGCGCAACCGCCGGATGCTGAAGGCGTCCGCGCTGGCGGCGCTGGGCCTCACGCTGGTGCTGGCGGCCACCCTCGGGCTCAAGGTGCTGCTGGTGGTGGTTGGTGCCTCCCTGGTGGGCGCCCTCTACAAGCACCGGTTCCCGGTGGGCGGCCGGATCTTCAGCCTGCGGAGCATCCCGGGTTCCAAGGACCTGGTGGTCTCCCTGGCCCTGGCCAGCGTGGCGATCCTCCTGCCCGTGTGGCAGGAGGGCCGGGCCTGGGACCTGCGGACCTTCGCGGCGGCCTTCCTGGTGGGGGTCCTGGCCTTCGTCCGCACGGTGATCTACGAGATCCGCGACATGCAGAACGACCAGATCATCGGCAAGGAGACCCTGCCGATCTTCCTGGGCAAGGCCGCCACCAAGGTCATCCTGCTGGCGCTGCTGGGCGCCCTGCTGGCGGGCACCCTCTGGCTCACCTTCCAGAACCGCAACCAGGGCCACCCCCTGGCCGTGGCGCTGGTGCTGGTGCTGTGCTCGGCCTACCCGGTGCTCTACCTGTGGCTGTTCCACGAGCGCTTCACCACCGGCCGCACCCGCTTCGAGCTCAGCGTGGACTTCAGCTTTTATCTCGTGGGCCTCCTGGCCATCGTCTGCTGAGTCTTTTCCCGCCGCAGGCGGCCCATGAGAATCAGGGCGCCCGCGGCGCCCTGATTCTCAGAGTGTGAAAAGATAGCTGCTATGCGCCACTGGGTCTTGATCACGGGTTGTTCGACGGGCATCGGGCGGGCCCTGGTGCCGCTCTGCCGCCTGGCGGGCTGGGGTGTGGTGGCCACGGCGCGGCGGACGGAGACCCTCGCGGACCTGCCGCCGGGCGAGGACCTGCGGGTGCTGGCCCTGGATGTGACCGATGCGGCCAGCATCGCAGCGGCCGTGGAGGCCTGCGCGGACCTGCGGCTGAAGGCCCTGGTGAACAACGCGGGCTATGGCCAGGTCGGCCCCCTGGAGCTGCTGCGCGCCGAGGAGCTGCGGGCCCAGTTCGAGACGAATGTCATCGGCCTGCAGATGGTCACGAACGCCTTCCTGCCCCTGCTGCGGCGAGAACGCGGCGCCCGCATCCTGCAGGTGGCGTCCATGCTGGGGCGCCTGTCCATTCCCCTGGCGGGGGCCTACAACGCCTCCAAGCACGCGGTGGTGGCCTTGGCGGAGAGCCTGCGCCTGGAGGTGGGCCGCGAGGTGGCGGTGGTGCTGGTGGAGCCCGGCGCGATTCGCACGGCCTTCCGGCAGACCCTGGCCCAGATGTGGGGGGACCTGCCGGAGCGGGGCCGGGGCACCCGGTGGGAGAAGGTCCTGGCCCGCCACATGGCCGTGCGGCAGGAACGGGCCGACCGCTACGCCATGGACGCGGAGCCCTGCGCCCGGCGCATCGTCAACGCGCTGAACGCCGCGGTGCCGCCCCGGCGAGTGGTCATCGGCAAGGATGCCTTCTGGGCGGGCAAGCTGCGGGCCATCCTCCCCGAGGCCCTCTGGGAGCGGATCCTGCGCCGGGCCTATCGGCTGAATTGAGCTACTTGTAGATCCCGCAGCCCACCACGAGGCCGCTGTCGGCCAGGCAGAACGAGGTCTTCTGCTCGATCTTGCGGGTATCGGGGTTCATGCGCTTGTAGTCGGACCAGCCGCCGCCCTTCTTCTGGCCCACGGCCAGGTTCTCCTTGATGTACTGCTTGCCGTCCGGGTCCTTGACGTTGAGCCGGTTCACGCCCAGCAGGTTGGCCTCGGCGCCGTGGGCCACGACCACGCCGTTCAGGTCGTAGACGAAGAGGTAGAGCGGGTTGCCGGGCTTTGCATGGAAGCGGCCCGAGCCCTTCTGGACCTCGGCGATGAAAGCCTCCTTGCTGTTGGCCTTCAGGAAGGCGATGCCCTCCTTCACAAGGGCCTCGGCCTTGGCCCGCTCGGCGGGCTGGGCCCCCAGGGGCAGCGCCAGGATCAGGGCAAGGGCAGAGATGGCGAGGCGGTTGCGCACGGGATTCTCCTTGGTAGGGATGCTTCCGTATCGACGGCAGGCCCGGGAAACTGAATCCTGGCGGTGCTGCCAGGTTGCCCCGTGCCCGCCCAGCGGGCTGCCGGATAGGCCGAGTCCCACCCCGCACAGGAGTGGCAGCCCCTAGGCTGGCCGCAGCCCCATCCGGGCCGAACAGGCCACCGAAGGGCTGCCTGCATGGTTGGTACACGCTGTCTAAGCGTTGCAATAAAAGTGATTGGTTGAAGTGATCGGAGCCAAGGTTCCGGGCCGGGTTGCCGCGGCCTCTGCGCGCTCGGCGGCGGACGTCGCCCGATCTCATTACTGTCTGGCCCATGGCCGATAAAGGGTTCGTTGATTGATCGTTTTTTACCACGCAGGCTTGTTCATATCTTAAGGTAATGGCGTTCCTCCGAGGGTACCACTGGCATGCGAAGGCTCGAGGCCGCATGAAATCCACCCCAACTCCGCTCCTGCGCAACCTGGTCCGCCTCGGGGTCCCTGGTCTGTTGCTGGCGCTGGGCCTGCTGTTCACCCTTGGCGCCTGGAAGCGCGAGCGGAGCGCCAAGCAGGGTGCGGTCCAGGCCTATTTCGACTACCGCAGCCGCGATGCGGTGGCCCGGATCGAGGCTCGCCTGCGTCAATACGAACAAGCCCTGCTGGCTGCCCGGGGGCTCTTCCAGGCCAGCGCAGCGGTGACCCAGAGCGGGTTCGCCACCTTCGTTGCCAGCTTAGAGGTAACCCAGCGCTATCCAGGAATCCAGGGGATCGGCTTCTCGTTGGTGGTCCCCCCAGCCGAGCTGGACCGCCACATCCTGAAGATGCGCCGCCTGGGTTTTCCGGAGTACAGCATCCGCCCCGCCGGGGAGCGGGCGTGTTACAGCTCAATCATCTACCTGGAGCCGTTCAAGGATCGGAACCTGCGGGCCTTCGGCTATGACATGTTCTCCGAGCCGGTGCGCCAGGAGGCCATGCGCAGGGCCACGGATTCGAGCGATCCCGCCCTCTCCGGCAAAGTGCAATTGGTGCAGGAAACCGACCAGGGCATCCAGGCCGGGTTTCTTCTGTATGTTCCCGTGTACCGGAACGGTCGTGCCACGCAAACCGTCGGGGACCGGAGGCGGAACCTGCTTGGCTGGATCTATGCCCCCTTCCGGATGAACGATTTCATGCGCGGCGTGCTTGGGGAAGGCGAGCCTGACCTGGAACTGGAGATTTTCGATGGGCCGGGGGCAGGTGCTGAAGCCAAGATGTTCGATCGGGATCCCGCCCGTGTCATCGCGGCTTCAACGCTTCCTCAGGCGCGCCAAACCCTGTCCTTTGCGGGTCACTCCTGGACCGTGGCGACCCAGGCCCTGCCAGGGCTCATCACCAGGCATGGCCAGGACACCTCCTCGAGGATCCTGGGGCTAGGCACGTTGGTGAGCCTGCTCCTCGGCCTGACGGTCTTCTTGCTCGCGAGACACCTGGCCAAGATCCGAAGCCTCAACGCAACCCTTGAGCAGAAGGTCCAGGATCGGACCCAACGGCTGGCAAGCATCATCAGCGGCACGAATGTGGGGACCTGGGAGTGGAATGTTCAAACCGGGGAGACCCTGTTCAACGAGCGCTGGGCCAACATCATCGGCTACACGTTGGACGAGCTATCCCCCGTATCCATCAAAACCTGGGGGAGATTTGCCCATCCGCAGGATCTGAAAGCCAGCGGCGAACTGCTGCAAAAACACTTCCAGGGCGACCTTGAATTCTATGACTTTGAAACCCGGATGAAACACAAGGATGGCACCTGGGTCTGGGTGCATGATCGGGGTCGCGTTTCCACCTGGACGGAGGATGGGAAACCCCTGCTGATGATGGGGACCCATACCGACATCACCGAACGCAAAGAGGCAGAGGCCGTTCTGGCCCGAGTGAAGGACCAGACCCACCAGCTCCAGAAGGCGGAAAGCCTGGGCCTCATGGCCGCGTCCATCGCCCACCACTTCAACAACAAACTGCAAGCTGTGATGGCCAATCTGGACCTGCTGAGTGCCCTTCCCAAGGGGGGAGACCCAACCAAACACCTGGCTGAGGCAAGGCTGGCCTCGGAAAAGGCGGCCGCGGTGAGCAGGCAGCTGCTGGCCTATCTTGGCAATACGCCTGGAGCACGGGCTCCGCTCTGTCTTGGCGACCTTTGCGCCGCCAGCCAGCCCCTCCTCCAGCAAGCCCTGCCGGCCGGGGTCACCCTGGCCAGTGCTTGCCGTGTGCCTGGCCCCACCGTCAAGGCCAACGCCGAGCAGGTCCAGCAGGTCCTGACCAACCTGGTGACCAATGCCGGGGAGGCCATGGGCGCTTTGGGAGGGTGCGTCCGCCTGAGCCTCAGCTGCTGCCCCGCGGCCGAACTCCCCACCGACCATCGCTTCCCGATCGATTGGCAACCGCAGGGGCCTGACTATGCCTGCCTGGAGGTGGCGGACACCGGCGCCGGGATTGCGAGTGCGGATATTGGAAAGCTGTTTGACCCCTTCTACTCCACCAAGTTCACGGGCCGGGGCTTGGGCCTGTCCGTGGTGCTGGGCCTGGTGCAGGCCCATGGCGGGGCCATCACGGTGGCCAGCCAGCCGGGCCAGGGCAGCGTCTTCCGGGTCTATCTCCCCGTATCGACCGAAGCGACGCCCAGGCGGCAGGAAAGGGCGGTTCAAGCCCCAGCGCTTAGCGGTGGCGGCACCCTCCTGCTGGTGGAAGATGACGACATGCTGCTCCTGGCGACGGGTGCCCTGGTTGAGCTCCTGGGATTCACCCTGCTCGCCGCAAAGGATGGTGTCGAAGCTCTGGAGCTGTTCCGCCAACATCGGGCTGAAATCCGCTGCGTCCTCACAGATTTGACCATGCCGCGCCTGGATGGCTGGGGGTTGCTGACAGCGTTGCGCCAGCTCGATCCCAGCCTGCCTGTGATCCTGGCCAGCGGCTACGACCAGGCCCAGGTTCTGGCCGGGACGCACGCTCATCAGCCGCAGGCCTTCCTGAGCAAGCCCTACGGCCTCACGCAGCTTCGGGCTGCCGTTCACGAGGCCCTCGCCGCCCGAGCTGCACCAGGGGACACCTGAGCGCAGCCTGGAGCAGTCTTTTCCGCGAGAGGAACCGGACCATGGATTACCGCCTGCAGGACCTTGTCGACATCCCCAAGCTCCAGTCCCTGCTGGACAACCTGTTTGTGTCCTCTGGCATCCCCTCCGCCATCATCGATCGGGAGGGGAAGGTTCTCACGGGGGCGGGCTGGCAGGACATCTGCACGAAGTTTCATCGGGTCCATCCCGAGTCGCTCAAGGATTGCATTCACAGTGATGTCACCATCGCAGCCGGTCTCACCGCCAGCACCGAGCACGCCCAGGTCACCTGTCCCCGGGGGCTGACGGACACGGCCACGCCGCTGGTCGTTGAGGGCCAACACCTTGCCAACGTCTTCACGGGGCAGCTCTTCATCGCCGAACCGGAGCGGGAGCAGTTCCGCCGGCAGGCCCGCCAGTTCGGTTTTGACGAGGTGGCCTACCTGGCGGCCTTTGACAAGGTCCCCTCCATCTCCCAGAAGCAGCTGGATGAACACCTGACCTTCATCGCCCAGCTTGCGGAACAGATGGCCATCCAGGGCCTGAACCAGCTGCGCACCCTGAGGGCAGAGGCGGCCCTCCGGCAAAGCGAGGCCCGCTATCGGCGCATCAGCGAAGGGCTGACGGACTACCAGTACCGGGTGCGGGTGGAAGACGGCCGGGCCGTCGCCACGGAGCACAGCCAGGGGTGCGAGGGCGTCACGGGCTACACGGTGGAGGACTTCGCCGCAGATCCCTACCTGTGGTTCACCATGATCGCTCCGGAGCACCGCGAGCTGGCCGTGGCGCGGGTGGCGAGAATCCTGGCCGGGGAAGAGATCCCGCCCTTCGAGCACCGCATCAGGCGCAAGGACGGGACCCTGGGCTGGGTCAGTGACCTGAGCATCCTGGAGAAGGACGCTGCAGGCAGGCTCATCGCCTACGACGGCATCGTGAAGGACATCACCGAGATCCACCGGGCCCTGGAGGAGCTGCGCGAGGTCCGGCAGACCAGCGAGCAGGTGATCGCCTGTGCCCAGGAAGGGGTCATCGTCTATGGCCCCGATCTGCGCTACCAGGTCTGGAACCCCTTCATGGAACAGCTGTCCGGGCTGCCCGCCAGCGAAGTGCTGGGCAAGCATCCACGGGAGGTGTTCCCCTTCCTCAGCGAGGCGGGCGTCATGGACCGGTTGGAGCGGGCCCTGGCTGGAGAAAAGGTCGATTCGGTCGATATCCCGCTCCAGATGGTGGGCCGTGGGAGGACGGGCTGGGTCACGGACACCAGCGCCCCTTTCCGGAATGCCCTGGGCGAGCTGGTCGGCGTCATCGGCACCGTCAGTGACATCAGTGCCCGCAAGCGGGCAGAACTGGACCGGGCTCAGAGCCACGAGCTCCTCGCAAACCTCGCGGGCCTCGTGCCCGGTGTGGTCTATCAATACCGCCTCTATCCCGACGGGCGCTCCGCCTTCCCCTACTCAAGCCCCGGCATGAGCGATATCTATGAAGTGACCCCCGAAGAAGTTCGCCTCGATGCCACACCGGTTTTCGGGCGGTTGCACCCCGATGACTACGACTCCGTTGCGGAGGCCATTCAGGATTCGGCCCGAACGCTAGAAGAGTTCTACGCTGAATTCCGGGTCATCCTGCCTCGGCAGGGCCTGCGTTGGCGCTGGTCCCAAGCGCATCCCCAGCACCTGGAAGATGGCAGCACGCTGTGGCACGGCATCATTCTGGACATCACCGATCGCAAGCAGGTGGAGGAGGACCGGCGCAGCCTCCAAGCCCAGCTTCAGCAATCCCAAAAAATGGAAAGCCTTGGCACCCTCGCCGGAGGGGTCGCCCACGACATGAACAACGTGCTGGGGGCCATCATGGCCCTGGCCAGCGTCCACCACCTGCAGGCGAGGGAGGGGACCCCGCTGCACAGCAACATGGAGACCATCCACAAGGCTTGCCAGCGGGGGAGCACCCTGGTGAAGGGCCTGCTGGGCTTTGCCCGGCAGGAACTGGCGGAGGCCCGGGAACTGGACCTGAACATCCTGGTGCAGGAGGAAGTGGCGCTGCTGGAGCGCACGACCCTCAAGAAGATCCAGCTGGAGATGGACCTCGCCGAGGATCTCAAGCCGGTCAAGGGGGATCCCGCGGCGCTGAGCCACGGCCTGATGAACCTCTGCGTGAATGCCGTGGACGCCATGCCTGAAGGGGGCCTGCTGACCTTGCGGACGCGGAACGAGGGCGCTGGCACCGTGCTCCTCGAAGTGGTGGATAGCGGCTGCGGGATGCCCCGTGCGGTCCTGGAGAAGGCGCTGGACCCCTTCTTCACGACCAAGCCCAAAGGCAAAGGCACGGGCCTGGGGCTGCCCATCGTCTACGGCATGGTGGAGTCCCATGGGGGGCAGATGGAGCTCCTCAGCGAGCCCGGGCAGGGCACCCGGGTGAGGCTGCACTTCCCGGCCTGTGCACCCCAGTCCCCAGGTTCGGCCGATGTGGCTGACTCGCGGGCGGAGTGCTCCCAGCCCGCACTGGCCATCCTCCTGATTGACGACGATGAGCTGATCCAGAGGGCTGTGGAGGCGGTGCTGGAGCGCCTGGGCCACACCAGCACGACGGTTCCCAGCGGTGAAGCCGCTCTGGCGGCGCTGGCAGAAGGGCTGCAGCCCGATGTGGCAATCCTGGACATGAACATGCCGGGACTGGGCGGCGCTGGCACCCTGCAGGGGCTGCGCGCCCTTCGCCCGGACTTGCCGGTCCTGCTCGCCACGGGCCATGCCGATCAGGCCGCCCTGCATCTGATTCAGGCCTTCCCGAACACCACGCTCCTCGCCAAACCCTTCACCCTGGGAGAGCTGCAAGCGCAGTTGAGCTGCCTCGAAAGGGTGCGACCCCAGGTGTTACCGACGCGGTGAAGCCAGGCTGCGGGGGGGGAGCCGGGGC
>Ga0194052_1000580_pt1 | contig 22940 bp, 13 predicted proteins | sample SepL226m_MetaG_FD_160117 | JGI IMG/M metagenome (GOLD analysis project Ga0194052, IMG submission 160117) | Anoxic zone freshwater microbial communities from boreal shield lake in IISD Experimental Lakes Area, Ontario, Canada - Sep2016-L227-6m | ecosystem: Environmental > Aquatic > Freshwater >...
TCGACATATTGCATAACATAATAATTCGTATTATCGTCAACGCCAACATCATATACTGACACGATGTTTTGATGTTCTAATTGTGATGTGTTCCGAATCTCACTGTTAAAACGTGCGAGGAACTGAGTATTATGCACAAACTCCGGCGGCAGTATCTTGATAGCTACCGTGCGGTGAAGTTGAATATCAATAGCACGATACACCACACCCATGCCACCACGGCCAATCTCGGCTTCCAATTTATATCGGTTATTTAGTATTCTGTTTTCCATTTATGATAATATCCTTTATTTTCACCGTTTGCGTTTGATTTGCACAACCGCCAGCGCAAAGCATATAAATATATCCGTGTATGCCGTGTTATTGTCCAAGGCTTTGCAGACTGCCCCTTGATACCGATGTTACATGTCCATCAAGATAAGAAGCAATACCTAAACCACTATGCCTATAATCGATATCATCCACGCCAGTTAATATGTTTGATGAATTATTAGAATCGGCTGTCAACATAGCTGCAGTAGGATCGGGGATTAAACCAATTGATTTATTACTCATCCACTGATTGTATCCATACCCGTTCGGAGTTGATTTCCCCAAAGTTGGGCATGTTAAGACACCCGGGTCTACCTTAACATCCGACCATACAGATGATAGCGAAGGCAAAGTCACATCATGATCCTGGGCATACATTTGCATAGATGCGGAAATTTGCCGTTGGTTGCTTGTACATGTAGTCTGGCGTGCTTTTTCTCGTGCACGTGAAGTCACAGGCAAAACTATTGCTACTAATAAAAGAATAAATGAAAAAGTAGAAGTTATTGTACCGGCAATAGCTAAACCCTGTCCTGTAAATTTACCTTTTCCATATTTAATTTCATTAAGTGCCATGACGCCATAAATTAATCCAATAGGTCCTAAGCCGATAAGACCCAACACCAGTGAAGTAATAGCCTTTCCACTTGTTTGGGGTATTTGCCGCATTTCATCACTGTGTGAGCCTGAGATTGCAGAAGGTTTTACCACTGGCGGTAGTCCAATCTCCCAAGGAACTTGTTCATTCAAAACTTGATTTGAATTGACTTGGACATCGGTACTATGCATTGCCGTTACTAATCGTGAACAAGTCGAATAACGTTCACCTGCAGTCTTGGTAAGTCCGGTCATAACAGCTGCAGCACAATTACTCGCGATAGAAGGAGTAATAGTGCGAGGGTCTGCCGGCGGTTCGTTAATATGTTTGTTAATAATTGCCCATGGCTGTCCTGTTGATGAACGGAATGGGGTGGTGCCGGTGAGCATTTCATAGGCGACAATTGCCAAGGAATACTGGTCAGAACGTCCACAAACATCCTCGCCTTTCGCCTGTTCTGGCGACATATATTCCGGCGTGCCAACCATTCCTGTGGTCATGCGGGTGCCTTCAAGAGACCGCGCGATGCCGAAATCAGTCAGGTTCGGTACACCCTGACGGTCAATAAGGATATTTTCCGGTTTAATATCTCGATGCACGATTCCCCTGGCATGCGCATAGTCAAGCGCATTGGCGATTTGTCCCAGTATCCTGCACGTCTCCGCGACTGAAAGTCTGCCATGCTGTGCCAGGTAAGCCTTCAAATCTTGTCCGTCGACATATTGCATAACATAATAATTCGTATTATCGTCAACGCCAACATCATATACTGATACAATATTTTGATGCTCTAATTGTGATGTATTCCGAATCTCACTATTAAAACGTGCCAGAAACTGGGTATTATGCACAAACTCCGGCGGCAGTATCTTGATAGCAACAGTGCGGTGAAGTTGGGTATCAATGGCGCGATATACCACGCCCATGCCCCCCCGGCCAATCTCGGCTTCCAATTTATATCGGTTATTTAGTATTCTGTTTTCCATTTATGATAATATCCTTTATTTTCACCGTTTGCGTTTGATTTGCACAACCGCCAGCGCGATACAAGTTAATATAGCAAATAATATCCACAATGCTGTTATTTTATATTCAGCTTCTCCAGTGAAACATTTAGTTTCAATGAAAGCTGGTCCAAATATTGATTTCATCTTACCATTGATATCAATGATATTTCCCAATGTCCCAAACGACCAGTATGAAATATGGAATTTCGCCATCATCATTACGAAGTTTCCGGCATTTTCCGGTAAAAAGATACCGGAAAAGACAATTTGCGGTACCAATACCAGTGGCGTTAAACTCACCGCCTGGTCAGATGAGCGGGCAAGGGTAGACAGCGTTAATCCAAAACTGAGACTCGCTAATGAAGTAAGAAATAGCACTCCAAACAATGACCAGATAGTATCGTTATCAACATGAAACCAGGACATTCTGAGTCCGACACCTGCGACCAATATCATGCATTGCAGCAGGCAAAGCCCTGCCAGGACTACAAATTTTGAGCAGAGATAAGCACTGGGACGCAAGAATGCCAATCGTTCGCGAATGGTAATCGGCACTTCTTTGACTATCTCACGTATTGAGTTTGATGTGCCAAACCAGATAGCGATAATTGTCAGCAAAAAGGTGACCGGCCTCGCATAGTTAAACGGTGATTTACCATCGCTATTCATCACCGCGTCAAAACTGTTCTCCGGGAAAACCAGCAGGATAATCATTACCAGAATCGGTGCCTGTGCCAATAAAATGCCAAGATTCAAATGATCTTTTGAAAGAATCGCCAGATAACGCTGGGATAACAAAGCAAATTGCCTTAACCACCCAATCGGGTCGAAAGATATTCCAGATGAGGCGAGAGATGATGGCGCGATAACTTGCGCGCTGCCGCCACGTATTCCGCCATACTTTTTGTAAATAGGTGAACCCCAATATTCGTATTGACGCGCGATGGCATCCATAGGAGTATCACCTAACCGGGCATAAATATCCTGATACGCGGTAACCTTGAAATGCGTCAGTGCCTGGCGTGGCGGCCCAAAATAAACCACATGCCCTCCCGCCCCCATGATAAGCAGCAAATCGCACATATCAAGGCTCAGAGTAGAATGTGTGGTGAGCAGAATGGTTCGTCCCTCGCCTGCCAGTTGCCGCATCAGCTCCATCATCTGTTTTTCACGGTGCGGATCAAGCCCGCTGGTCGGCTCATCAAGGAATAGCAGGTTTGGTTCGGTTAATAGTTCCAATGCAACGTTCACACGTTTGCGTTCACCACCGGAAAGCAGCTTGATATCAGAATCAATACGATGAGTTAACTTTACAGCTTCCAATACCGCCATAACGCGTTGATCACATTCAAAGTTAGTAGTGTCCGGCGGCAACCGTAACTTGGCAGCATAGTGCAGCGCTGTTCGCACGGTAAGTTCGCTATGAACGATATCATCCTGGGGGACAAAACCTACCTGACCGGCAAATTGACGGGATTGGGTATGATAATCAATGCCATTAAGCGACACACTGCCAATAGTTGGCGCTTCCAACCCGGTCATGATACGGAATAACGATGTTTTACCAGTTCCACTGCCGCCAACAACGGCTACAAACTCACCCGGTTTCACGCTGAACTCGACATTATCAAGCAATTGCCGCATTTCTCCACGAAAGTTGACAGCATGGGAGACGCCGCGAACATCCAACCGGATAGCCTCTTTCACACCAACCAGCGACAATGCGTCTTCGCAAATTGTGTATTCAGTCGCGCCGATACGAATCCGGTCACCCGTGTGTATAACAATCCTGCTTATTTTCTGCCCATTTACAAAGGTGCCATTGCTGCTATTCAGGTCGGTTAGCACAATCTGGTTATTTTCACAGCTTAATCGCGCATGGTGTCGCGACACAACAGCTTCGTCAATCTGAATATCAGAGTCCGGTGAGCGGCCAATGATGCGCGGCCTACCATCAATCAACTGGCTGATTCGCAACGCGTTGCTGGAACTTTGCGCTTCGTCATGCAGCTCAAATACCAGCACCGTTGTCCCAACTCGTATCATATCATTAGTTTTTAATGGAACAGCTCGTGTGATACGTTCTTCATTTACAAATGTACCATTGCGGCTGCCAACATCCTCAATATACCAGCCTTCACTCGATTGTTTTATTTGCGCATGACGACTGGATACCTGAGAATCAGAAATTACTATATCACCGTTAACGCGTCCTATGGTAGCTAACGATGACGACAGCATAAAATTGCTATTTTTGTTTTCTCCCTCTATTACACGCAACTGCGCCATATTATTATCCCTTTCATTCGTGGGCATTATCGCCAATATTTTATACTTTATGCATAATAGGATTTTGTTTTTTAGACATGATTTACAAGATTTACAAGATTTTTTTAGCTTCGCCATTATTAAATTAATCATGTCAAAAATTCTATTTAGTTGTGCATTTCAGCTATTATTTTCGCAACCCAAATTCTTCCAATTCACGCATAACGCCACATTTCAGTGCTTCTGCCATCATTTGCTGGCCTTCATCACTACCTATAAATTTTGCGTCATGCGCATTGCTCAAAAACACCATTTCGATAGTTATAGCCGGCACATGGGAGTATATAGAACCTGTCAGTGCACCCTGCTTACTGCCAATAAATGTTGAACTATCACCCATCACGCCATTATCTTTTATTCCAGAAATAATTTCTGCCATGCCAGTATGGAATGCTTTTGCCGCCTTGCCACTATCAGCTATTACCTTTTTTGATGGCCCGGTCTTGCCATCCTGTGCTTTACCTTCCCTGTCAGGATAATATATAGTATAACCAGAATCTTTCCCGGAATCGCAATGCAAACGTACCAGCAATGCTGCGCCTGCTTCATTTGCGATTTCCGCTCGTATTCTATTCGTCACTATTTTTCCGGTTCCACTGCGAAAATTTCTTGTCATTACTACCCGTGCGACAGGATCATCAGGGTCCTCAAGTTCTGCTTTCAGTTTCATTGCCACATCATATACCACCTCAACCTCTTTTAAACCATTCTGCACATTGGTAGCGCGATTCACCTCAGATGGATGACCCGGATCAATACAAATAACAGGCAGTTTGCTGGTATCTTTAGTCGTTATCTTTTTAGCTCTTTCACTAGTTCTATTTTCAGCATCTGAATTACTGCCGTCAATTACTGCAGGTGCGGGTATATTTGTTCCATTATTTGGAGCATTGGCAATCGGCGCTTTAGGAACAGGTCTGGCAGCAGCATAAGCATTTCCTGGTGTTTTTTTACTATTTATACCTGGTATAACCCCAAATATTACTAATCCAGCCAGCAGGAAGCAACCCAGCATAACTCCAAAACCCAAGTTCCAGTAAAGACTAGTCAGTCTCGGGTCTTGTTTATTTGTCATTTTAACAATTCTCTCAGCCATTATTCACCCCCCATTGTTTTTTCATAAGTAAGAATTTTCGCCGCATTTAACTTTTCGAGTTTGCTCAATTTATAATTAATGCTGTTATTCACTTCATCACGTTGAGATGGTGAACCACCTGGTGTATACCATGCTTGTTGGTTGAAATATTCCTGCAAATCCTGACGTTTGAATATCCAGCCATAGCGAGCATAAATTCCATTTCTCATAATTTCCAGTTCTTTTTTACTTTTCCCTTGAAGGTCGCTATCTGTTACCACATGTGTTTTAAAGTCAATTCCTAAATCATTTTGAGGTGTATCTGCTACTTTTTTATTTTCCTCTGGAATTGGTTTATCTGGAATCGGCTCACTTATAATATTCGCAGGTGGTGGTTGTGGAGATGGATTTGTAATATTGGTCTCCTGTGAAGGTTGAGTGGTTTGATTATTGTCACTGATTTTTTTCTGTCCAAAGATTAGTAACATACCGCCAAGCAGTAATATGCCAACCATTGCTCCCAGAAACCCCATCATTCCCTGCTTAGAATGAGAACTCAGTGTCATAGATGAAGGCGCTTGCGGCATTTCCTGATAAACAATCGGAGCTTCATTAAATTGTATCGGCGGAGCTGCAAAGCCAACATTCCCGGCAAGAGCGTCGGCAAATTGAGCACATGTCGCGAAACGGTATCCCGGCATTTTTGCCATCGCCTGCATCAAACTACCTACTACATGTTCGGGTAAATCATTTTGAAATTGGCGAGGGTCAGGCGGTGGTACGGTAATGTGTGCATTCACCAATGACCATGCTTGCGCGGTATCGCTGCGGAATGGTGTCGTACCAGTGAGCATTTCATACACCACTATTGCCAGGGCATATTGGTCGGCACGTCCGTCCAGTGCCTCACCACGCGCCTGTTCCGGCGACATATATTCGGGTGTCCCTATCATCCCGCCAGTCATCCGGGTGCCTTCAACAGTTTTCGCGATGCCGAAATCCACCACGCGGGGGGAACCTTTACTATCAAGCAATATATTATCCGGTTTTATATCGCGATGGACAATTCCCTGTTCGTGGGCATAATCCAGCGCTGACGCTACCTGCTTAATAATGCGGATGGTTTCTTCCAATGAGAAACGCCCATGTTGAACAATTGTGGCGTGCAAGTCGCTGCCCTCTACCAATTGCATGACATAGTAATTGGTGTTTCCTTCCTGCCCGACATCGTAAATCTGTACGATATTCGAGTGGTCTAACTTGGCGACATTCAACACCTCGTTCTTGAACCGCTGCAAAAATTGCGTGTCCATGCTGAACTCCGGTGGCAGCACCTTTATCGCCACCCCGCGGTTAAGCGACAAATCCCGCGCGCGGTAAACCACACCCATGCCACCATGACCGAGTTCGGCCTCGAGATGGTAACGATTATTCAGTGTTGTTCCTATCATGTTGTTTGTCCTTTATTGCTTTAATCATATATATATTACTCGATAACACCCTAAAAATCACTAAAATTTATATTATACTCAATTGATCTTCCAACAGTATTTGGCCAAACCTTGCCAGCGCTATGGTCATATACCCAATGTGCATCCGTTGATGGATTAGTTGTCGAAAATGGTGCTGATGTGCCAGCTATTTCTGGAATTGATGAGTTAATAAAAGGGTTACACGGAATACCTTCATTAGCACCTACACCACCTTGCTGGCGCATGTATGGACCTTTATAAGTTGTAGCAACATCAACAGATTTAGTGCCATCCCACCCAAGAGGATTGGATATTTTTACTAAATCTTCAAGAGTGTTTGGGTAGTAGCCTGTATCTGACTGGAACTGCTCAAGACTGTTGCGAATCATGCTAATATCCGCACGTAAAGTAGATTCTTTAGCTTTGCGACTGTCAACACTCAAATTTTCAATTATTTCCTGTGTCAATCCATTTGAAGGTTTGACAGTTGGGGTATTACCAGCAGGACGAAGTATTAACCATACAACCACACAAAAAATCACCCCAATTATGCAATAAATTAACGTCCATGAAACCATAATGCTTTTTTGAGGAACAACTATAGTTTCTGGAACCATCTGTTCATTTTCAGACGACTGAATTGGTTGAGAAATTGCAGTTCCACATTTTGGACAAAACCGCATTCCATCAGACATTGCATTTCCACATTGATGACAAAACATGATATATTATCTCCTTTTAATTTATTACAAGCAATATTCAATGTTGAATATTAACAACCACTGTTTCACCAGTTACTTGTACTGATACAAATAAAATAAAACAAGCATAAAATTTATGTAATTATTAGTAAAAGTTTATAGAATTACGGTCCAGGAGAAGCGCAACGGAAACCGATGTAGCCGTCGTAGCAATACGGAAAGTAGCCGATGATACTGCGATACGCACCACGACAGACGTAATCGTTGCCGTCGATCCACGAACCACCCCGCAGCACGCGATAATTTCCCGTTACCGGACCGGTAGGGTTCTTCGCCAATGCGGTCTTATAATAGGTCTCACCATACCTGTCTCCACACCACTCCCAAGCATTACCCGCCATATCAAGCACGCCATACGGGCTGGCACCCATTGGAAAACCTCCAATCGGTTGGGTCCCCTCACCAGAATTTGCATAATTCGCGCATTTCTTCTTATCCCAATCATTACCCCAGGGATAAATGCGGCCATCTGTTCCCCGTGCCGCTTTCTCCCATTGTGCCTCGGTAGGTAGTACTACACCAGCCCAATCCGCATAAGCTTTTGCATCATTCCATGATACATTCACAACTGGATGATTTTCTTTCCAACCCCAAGCTGGTGCATTTGGCATTTTCCTGACTGTCGCCGCGCAAAATTTACGATACTGCGCCACCGTCACCTCTGTTTTATATATGTAATAGGCATCAAGGTAGACTTTGCGTTGCGGTTTTTCATTATCATTAGCATCTTTATCAGCATCTGTGCTGCCCATCAGGAAATCACCTGCGGGAATATAAATAATCTCAGCGCTGTCTTTTGGGTTTACTTTTATTTTTGGCAATTGTGTTACAGGTGCAGTTACAGAGGGTGCATCCTTGGGTGTCATATATACTTTATCACTTGCCTTCACCCAGGTTAAGCTCCCTTTTTCAAAATCCTGTTTACGTCCTTCATTCACATCGTATTCATCAGACTTAGGGTATCCTAAATATATAGGACCACCTTTTGACATCCAGTGTTTCCATATTGCACCATGCACCCAAAATGTTTGTTTTGCACCATCTTCTAATGCAATACCACTGTCATTTCCTTGTTGTTTAAACTCTTGAATAATACCATTTCTATTTTTCTTTACAAATGGATGACCATCTGCGGCATATGGCAAACCGATTGTTTTAATTCCACCTATTTCATCGAACTTACTTATAATAACATTATGAATATTGCCATTATCTTGAACTCCGACAAGAAAAAGTTTCAATAAGTCAACAGGAATCATAATACTTCCTTCAAACTTACCATTAATTAAAATATTTCCATCTTTCCAAGCACTACTATGATTGAGCGCAATAAGCTTACCGTCTTCACCAAAACAAGGACCGCCACTTTGTCCTCCTGTCACCCAAGCATTAGTAAGAAATGCATTCCATATATTTGGATCGCTTTTTAACTTAGGACGTATATGATTAGACTTTAAAAACTTTTCTGCATTATTAATTAAAGTATGCCAATCGTCAATATTTTCTCCCAATGGTGGCCTATTCAAAGTATCCGAATATGAATATTCATATGTTCCTGTTATTTCACCTGTATCAATAGTCCGAACTAAATCATTATGTATTACTTCCCACCATTTTCTGACTGCACCTTCATCACTACCAGATGTAAAACCGATTGGATATATACGATCAGTAGGAGATACCTGATCTGCAAATTTTGCTCCTTCTTTACCCGGTAATTTATCTAATTTTATCAATGCCAAATCTATTTCTGGTGCAACATAAATAATAGTTGCTGTAGAATTACCTAACAATGGAGCCCAAGGTAACCAGTCTACCTTCATATTATATGAATTATTTGCTAATAAAGGTAAAACAACATGCCAGTTTGTTAAAACTAATCCAGATGATGATATTAAACACCCTGACCCATGTCCAGCTATAGCACTTAACTTTAGTCTTGTAACATAAACTGCGTTATCTTTTGCATTAGCCTTAACTACATCAGGAATATGATGATCAAGTTTAGCGTTTTTTTTAATTCCAGCAACTGCCAAAGTAGACGCCAATCCAAAAGCACAAATTATAGCAACCATTACCATAATCCGTGTAAGTAAGAAAAATACACGCTGTATTAAACTCATAATGTTCTCCAGTTTAGTTAATTTATATTATAATTGGGACGCACTACAAATCCCTGTTATTATTTTATTGTTATTAATTACGGTACTGGCGAGGCGCAACGGAAACCGAGGTTGAGGTCGTCGTAGTCCGGGTCAGAGTCGTAGCGATAGGCGCTGTGAAAGTTGATGTTGTTGTCGTCGAACCATGAACCACCCCGCATCACGCGGCTATTTCCTGTTACCGGACCGGTAGGATTCTTCGCCGGCGCGTTCTTATAATAAGTCTCACCATACCAGTCCGCGCACCACTCCAACACATTACCCGCCATATCCATCACACCACAAGGACTCGCACCTGTTGGAAAACTACCAACAGGGTGGGTCCCACTCATCATATTGTATTCACCAGAATTTGACCAATTCGCGCATTTAGTTTTATCCCATTCATTCCCCCACGGGTAAATGAGTCCATTTCCACCTCGGGCAGCTTTCTCCCATTGCGCCTCGGTGGGCAACACCACACCAGCCCAATCCGCATATGCCTTTGCGTCATCCCAGCTTACATTCACAATCGGGTGATTTTCTTTCCATTTCCAATCAGGCTCCGGCGGTATTTTCCTGCCTGTTGCTACACAAAATTTACGATACTGCGCAACTGTCACCTCAGTTTTATACATATAGTAAGCATCAAGATAAACTTCATGTTGCGGTTTCTCATTGTCGTTTTCATCTTTATCAACATCCATACTGCCCATCAGAAAATCACCAGCGGGGATAAGTATCATCTCCGCACCATCTTTCGGGTTTATTTTTGTTTTAACTAGTTGCGTTGCCTGAGTTGTCACAGGGATATCAACCAGTAATTTTACTACTGGAGTTATTGCTGGTGGATCTGTTTCAGTTTGCGCCATCAGTCCAGGCGAGGAAATAGCACAACGAAAACCAACGTAGCTGTCGTAACCATACGGGCCGTGAATGCCGCGATAGGCGCCTCGATTGTTGTACCCATAATCGCCATACCACGAACCACCCCGTAGAACGCGGTCACTTCCTGTTACAGGACCAGAAGGATTTTTTGCTGAAGCGTTCTTATAATAATCAGCACTATACCAATCCGCGCACAATTCCCATACATTTCCTGCCATATCCATCACACCATACTGAGTTGCACCTGTTGGAAAACTGCCAACCAAGTGGGTACCACTTGTTGTATTACCTTTCCCAGAATTATCCCAATTCGCGCATTTTGACTTATCCCACTCATTCCCCCACGGATAAATACGGCTATCGGATCCACGTGCCACCTTCTCCCATTGCGCCTCAGTTGTCAAAAACACACCAGCCCAATCAGCATAAGCTTTTGCGTCAATCCAACTTACATTCACAATCGGATGAGTGTCCTGCCAACCCCATTCCGGTTCTATCGGCATCTTTCGATTTGTAGCTATACAAAATTTACGGTATTGCGCCACAGTCACCTCGGTTTTATATATATAGTAAGCATCAAGATAAACCTTGTGTTGCGGTTTTTCATCATCAAGAGCGTCTTTATCATCATCCGTACTGCCCATCAGAAACTCGCCAGCGGGAATAAGAATCATTTCCGCGCCGTCTTTCGGATTAATCTTTGTCAGTGCTGAACCTTTTTGTAATGTAAAATTAAAACTTTTCTGATCACTAATTTTGAGTCTTACAGTTTCTGATACAGGCTGGTACTCCTGTAATCGCACTTCAACCTTGACATCCTGAATATCCTCACCTATCTCATCAAGGGTGAAAACCGCCGGTGTTTTCTCATCTTGCAGTTTATCGTTAATATATATCGACGCTCCCGGTGGGTTGCTGGCGATATTGATTTGCGCTTTTTCCAACGGGGTCAGGTCAAATGTCATCATCTGGTTGCCATTAGGAGTAAGTATAAACTCTTTCGCTGCGGAGGCATAACCGATGAGACTCACGCGCACCTTATGCGGACCGGGTGCTATATCATTTATGGTTACCAGGCTATTTCCACGCTCAATACCATCCAACTGCACACGCGCGCCTTTGGGACTGGTAGATACTGTTACCTTGCACGGCAAACCGGTGAGTGGTATATTGATTACTTTGTTTCCGCCATTCACCACCATAACATCACGCGTTTCCTCGCGATAATCCGGCAAAGTAACACGTAATTTATGCACACCAAGTGATAAACCAGGAATATTCAATCCTACCACCGTTGTAACTCCGCGTGTCTCGCCATCGAGGATTATATTCGCCCCGGGCGGGGTTGATGACACCTTGATTGCCCCCTGCAACAGGGGAAGAGTAACCGTATTCACAACTTCTTCATTGGATTTTACCGATGTTGCCAGGGTTACATCGCCATACCCGTCCCGAGTTATTAATACGGTATATTGCCCGGGACGTAGTCCCTTCACCGTCAACGGTGTGACACCATCCACCTTGTCGCCGCCAATGTAGACCACTGCCCCCGGCGGGTCGGATATTACGCGCAGTGAACCAGTTAATTGTGTGGCGACTGGCGGTTGAAATATCGGTGAAACAGCGGTACTAATGCCACCTTTGGTGGTAATTCCGTTTTTTCGCATAGTTGCGAGTAAATCCTCTGCCAATGCCTGCAATGCCGGTTTCCAAGTATCCGGGTCATCTGGATTAACCGTACATTCTTCGGCTACGCCAGATATCTGCTTACCGTCCTCTACACCGACAAGACGAACACTTATCTGCAATCGTCCACCCGGCACCGGTTCGGACGCGCCGGTTAAGACATATTGCGCGTTGCATAACTTCCCAAGTTTCTGCGCGCCGGCAATATCAGTCAAACCACTTTCCTGCAGTTTCAATTCTTCCAGTGCTTTGTTCAATTGCGCGCGTTCCACCAGGTTAACTTCACCTGACTCGATTAAACGAGTAAGGATAGTAACCGCAAACGGCTTGCCATACTGGCCAGCAAAGGTGGGGCAAGCGATAGCACCTGGCGCTAACTTCAGCACCAGTGCGTCTTCTGGAATCTGGGCGGGATAAATATCAGGATGCTGCTGCAACGCGGGATTTTGTCCATGTACCAGGGCAGGAACCCGGTCGTTAACATAACGGGATAACGATGCCATGGTGATGCGTCCGCGAAGATCGGCGGCTTTCCCCTGCAGTCCTTCAACCAGCGCGGTGTTAAAGAATGATGGCCCGTCTTTGCTATAGTAAACGCTTTCACCGGCACGGCATCCGTGGTAAGTAACCGCCATACCATCCGCCGACGACGTCATGCGAGATCCGGTACTCATCGCGTCCGTTAATGGCAGCATATCCCTGGTGCCATCGCCATCTCCTGATGCCTCCAGCGTTTCTACCCGACAGGCATCAAGCCATAGCAAACGCTCCCGGCATTTCAACCCATTAAGTTTGTCACGCAGCCAACTCACGCTAATGCTGCCGGTCGCCAGTAATTCTTCGTCCTTAATATCGGTTACATTCATCAACAGCAGATACGGCTTTCCCTTTAATTCGACACCGTGGCCGCAAAAGTAAACGATAACACGATCCGCGGGACGCACCTGCCGTTCCAGGTCAGCGAGTATTTGCAAGACATTTTCCTTAGTAGGCCGGTTAATATCTTCCGGCGCGTCAGTGGTAATTGTATAAGCGGTAGTGATATCAGGATTAACATCGCTAATCGCCTGCGCAATCTTGCGCGCGCCATCCGCCGCCGTGCGCAAAGCGGCAAAGTTGCGGGTATATTTACCCACGCCGATGGAGACCACCCACACCTTGGTGGTAGGAGCATCAGCCGCCCACGCGATAAACCCCATTGAAAATATCAATGTAACCAGAACCAGCATCAACTTATTCATAAGAAAATCCAATCATCTTTGATTTTTATAATGGGAGCAATAATAATTTATCTATTAATCACGATATTTAATTTATAATGATTAACATGATAACCTTACTATGGAATAGTATTCCTTTATTATATTTGGTGTCAAGGTAAATATTGTAAAAACAATTATTCAAATACTGAATAGACTTATAAGAACTATAAACAATCAATTCATAATATTTAAACATCGATGGGCAGGATAGGCAAGATATATTTTATCCTGTTCATCCTGCCCATCCATATTAATTGATTATGGTTCACTAATAAATGTAATTTGAAAGTTATTGGGTTGTGACTAAATAGATTTTGAATTTTTCAACGGTTATTTCTATCTGCTGCTTTTCGAGTATTTTCTTCGATATCGATAAAGACGTGAATAACTTCTGCAACTGCCCGCAATGAGATGACAAAAATAATACCAATTAATGCAACTGCAAGAAATATTAGCAAACCATTTTCCTGGCTTCGATTAGCAAATGTAAAACCAACAATTATTGTCGCAATGCCTACAAGCCAGGAAAACACATTGTATACGCCAGATATAGTTCTTAAAGCAGGATACTTCGTTTCAACTGTATATTGTTGTTGATAATATCCTAAGTCAATCTTTTTTGTTTCCTCATACTGTTTTCTTATTTCTTCTGATGTTGATTCTTCTTCCCTGGGCATACTACATTTCCAGCAGTTATTAAAATTATCCTCAATTAATATTTTACAATTAGGACAAGACCACATAATTTTTCCCCTTTTTAAGTATGATATCTATAAGTCATGAAAAACCGCGAAAAAGTTCCATATTTTCGCGGTTTTTTTATTATATTTTCAAATTAAATACTTATCTCAAAATAAACCTGCCCATTCTTGTTAAAGCATAGGCAGGATTATATTAATATTTATCTTCTAAAGTAAATATATCTGCTTCCATTATATGTTGAACAATGCGCAGTCCAACCACGCTGGTGATGATAAAATGAAACATTTTGTCCATTGAAGTTCATATTAACAGGACCAGCATCAATATATAATCTCTCGCCATCTTTCAAATATCCAACTTTCTTACCACCTGGTGAATCTCTGATGACCAGTATTCCAGCGGTTTGTTGAGTAGTAACCCAAATACCCGTCGGTAAGGTGTCTTGTCCACACCACCCGTAACATTTTGCATGTTGGGCTGCCTGTTGCGCTGCTTGTTCTGCTGCTTGTTGAGCGGCCTGTTGGGCTGCTGCTTGTTGAGCGGCTTGCTGTGCGGCAGCTTGTTGAGCGGCTTGCTGGGCTGCTGCCTGCTGCGCAGCTTGTTGGGCTGCGGCCTGTTGTGCAGCTTGTTGAGCTGCGGCCTGTTGGGCAGCTTGCTGAGCGGCGGCCTGTTGGGCTGCCTGTTGAGAGGCGGCTTGTTGTGCCGCCTGTTGAGCTGCCAAGTCTACTAAAGAATATGTTTTGGGAAAACCTGTGAATGACTTATTCCAATCAAATATTTTTGTACTGTAATCAGCATAATTTTTCCCTAATATTTCAATTTTCGCTCCTGCGGTACCATCAAAACCGTATTTATAATCCAAAACACATGATGTTGCATCACTATTCAATGTCCAATTTCCCTCAACATACGGAGCCCGGACATTAATATATGGGCCAGCCACACCATACACCATGATTGCAGCATCTACATCAAGCATGCTGACACGTCCCGATGCGTTAGCAGTAACTTTTGGTGCAAAATCGCTTGGGATATTAATGTTATGCGACAACTCGGATACCGGATGCCAACCGTTGTTATACTCAACACCGCCAACCAGAGTGACGTCTGATGAAACCTTCCATTGCGCGCCTATTTCAGCATTACCTTCAAATGAAGCATAAGCAGATATAACAGGAACCAGTTTTATAACGACACCTACCGGTCCGACTGAAAGTCCCGGTACAGGGACATCAATTGCTTTACAATTTATTTTACCTAAAAGTATTCTTTTATTGATATTAATCAATTTGCTGTTAGCAGATACCGAGCCGGAACATGAAATAGAAGTTTTAGGTGCGCATTTGAAATATTCCATTTTTGCTCTTTTAATTCTAATTTGAAAATCAACTTCAGTTGTCAAATCAACATTACCATTAACTTTAACACCAGTATTAGCTGTACCGGCTAAAACTTTATTACAAAGAGTGAAAGATTTTGTTACTGATATACCACGTTTCATCGGGGTTTGAGCTGCATCAGTTACGGTTACTCCTTCGGATAAATCAGTTACTGATTCAACATCACTCGGAGTTAATGTTTTACTAAATTTTATATCTGCCTGCTGAAATGCATCTTCTAAAGTTGCCTGGGTTATAGATACCGACATACTATTGCCATCCCTGGTCAACATTTTAGGTGTTGCAGCCACTTTCAACAGCATACCTTCACCGGAAGAGCTGATAATAACATCACCTTGTTTCAAGTTAGATATCCCGGCACCATCTAATTTGATAGTGTTTTTATCTATTTCAGTGACATTTACCGTGGTTGGCAATGCTCTAACATTAGCGTTAACAGATGGTTGATCTGATTGTGGCTGTGACTGTTGCCCCATACTGCTGCTGCTACCGCCGCCACCACAACCTGATAACATAACCAACAAAACAAACAATGCCATTAATAATCTTGGATATTTCATTTTACACCACCTTTATAATATAGAATGTCTGGATGATTCTCTTATATAGGTAGTCAACAGATAACATGAAAAAGTTCCCGATTTTATGAAGTTTTTACAAAATATATTTACTTTAGCAGAAGTCGTCGGCAACCACATTGGAATTACCCCTACGATTATTGTCACTGCGACTGTTGAAGCAACCATTTTTGAACAGATTTTTAAGCTAATGTAAGATTTTTTTACCCACAATTCGTTATTATTCACCGCTAAAGACCGCAAAGCCCACAAAAGAAGAGTTTAAGAAAAAGAATATCTTATCTTTTGTGTTCCTTACGTTCTATCGCTGTGAATATCTTATTACTTTATGTTTACTTTGGCGATGTATCAACAATATCCTGTAACGACATACTACAACCGAACCCCAATTTTATAATTGAGGTAGTCAGCCCTATTTCAGCAGATGATGGAGAAAAACTGGAACCAGCAAATAATAACGCTGTTGATACACCAGGACTTACTTTACCTGGTTTTATACCTTCTGCCATATCGCCACCCCAATTTGTCCCAGCCCCGATAAATAAACTCAGAAAATCAATTATCGGTAAATCAATTCCTATTTTAAATCCTGCTGAAAGTTCCAGATTTGTATAATCAATATGATTGGGTAAAATACGACCATGAAGTTTGAATGAGAAATCAATGAAATCAAGAGGACCTTCAATAAGAAGTAAATCAAAGATAGATACACCTGCTACAATCGACATATATCCCTTTGTATTGGATAATTTTTTCATTTTCCCAGTAAATGTTTTACCACCAGTATTTGCATCGGTTGCTGTATCCTGAATAAATTGCCTTTTATCTTCCTCTGATACTGTTAAAAACTTTTTCACATCACCAGGAGCCAGACGCTGCAAACGCGACTCATTTTCTAAAGTATACGCATATTGTTTAGATAGCAATTTCTCACCAGAATTCATGGAAAATGATGAGCGTGACTTGCCTAATGCAGCAATAATACCGCCATCTTTCAATGATATCCAGCATTGCGTGTTATTTGACATAGTTCCCTGGCCAGTAACACCTTCAACATAAGGACGACATTTTTCGACTACTGCCTTTGGAATGCTTTTCGGGGGATTTGCCAACGTTGATGCCATCGCTTCATCTATCAAAACAGTGCTGGTACCTGTCATATCAAAACGGCAGCAAGCAATTCCATTTGATATTTCATTCTCAGATGCCAGGGTAACTTTAACTTCTCCTTTGCTCTTTTCCGTGTCAGGATTTTGCTTGGAATATGTCCAAGTCTCACCTTTACGAATATTCTTTTCAGGAACCCAGGGAGTTTTACTCCAAGCTTCTGTCATGTAAGGTTGCAAGTCGAACGTCTTTGCTGAAGTATATTTGGTAGCAGGTACTTCAACTGCAATAACTTTGCCATATTTATTTATCTTAATAACAATTGATTCACCAAGTTGATTTTGCGTATTAAATTGCCTGCCATTAAGCACAGCGCCTACCGGGTCAATACGTATCCTGACCGAACCATCGAGCAGCGCGTTCAATACAGTATATTTAAATACTGCAGATGCTTTAACTACTGGTTTTATGCTTCTTTTGCCTGCAGCATCTATTGTATGCGTAACGACCGAGACGCCATAAACACGCTCTTCACCAACAGTGTAGACCGGCTTCACTTGAACAGCATTTGCCTGTTTAGTCAAACAAAGCATAACTACACAGGCCATGATAAGAAATAAGTATACCTTTAACATCGTTGTCTCCCATTTTACATTACAGTTTATATTATCTATTTACCTTACTGATGATAATAATATTTTAATCGCCAGACTCTTCTCCACCGTCGTGAATAACATTATCCGCAAACTTAAAACTTGCAAAGGCATGATCAAAAATATCCTGATACTTAGAGAAAACATTTACAGGTGCTGTACAAAGTACCGCATACCCGGTTCCATTGCGACAAATACCATTATCTATCTTCTTTAAAAGAATGTTTTTTGATTTAGCCTTGTTAAGTATAAAAATCCAGACACCAGAGCGTTCACCACCCAAAGTACCGTAATCTACTGACAAGCACTTATAACGTTTCCCGTATGCGTTAGCAAAACGATTATCTTGGGACTTCCAAGATTCTACAGGATCTTTATCTGGCATTCCCGGAATTGAATCTATTAGTATGGTAACATCCGATACAGAACTTTTATATACTGTTCTTTGTCCATTACCCATTGGAAATTGTTCTTTAGTCCAATCACCCGGACGGTCAATACTGAAACCTAACGCTGATTCATATTCTGTGACCCAGGAAATATCTGTATAACTTATCACTGAATTTTTATTTATAGTCGGTTCTCCAACCGAATTTGTACCAGTACCGGCACCAGATGTTGCACTGGGAACCGTTTGTATTTTCCCATTATCATTAGAAATTGGTAGATTATTATTAACTGAAGAAGGTTGGCTTTTTTGAGTAGTATTAGTGTTATTACCAGTTGAAGTTGGAACATTCCCAGTAGTCTCTTCTGTAGTAACTGATGGTTCAGGCGTTTTAGCATTTTCATGGTTACCCATCACCAGCCATATACCATACATAAATACAAACACAGCAAAGATTACCAGGAAGGTTGTGTTTGATTTCTTTTTACCGGAAGTATCAGCTTTTTCAGGTAATGGTTTGCCAGGAGCAGTGGCCTGGTTTTGACCGGACATCGCCAATGAAAAATTGCGGCAAGATAAAAATCTTTGTTCTGGCTGTTTAGCCAACGCCTGCATCAACGCGTTCAACAGCATATCAGGTAAATCATTTCGCAAAGTTCGCGGGTCGGGTGGCGGGACAGAGATATGTTTATTAACAATAGCCCATGGCTGATTAGTCTCGCAACGAAATGGTGTAATGCCAGTCAGCATCTCATAGGCGACAATCGCCAGCGAATACTGGTCGGACCGACCATCTATTGCGTCACCCTTCGCCTGTTCTGGCGACATATATTCCGGTGTCCCGACCATCCCGGTGGTCATGCGCGTTCCTTCCAGCGAATGCGCAATGCCAAAATCAGTCAAACTTGGCACACCATGCCGGTCAATCATAATATTTTCCGGTTTGATATCCCGATGCACAATTCCACTGTCATGGGCGTAGTCCAATGCCGCGGCAATCGACTCAAGAATTCTCAGGGTTTCCGCCACCGGCAAACGCCCATGAGATTTCATATACGATGTTAAATCCTGCCCGTCAACATACTGCATAACATAATAATGCGTATGTCCATCCACCCCTACATCATAGATAGAGACAATATGCGGATGCTGCAACTTGGCAGTATTAAGAATCTCATTCTTAAACCGCGTCAAAAACTGCCCGTCATGCGAAAACTCATGCGGCAGCACCTTCACAGCCACCACCCGATCAAGCTGCAAATCCCGCGCCCGGTAAACAGCACCCATCCCCCCACGCCCAATTTCGGCTTCGAGGTGGTAACGGTTATTTAGAGTTGTTCCTATCATTTTGTGGTCCTTTTGGTATTATTGAAAAATGTAACTATTTATTACTTTACAAAAATAAATCAATTATAAAATTTTAATCATTGCCCATATATTTCTATCTCACCAATAAATAGCCAATCACGATCCCAATCTGTTTTAGTTTTCTTAAATGTTATTGTAACTTTAGATAAAGTCGCACTTCCAAATTGATCAGTCCAAGCACCATGCCATTCTGAACCATGTATAGTACTGGTACTTCCGAAAGGAGTAATCATTACATCCGGATTCCATGTCTCAGCACGTGATAGATTGCCCATATTATACCGAATGTGTGATATATTATAGGTTCCTTGTAAATCAATGACAACTTTTACTGTCATTGTTGTGTTGTCCAAATGATTAACCCAACCTATAACACCATTTTGCTTTTTATATTCATTGCGTTCATCATAATTCAACCGTCCATCTGTAATCTTTTGCGGGTCACCACCTGCACCAGCGTCTGGTTGTTCTCCTGTGACAACTACAGATACCGGTTTATTCAAAGCTACATTAGTAATTGGCAACAATTGTTTTGTTTTCTCTTTATTACCGAACCAGTCATCTTCTATTATCCAGTTGTCTATAATATGAAATACTGACGGATCAAAAGTAAGTGCATCATGATGCACTTCAGCAAAACTATCTTTCCATGACTTATATTCATGACTTAAATTATAATCAGCACTTGCAACCGGCATAAAACCATCATTCCAATTCCAGCGATTTAATAACGATAGATTAACAGTTGATAATGAAGAACTTAATACAGCATCAACTTTCTTTCCTGTATATGGATATGGTTTAAGAGGAGAAATACCATATATTGAATATGCATTTACTGTAGTTTTCCGTCCATCATTAAGATTACGCAAGAATGGAGAATATTTTGTTGGGTCATCAATTGGTTTACCCATTTCCATATCAAGAACTTCATCATAATATTCCACATCATTAAATTTAGGTTTAACAAATTTTACAATATTTGTCGAAAGATTAGCCCATGGACTTTTTGGATCACCTGACCATGGATGTCCCTGGTGGGGAGTTCCCATAGTTATCAGGTGCGCAACAGAAGACTCAGCTGTCTTTCGACTGATAGGAAATGGACCTTCAATTGCACTCCGAGCGACTAACCCACCCATACTATGCGCAAACACATCAATTTTAACACAAGGTGGACAATGATCATTAATAAACTTGGCAACAGCTGCACCAGTCTCATTAATTGGTGAATTTAACGGATATTCAACAGCATAGACAGCATCATACCCGACATCCATATTCAACTTCTCATCTTTAATGTTATTTAATAGGTGAGAAGCCAAAAGAAGAAGATCTGCCCGGGTTATATCTTCAGTAAAAAGTGGGATACCATGTATAAGAAAAGCAATGTGTTTTCCTTGCCAAGGATTAGCATCTTGTGAAATATCAACCCAGGATTCATTCATGCATTTTAATTTAAATTTATTTTGACTTGTTCCAGAATTGTTACTTTCTGGATATTTAATAAGATTATTATCACTAATATGCTTATACCGATATAGATGTACTAAATAATCAGCAGCTAAACGGTCTACAAATACATTGACGAGTTGTGATTTAGCATTATTTATTGTCAGTATCTGAGTATCAGGTTCCCAAAACGTTTCTAATTTAAGTGTTTTGCCAAGATTTATTGCAGGAAGATATGGCTTCCCACCAACATTAATAACTTCCATTAGCATGAAATTCTTTACAGGATACATTGGATTAGGATTAATAACAACTTTAACGCCATTATTTTCAAATGATATAGGCGCGAGAGTACCATGAGTATAAATACACTTCCAACCAACAATTTCTGCAAAATAATCCGCAGAAATATATGGAACTGCACGGCACATGACTACTTTCGGAATTATAACATTTTCATCACTCATTTTAGTTAACTTCGGATCCAGGAAATTAGCACCATCCCCCTGCATAATACGCTCTAATTTAAGTGTATTATGTTCTTTGAGATTGATATTTACTAAAATATCATCATCACCATCACGCATTTTTTTTGACCACACATCATCTCCATCAACATAAATGTTTAATGTAGCTATGCAACCAAGACCTTCATATATTGAAGCGTATGTTTGAAAAGATGAATATCCGGTAATATCAAACTCAGCATATCCATTAGCATACGGTGGTTGCGGATAACCGATTCCTCGATATGTCTTTCCCTTTGCTGAATATGTTACGTCTTTATATCCCCATGCCCCATTCTTCACAGGGAACTTTTTATCGAGCTGAACAGTTTCAGCGGTACATGTCACAAATGCGCACATGAATACCATGATAAACAACATCAGTTTATTCATTTAGATAAAGCCTCCTTAATAATAGATTGAGTATAATATGTTAAAATTACTATTTTGAATAGAGTATAAAATTATTGTAGACGTCTTTACGATGTCAACTTACTAATTACGAATCCGGCAAACAGAACATATCTACTAAACTATATTTCTGACTCGATATAGTCGATGTAATATGTATTTTATCTTCTGGCATCGTTTTCTCTTATTACTGCATTTCGTAGGTAGTTTTCATTTCAATATTATGTCCACTTTCTTTAAAATCAACAAAACCACGATCCTTAAATTCTTTTTCAATATTTTTAATATTATCTACCTTTATTATTTGAATATCTTGTAAAATAAATTTATCTTCTTTATATTGGTATAATTCACAATTATAATGTCCTGTATCAGAATATTTAAAAATAACATATTGAACAGTATGATTTATTCCCATCTTCATGATGGGAGTGCCATATAATGAAGCCTGATGGGAAATTTGTTTTGCTTGTCCATTTACAAAGGAATATGCATAAAAGGCATCACCACCATAACAACAAATATCTAAAATCCCATCTCCTGTAATGTCATTAAATACAACCTCAAAACTGTCAGATGGAGTCGCAAATAAATCCATAACATCTCCCTTATAAAGTTTCCAAAGAACTTTATTATCCTTTTCCATTATAATATCCGGTGGAATTGTAATATACACTTTTTCCATTTCACCATCACCTGTAAAGTCAGCAGAATAATTCTTAATTTGCTCATAATGGCCTGATGATAAATCAATAGCATCGGTTGATTTCACTTCTATTATCGGTTCCCCTACATTATTATCAATTTGTACAGCACCAATAAAATATGTATTTTTCATATTTAAT
>Ga0194052_1000583_pt1 | contig 22867 bp, 16 predicted proteins | sample SepL226m_MetaG_FD_160117 | JGI IMG/M metagenome (GOLD analysis project Ga0194052, IMG submission 160117) | Anoxic zone freshwater microbial communities from boreal shield lake in IISD Experimental Lakes Area, Ontario, Canada - Sep2016-L227-6m | ecosystem: Environmental > Aquatic > Freshwater >...
GTCTTATTGAACAATCAGTAAATGCTAATCAAATTACTGAAGCAGACTTGATTCATGGTTACAATTGGGATGAACATGATAGTAAAAGCAGTAGGAGGAGCTAACCGACTACCCCGTTTCTTATTTTTATTAATTCAAATAGAACAGAAGCGGTGTGGATGTTTTCCACCACTATAAATAATAAATGGCTGCGGCGTGAACGCCGCTTGAATGCGTCAAAACCTATTGCTCCACTGGTAACATTGCTTAACAGCATGGATATTCCTTTTGATATGCTGGATGATGACGGTGATATTTCTATAACAAAAATGAACGATCACCTGGCTAAAACCGGTATATTTGCTGAAAAAATGAGCAAGAAATTTTATGATGTTTTGGCGAAAAAACGCAAAGGTTTTGAATTATTTCTTGCCTGGGTTGATAGCGAAAAAAACAAGGATTGGTACGTTACCGCGCTGCTTAACCGGCTGATGTTCATCTATTTCATCCAACACCGGGGAATAATGAAAGGTGAAACGGCATATCTTCGCAACCGGTTAAATGATTGTATTGGGCATGATTTTAATTTTTATCGTGATTTCTTTCTACCATTATGTTTCTTTGGTTTTGCCAAACCATGGAAAGAACGCATACAAAGAGGTAATCATTTTGATGGTATACCATATCTGAATGGTGGATTATTCATGCCTCATCAGGTGGAGATTGACCATGGCATCACTCCAGAAGCAGTAGAAACTGGCACATTGCCGCCGGAAATTACTATTCCCAATGAGCAATTCAAGATATGGTTTGATTTCTTTGATGAGTTCCGTTGGACACTGGATGAAGAAAAAGTAGAAAATGAAGGTCAAATAAACCCGGATGTTCTCGGATTTATCTTTGAGAAATATATTAATCAGAAACAGATGGGGGCATATTATACTAAGGAAGATATCACCGGCTATATTTGTCGCAACACAATAATTCCACGCCTGTTTGATATGCTTGCTGCCACAGGAAGCAAAGGTGCAAAAGCGGTAAATCCACTCCCAATCGGACCACACCCCAACCTTTTGAATGATGGCAAGGGAATTAGTGGTGGTGAAGGAATTGAAAGGTATATTTATCCTGCGGTTAAAACCCAGGAGCACCTGCCAACAGAGACTGACCGCGAATATCTGGCGCGCCAACAGCGGTTTGATAATATACTCAATGACTTTGAAGATGGCAAGATAACAACCATTAACGATTTTATCACCTATAATTTAGATATAGAAAAGTTGGCGATGGACTTTATCGCCAATATTCAGGATGCCGAGGTGTTGCGCGACTTTTACTTTAATGGCTTGCGGAAAATTACCGTTCTTGACCCTACCTGCGGTTCCGGCGCCTTCCTATTTGCCGGGTTGAAAATTCTTTATCCGCTATATGCCGCCTGTGTGAAAAAGATGGAGGATTTCCACACTCGAGAATCTAAAGATGAAACCATTGCCATCACCTGGAAAGGTGAGTTTGCATTTGCCAATGATGTAGACCAGCAGTTAACCTTTATTGATACCCCGGAGAATGATAAAAAGGCGATAGTGAAACAACTTGGTAATGAATTAACCAGTATCAAAGACCATGACAATGTTGAGTATTTCATTCACAAACGCATAATTGTCGACAATTTTTTTGGCGTCGATATCATGGCAGAGGCTGTGGAAATCTGTAAACTGCGCCTTTTCCTCAAGTTGATAGCACATGCCGAACCGGATACCAGCAGAGAAAACCTTGGTATTGAACCATTGCCGGATGTTGACTTTAATATCTTGTGTGGGAATACATTGGTTGGGTTTGCCACCCATGATGAAGCAAGAGAAGCTGTTATGGGTAAAGCACAATTATCAATTAAATATGATGATGATCCAATGGATATTATTGATAAAAAAGCACAGGTTGTAGAAGAAAAAGCATCAGAATTTCGACTAATACAAACTGGAAATAATACTCATGCTACAATAAAACAAAAGAATGCATTAAAAGAAGCACTAAAAAATCTTGAAAATGAATTGAATGGATATTTAGCACGACAATATGGAATTGTATTACAAGAATCACCTAAATATAGAGATTGGTTAAAAAATTGTCTGCCATTCCATTGGTATGTTGATTTTTATAAGATTATGAAATCTGGTGGATTTGATGTAATTGTTGGGAATCCACCGTATGTTGAATATACAAAAGTAAAAAAAGATTATACAATTAAAAATTATAAAACCGAAAATTGTGGGAACCTTTATGCTTATATTTTAGAAAGAAATAAGAGTTTACTTCAATCAGACGGTAAATCTGGAATGATTATCCCTCATTCTTCAATTTGTACTGATAGAATGTCAGAAGTTCAAGAATTATTATTGACTAATAGTATATGGGTATCTACATATTGCATTCGTCCTGCAAAACTTTTCACTGGTGTAGATCAACGATTAGCAATCTATTTATCTGGTAGAAATAAAAATATATTTACTACGAAATATCATCATTGGAATGAGGAATTTAGACCATACTTACTATCAAATATAGAATATTCTGATATAACTGGTATAAAATATCCATGTTCAATTCCCAAAGTTTCTAATTTGTTAGAAACTACAATTTGGAAGAAAATTAATAAAAAATCAAAGTTATCAAATTTTAATGTTGGTTCTCAAATTACATATTTTCATAATGCACCAAGATATTGGATTCGTGCTATGAATTTCAAACCATACTTTTGGAATGAACGTGACGGTGAACAATTATCTACACAGGTAAAATCTATCTATATGGAAAATTATGAAAATAGTAATATTGTAACTGCATTACTAAATAGTTCATTGTTTTTCTGGTGGTTTATAATTCTGTCAGATTGTCGACATCTAAATAATCGCGAAATAGAAAACTTTCCTCTTGATCCGAACTCTTTTACTGATGATGAAAAGTTGGCATTAACTTCATTAGTCAGCCAATTAATGGAAAGTTATCAAGGAAATTCAAAACGTAAAGAATGCCAATATGCCAGCACTGGTAAGGTTATATATGATGAGTATTATCCCAGATTTTCCAAACCCATAATCGACGAAATCGATCGTGTATTAGCTAAGCATTATGGTTTTACTGATGAAGAGTTAGATTTTATTATCAATTATGATATCAAGTATAGAATGGGTCGGGATGCTGAGGAAGAGGGATGAGTGAAGGTGGTGGGTTAAGCCGGGCTCCCGCCCAGTTCCAAACGGTGACTTAATTTTAAACTTTGGCTGTGATTTTAACAGTTATTTGAATACAATATAGTTTTTAAAAGAGATGAGAAAGCTAACTAATAGCAGTCACCGTTTGGAACTGAGCGAGAGCCCGGCTGGACTAATCAGAATAAAACAGGTATATAGAAATTAGAACTCTATTTTCTGAAAGTGAAAATATGAATGATTTTACTTTGAATAGCCGGGCTCTCGCCCTGTTCCAAACGGTGACTGGACTTTAAAACTTTGACTGTAATTTTAACAGAAATATTAAACACAATATCAGTTTAAAGAGATGAGAAAGCTAACCAATAAAAGTCACCGTTTGGAACTGGGCGAGAGCCCGGCTATTCTGGACATCTCCCCTACCTTACGCCCTGCTGTCTGCGGAGAAATATTCTACGGTTTTCATGGCGTGTCCCAGGGATTCGTCTTTTTCTACCCGGCGCAATAGCTCTACCATATCTGTCCATTTCGTTTTCGTCATTACTTCCTCACGAAAGTGGGCGGCGCCGTAGAAGCCTTTCATGTACCATGATATATGTTTGCGCATTTCCTGGACGCCGATTTTCTCGTTTTTATCGGCTATCAGCAGTTCGCCATGCTCGATTGCCATATTCACCCGGTCGGCGATGGTTGGCATCGGCAATGACTCGCCAGTGGTGAGGAAGTGGTTTATCTCGTCAAATATCCACGGGTTGCCCTGGGCGGCTCTGCCCACCATGACGGCGTCGCACCCGGTTTCTGTTGCCATTCTCAGCGCGTCGGCACCGCATTTGACATCGCCATTGCCTATCACCGGTATACTGACATTATCCTTAATGTTTTTGATGATTGACCAGTCGGCATGGCCAAAGTTATGGTGAACCCGGCCCGGACGCGGATGTATTGTCACTGCCACCAAACCTTCTTCTTCTGCCACCCGGCAGACATCCAGCGCAGACGGCCCATTCTGGTCCCAATAAGCGCGCATTTTCACCGATACCGGCAAATGGGTCGCCGACTTTACCGCGCGAAAGACTTCCCGCACCAGGCCAATATCACGCATCATTGCCGATCCTGCTCCCTGCCGGGTAACTTTTGGCACACCGCAGCCCATATTTATATCAATGATATCTGGTCCGTAGGGGGTGATTAATTCCGCCGCCTTTGCCAGATGCTCGGGGTATTGCCCAAAAATTTGTACTGTGACAGGATGTTCCTGGGGGAATATTCGCACCATAGCATGGGTCCGGGCGCTGTTGTAGACCAGCGCGTTGCTGCTGACGAACTCTGACACCACCATGCCGGCACCATGACGGCGGCACAAGATGCGAAACGCGCGATTGGTTATGCCTGCCATAGGGGCGAGTATCAACGCCGGTTTTATTTCTATGCCGGCTATAATTGCTGATTGTAGGAATGACATGGATTATTAACCTGGGTAAAGTTTTCAGTTTTCAGCACAATATGAATTTAGACAGGATTAACATGATTAACAGGATGAATTTTCATCTTGCCTATCCATGTTAATAATGAAATTGTTATCTGTCGCAAACCTATATTTTAAGATTTAAATGCGGTGCATGGCAGTAAAGATATCTTCATGCTGCACACGAATTTGCAGTCCTAATTCTGTCCCGATTACGTCTAATTTCTCTTGCAGGTCAGGAATTGATATAACAGCGGAATCAATCTCTGTGAGCATAATCATGGTGAAATATCCCTGCAAAATTGTCTGGCTGATATCGAGGATATTCACACCATTCGCCGCCAGGGTATTGCTGACCCCGGCGATGATGCCCACCCGGTCTTTGCCCACGACTGTGATTACCGCTTTCATTAATTATTCCTCACAAAACACAGGCGCACTGCAGCAGTACGCCAAGACAACAATATTCCTACCGGTTGTGCCAATACATCACCGGCAGGAATATTTATTTCAAAAATAATGAGCTATTCTACAGGTTGAAAGTCTTCTTTACCTGCACCGCAATCCGGGCAAACCCAATCTTCGGGCAAGCTTTCAAACGGAGTGCCTGGCTCAATGCCGGTGGACGGATCGCCGCTTGCCGGGTCGTAAACATAGCCGCATAAAGTGCATTCGTACTTCATAATTTCTCTCCCTTTTTATTTTTCAGTTTCTTCTGGCTGGTATTTTACCCATTCAAGATAAGTCATTGTCAAACAAATCAACATCGCAAGAACAAATGCAAGACCACATGTTTTTGTTCCACCACGTGAATCAGGTTCATTAGCCTGCTCTGGTTCATCAAGAACAACATAAGCTGGTCCTCGTGTTTCAGCAACGACTCGCGTTTTTTCATACTCTGTCTTTAATAAAACCATTATATCAGTTTTTTCAGATACAATTGCTTTTAATTTCATATAATTCAAAGCAATTTCCGGCATTTTTTCAATTTCTTTTTTTAGTTCAATTTCCGCACTGCGATAGCCATCTAATTTTGCACGTGCTACTAATGCCTGCGTCGCAGTTGCATATATTAATGGCGACAATCCTTCGTGTGCAAGGCCAATTTGCCGCTTCATTTCATTCTTTAGCGAGTTTTTCAATTGATCCAATTCTGCTTTTTTATTAACGACATCTGGATGGGCGTCACGCAATTTCAGCTTTAATAAAGCTAAATCTGACTCTGTATCTTTTATGCGCTGGTACAATGAACTAAGAGTTCCGTTATTAATACCTGTTACATTTGTACCAAAGGAACTATATACTGGATCCATGCTTGCTTTAACGAATTCCTCTGTTTTTGCTGAAACATCATGTAATTGTTTCATTGCCAAATCAGCCTGAATTTTCGCTTCCAACGAAGAAGACTGTACTGAAGCGTATTCAGCAGCCAAAGAACTGGCTTGACCAGTTGGATCAATCAATAGATATTTTTTTTGGTAATCTTTAAGTTTATTAGCTGCGTCGTCTAATTCAGCGGTTGTTTTTATTATTTGATTTTTAAGATATGTCTCACCTTGCTTTGCGGGGTCTAATGGTAATTCAGATGTAATATCATTCAACGTATCCAACACAGATTGCATATAATAGAATGCTAATTTATTATCGACATTTCCTTTTGCATCTTTAAACGTTTTTATAGAAACATTCATGAATAACTCATTGTTTTTTCCTACTAAAATTTTCATCACATCATCCATATTTTTATACAAATAATCTGTCCTTGTTATTTCCCAAATATTTTTAAGATCATACCCGCGTGCTTTTAACTTAGATAAAATCATCTTTTTAGCTTTAATGCTTTTTATCAAGGTAACTGCAGTCGCATTGCTTGACCCTGGCTGAGGTATTAACACCGCACCTTCCATAACAGGCAAACTTGGCAAATCCCCTCCGCTGCCAGCTAAAATTGATAACTTACCACCGGCAGATGGAAACAATAATGTAACTGAAGATGTATATGTTCGTTGTTTTATAAACACGCTCACCACAGCTAACACTAAAATGGTCATTGTTATTATAAAGAATAATTTAAAATTCTTCTTTATAACCTCAATGAAAGTTGGCGGGTTATTATATTTAATTTTCTGGTTTGTCATCTATTTATCCTTATTTCTTGAACGGCATATATGAAATTGCTAATTCTGACAATGACCGCAGAGATGCTTCAAACAGATTGTCAGTGCGAATATTTTTCACAATATATGTTGTCGGTACAATAATAATATCTCCCGGCAATATCTTGCTGCTCTTTTTCGCCGGCATCACGGTACCATTCATGCGCAGAACAACTAAATGACTTGAGTCAGCATCTTTAGAAAAACCACCGACAGAGTTAACATAGCTATTCAAGTTTTTACCACTTTCAAATACTACCGAGCCATTGCTGAATACGCCGCCAAGTACGGTAACCGTTGTCGGTATATCAGGAACGTATATTGAGTCGCCGGGCAGCAGGTTAAAATCGCCATTCTTACCCTTTGAATTAATAATCTTATCAGCCTCTACTGGAATGGTAAGAGCTATCTGTTGATCCTGCATACTGCGGGGAGGGGTGAGAATAATTATCTTCCCGGTTGTATCAGATGAAATGGCCTGTGCGACTTGTGAAGTTAAATTATTAACATTTTGCTGATTTGTCTGTTGTGCTGTTTGCCCGGGCTGCGCTGTTGGTATTTTCGCTGATACCGCACCAGAACCGTTATCCATATCTTTCAGCAGCCTGCCCATTTCACGTCTCTGATCCTGGGTCTGTACTGATGAGTTGGGTCTATACAATACCAGGCCCGCAGGATAACCATTAGCCATAATTCCACCAGCATCATTTATCAACTGGTATAATGATTTCGACTTCAGGCGATTCCCATTAAATGCTGGATAAGTACCCGGATGCAGGACATTTCCACTGATATTAACAGTCTCGGTCATTGCTACGAAATCTGCATTTCCGCGGACAGTAATTAAGTCTTTATTTTCCAGTATCGGGTCAACATCAAGACTGAATGAATTTTCATTGTTTTTAACAACATATTCCATCGATTTAGTTTCGCCATTCACTGTTCGGAATAAAATAACTTTCTGTTCTGCGTCTACCTGCAATCCGCCTGATAATGCCAGAGCATCAGATAATTTCATGCCCACAGTTAGCGGCAATTCGCCAGTCTTGCGAACATACCCGCGTACTACGACAGATTTATTGTCCATCATCTCATCACGAGTCATAACAATTAATTTATCACCCGGGTTTAATACAATATTAGCATCCTTCACATTATTTCCTGCATCTACCAAGTTAACGGGTATAATTTCAGTAGTCTTATCTGCTCGCACCCGGTATAGGTTTGCCCGTTCGGGATAACTGCTATTCAGCAAACCTTTTGCCAGGAAAACTAATTGGTTAACAGTTATTCCAGTTACATAAGGGAACATGCCAGGTGCAGAAACAGCACCAGCAATAGTCACCGATTGTGATTCACCAAGATTTTCTTTAGGATAAATAAACAGCCTGTCGCGGCGATTTAGTTCAATATCACTTTCTTTCTTTGACAATGCGTCGCGCAGGGAAATCTCTATCATTTTTTCCTGCATGGTGTTGTCATCTAATCTGACAATCAACGCTTTATCCAAGGTAACATTTACCTTCAAACCACCAGCCATAAATATTGCATCGGATATTTTCATACCTTTGTAATATGGCATCGACAACGGTTTATTAACTTCACCGGAAACAGTAACAAATGATTCAACGACATCAGCATTCGCTTTAATCTCAATTCTATCCCGAGGCTGCAACAGGTAATCATCCGCGGCTTTCTTTGATAATGCTCCTTCAAGACTGAATGACATTAATATTGATTCGTTTGAATTCGGGTAACGATATAATTGTGCTGTTTTTAAATAAGCTTTAATAGTGATACCAAATGCTTTCGATATTAAATCGCTGACTTTCATTCCTGTTGTATACGGGTATACTCCAGGTTTAACTACCTCGCCGTTAATAGTCACCGTTCCGATCAATTCATTTACTTCATCACGTTTGTATACTTTAATGCTATCGCGTGGTTTTAATTCGAGATCAGCAACTTTGTCACCATTCAAAATGCTGTTTAAATTAATAATCATTACATCCTGCTGATTACCGCCAACAGTTGTCGCTATATTTGCCAGTGGGTACCGGTACAAATGCGCCTGGTCAAGATATGCGTTAACAGTGGTGCCAAAGCTAAATCTCAATAGATCGGATATTCGCATTCCAGCTTTAAATGGGAATGTTCCGGCTTTTACCACTTCGCCAACGATTGATACGGTATCATTCAGTTCTGTTAATTCGGAACGATTGAAGATTTTCAAAGTGTCGCGTTGTTTCAATTCGATATTTGCATCTTTATCGCCATTCATAACCTTGGTGATATTAACGATAATTGTTTCTTTTTTCGTTTCCGTGGTTCCTACTGCCGGGTTTCGATAAATAAATGCCTGGTCAAGATAAGCATTGGTGGTAGTGCCAAAACTGACCTTCAGCAAGTCGGCTATTCGCATGCCGGGATAAAACGGGTATGTGCCCGGTTTTACGACTTCTCCCTGTACGATGACGATATCCTGCAATTCGGTTACTTCAGTTCGATTATAAATTTTCAGCACATCGCGCGGTTTCAGTTCCAGGTCGCTCTTTTTATTCCCTTCTAAAATATCCGCCAAATCCACCATCAACACTTCCGGCTGACCAGGTGATTGCGCGCCGGTATTAGTAATTGTAACCGGGAAACGATAAAGGTGTGCCTGTTTTAAATATGCTTCAGTAGTAGTGCCAAATCCTAAATTAACCAGGTCTGATATCTTCATTCCTTTTAAAAATGGGTATGCTCCAGGTTTGGTAACTTCACCTTGAATAGTTACCATATCAAGCGACTGCACCATATTCTTTTTCGATAATATTTTAAGAGTATCTTTCGGCTGCAATTTCAAATCAGCACCAGGTTTGCCTTCCATAACCGCGCGCAGATTGAACGGAATCTGATAGGTGCTGGAATCATCGCGCAGGCGTGTTATAACTGCTTGTTCTATATAAGCTTCATCATCAATTAATCCGCCGGCTATAGCGATAAGTTTGCTTACCGTGGGAACTATGTCCGCAGGGAAAGGACCGGGACGATTTACTGAGCCGATTATAGTAACAGCATTCTGCAAAACATCCAGCATAGGACGAATGTAAACTTCATCGCCATTTTGAACTTTTTCCTGTTTTCCTGCCGGGTTATTCTCTATCTCCCGCACGGTATGTCCGGCAATGCTATCCATACGCATGATACGAATTTTATTTGAAGCTTTTGATGTTAATCCACCGCCTAAAGTCAACACATCGTCCAATGTGCTTTCTTTTTGCGATAACTCGTATTTTGCAGGACGGTTAACAGAACCATATAATGTAACTACTTTTCCGCTCATTGGTATATAAATCGTATCACCGCTTTGCAATGACTGGTCAACATATTTACCATCAAGCAGATACTCATATATATCAATCAATGCTACCTGCTTGGTTCCGCGCATTAATTTTATATTGCGCAGCGACCCTATATCTGTCGGTCCCCCGGCACTAAACAGCGCGGTGAATACAGTAGCCAAACTTGGCAATAAATATTTGCCGGGTTTTTTCGCTTCACCCATCACAAACACTGGTATGGTACGCTGTCCGACTAAATTTACCGTAAGGTCAAATGTGGTATATATTTTAGAATATTTGGTTCGTATATCACGTCGAATATCAGAAATAGTTTTACGGGTGACGGTGATGTTTCCCAATGTTTTCAAGAAGATGTCGCCAGTCGGAGTTATTGGCTGTATTGACCGTTCGTATTCCTGATTGCCTGACCAGCATACTATTTCCAATTTATCACCGGTGCCAAGTTCATAATTATCTGGTACTGGCGCATCAGGATTAGGCATGAATGTGTCGGCACCCGTTTCAAATAATGCTTTCCCGAACAGTTTAACATCAGGAGTAAAATCATTAGTTACAACATCTTTCACGGGTGTTTGAACTTCTGGATTAGTGACAGCGTTTTCAACAGGTTTGCCCACCTGTGCTGTAGCGATTGAGATTGCCAGAGTTATTATAAAGAGTAAAACTGGTAATTTTATTAAGTTGATTCGGTTCATTAAAAAATCCTCTTATTTATATGTTTATTTAGCTGTGCCATTTTAGCACATTATTTCGCATTATTGCCAATTTAGCAATCATCAACGAAAAAAATCAAACACCATTTGTGCTGTTTTTTCTATCGCGCCACCATCACCCATGGCTGCGCGAATACGGGAAAAACCATCTAATTGCGCCTGGCGCGCAGCGGTCGGATTGATTAATTCAGTTATCGTTGCTGCCAGATTTTCCGGTGATGCCGCGAGTTGCAGCAATTCCGGTACCAATTGGCTGTCATCTATAATATTAGGCAGTGCCATATATTTAATGGTGCTTTCTATTATCTTATACTGCACCCAACTCGCCCAACTGCCGCGATACGCCACCACCATGGGAACGTTTAAACATGCCAACTCCAGCGTTACAGTTCCGCTGCAGGCTATCGCGCCATCGGCAATTTGCGCGTAATTATAATCAAAACCATCCAAAACCCGAATGTCAAGGTTCGCCGGCTTATTCATTTTTGCGTATTTTTCACGCAATGAAGGAGATAACGCCAACAGGATTACCGGGTTATTTGGAACTAATTGAGCCGCCGCAGTAAACGCCCCGGTCAGATGGCGAAACTCTGCGGTGCGGCTTCCGGGTGCCAGCAACAATACTTTTCTGTCACCAACATTTAAATTCTTGCGTGCTTCATCTGCTGTTATGCTGGTTTTGCAATAATCAATTATCGGATGCCCCACCCATTCAATTCTTGCGCGGCCGTTTGCACTGCGCAGGTTTTCTGCTGACCAGGGGAATTGTGTCGCAATGGCATCTACCAGATTCGGAAGTACGCCCGGCCGCCGATTGCGCGACCAACTGCCGGGAGGAAGAAAATATAGCTTTTTTGCGGCAATATCACCTAAATCTTTAATAAACTGGACATTAAACGCGCCAAAATCGATGGTTATTATCACATCCGGGCAATTTTTATGCAGATATTTTAAAAGTTTCTTTTCAGCGAAATATATCCCCGGCAATTTCATCAATGCTTCCGGTATACCGATTGCACCCCATTGTTCAGTATCTGCGATTATCTCTACGCCAGCCTCTCGCATCCGGGTACCGCCAGCACCAATTATTTTCAATTCGGGGTCAATTCGCTGCAGTTCGCGCGCTAAAGCGGCACCGTGATAATCGCCGGATGGCTCGCCAGTCATAATAAAAATCGTTTTCTTCATATTTTAGTCCGGCGCGACAGGAGGTGCTGGAGTTGTATCCGCAGGCGGTGCCGCCGGTTCAGCCGGTACGTCCGGGGTTGCAGTTGCGGGGTTCGTTGTATCAATAGTACCTTTTGGAGAAAATTTTGTAACATTCTTGGGTTTCTTTCGTTTTCGTACTTCACCATCCGGCTGCCATTGGGGAATATCAGATGGTTTTACACCATCTATCCAAACCGGGGATTCTTTATCCGTCGCTACAGCACCAGCAGAAGAACTGCCTTTAACATGATTGCTATTTGAATTATCCTGCAATTTTGTTGGGTCAGCTTTTAAATATTGCGGTGAAATCACTCGGGCACCCAGGTACAGGCCGCCCAGTAAAAATACCGCCATCAAAAACAGAGTAAAAAACAGATTCAGAAAAAATCTTCCTCGTCTTAAATGATATTGTATCATGGTAAAATCATACCTAAACAGATTACATTAGTCAAGATGAATAAAGATGGTTAATATCACAAAAAAATGTTATCATCTCAAAAAATTATCAATGGAGGTAATTATAATGTCAGATGTTATAGCAGGATTAACCATCCTGGTTGAAAACCGTAAAAACGCCAACCCGCAGTTGAATGAAATTCTGGGGAAATATGGCTCGATTATTGCCGGTAGAATGGGCATTCCTCACCTGGCTGGCGACCGCTCAGTAATTTCACTTATTTTGCAAGGTAACTCTGACGCAGTTGACAGCCTTTTATGCGAATTAAGCAATATAGAATCCGCCAACGGGTTCCGCACCGTGCTGGCAAAATTTGGTGAATAGCAAAAAAATTCCTTCAGATTAACATGAATAGGCAGGATGGGTAAGATTTTTTATCCTGTCCATCCTGCTTATCCATGTTAAATTTGTTTTAATTAAATCTACGATGCCTTATTTCCAACCGCAAATATGCGCCAATTTATTGCTATATTCAATAAAGTTTTTCCATGAGATGTCGGAAGGCACCCCGTGGTCGCAACTCGGTATATATCCACCGTCTTCAACTACCGGCGCTATTCTGTCCAGTTCTGCCTGCAATACACTTCCACCGGCAGCCATGGCACGCTTGTCTACCCCGCCGGAATAACCTATTTTGCGACCAAATTCTTTCCGAAATTCATTGATGTCATTCCCGGCAGCCACCTCTATCGGGTCACACATGTTAATACCTGACTCTATCCATATCGGTATCAACTCGCCGATATAACCGTCAGAATCCATATCTATCACCCGGCAGCCAGCTTTTTTAACTTTGTTTACCCAATGAATATATGATGGCTGCAAAAACTCGCGGGTCATCGCTGGCGACAGCATACTGTGTGCTTTATATGCCATATCTTCAGATATGAATAACTTGTCTATCACCGTCACGGCAGATATTCTGTCAATAATTGCCGAAGTGTAATTCAGCCAATATTCAATCATATCTTTCACAAAATCCGGGTCATCCATGAATAATTCGCATAATCCCTCGAAACCGCACCATTCGCGCAATTGCCAGAACGGCCCGTTAAGGCTAACGCCGACGCCATTGCCGCCATCGCGAATGTCTTTGCATTTTACCACCGAATCCGCCGGTATCCGAAAATCTGCGGCAGCATCATATTTCTCCCGCATTTTCTCCCAATCCCCGCGATTTGTTACCGGGCATTTTATCCATTTCCGAGTGACGAAATCGCGCGGAACCCGCAGATAAGTAGGGTCGAACTGGTCGGAAATCTGCACTGTCGCCCCCATCCAATCCTGCACAATCAAATATCCGTCGCCATGTTCCAGTATCTTCTCTTCAAACAGCGGATACATGCGAAAATCAAAGCCGGGGTTGCTATAATAACCATCAATGCCGGAAATCCCTATCTCGCTGGCAACAGCCTCCAACCAATTAACCCCTTCCGGCAAACCTTCAGCATACCAGCGCCGCAGCGTTGACTCGCGCGGGTAACCCGGCATAAAAGGCACCTTATCCGGATTCCCAAATAAAACAGTCTCTGCATATCTATCACGAAAGTTCATGTTGTAATCCACCTATTGTAAACCACCCAACTTCAAAGTTGTCTCTCTTCACTCTTCTCTTTTCTCCTCACCCCATCTTATCTTCGGCAGCCTTCAATAACCCGTCAATATCGTTCTGGTTTTCTGAATCTATCAACACAATTCCCACACTGGTGGTCATATCGCCGGGCAGGTTTTTATCTGTTAATGCTCGATTCAACTGGTAATGCAAACGGTCTTTGATGATTGTCGTGGTAACATTTATCTCTACCGGTGCGAAAACGGCAAATCTATCGTCGCCAACCCTGCCGATAATTTCTGTTTTGCTGAATGCTGCCCGTAATGTCTCCGCCAGGGTGGCGATTGCTTTATCACCGATTTCGCGGCCATATTGAACATTAAATGCTTTCATGCTGTTTATATCAAACAATACCAGCATGGTTCCTTCACCGTCGGCATCGGCTTTATCCAATCCATTGCGTACTGACACCGCAAAACTTGAACGCGATAGCAGGCCGGTTAGTTCATCACGCTTTATCACTTCTGCTTCCACACGACTGACTAATTCCGTCACATCAGTACCCGCGCACATGATTGAATGAATATCCCCGGCATCAAATTGCTCCAATGCGCTTTTGAAATGAATCAACCTTGCCTCGCCCTGGGGATTTGTAAAAGTTATTTCATATTCCAACTCACCCTCGGCAATTATTTTTCCCATAAATGCGCGCATCGATTCTGCGTCTTCATCGGAAATTAAATTATACAACGGCATACCATGCATTTCTGCGTTGCTCTTGCCTATCAAGTATTCAAACGCGCGATTAGAATATTGAATATTCCCTTTCGTATCCATCACCAGCATTATATGTCCGGACTTCTCCAATATCTCCGCAAAAAATTCCCGTTCTTTCTCAATTAACTGGCTGATTCCTGCAAATATAAGATGAAACGGCCTTTTTAACCCGGTATCTACAATCGCCAAATACATCAGCATTACCGAAACGAACTTCAACAGATGCCCGATTGCGTTAGTTAATCCATTAACATTAACATACCAGGTAAAGGCAATTTCTGACATGACGGCGAAAGCGATTGCATATACAATCAGCGAATGCGACCTTTTATCAATTACTGGTTTGCGAATATCAAATATTATTAAAGCGGCAATGAAAACAATGCTGATGAAATATTCGCTGAATATCTTAAAATTAGTTAATCCCTGTATATCATAACATTGCGGAAAAATTCCATTAAAAATAAGAGATATTACAATTGCAGTTACAGCAAGATATGAAAGCATTATCGCGCACCAGCAATTTACTTTTTTATTGAACACCAATACTGCTGCCAATAATGATAACGCCTGAACATATCGGGCAGCTATCCATAATTGCGTTGGAATATTTTCTTCTATCTTCGCAGCGGGAATAACTCCCATATTTTTAAAAGTAATTAAGTGCAATCCATCCAATGCACCCACGAATAGCATTGAAATGCCTAATAAGATAAGGAAATTATTTAGATGCAGATGACGAGTGTTCCAGGTTAAAATGAAGATGGAAAAGAATACAACGATACTTATCCCCTCTATAAGGGTATGAAAAAGCAGCCGATTGCCGGTAAGCATAAAACAAAATATCGCAATAAATAAAAATGTTATTGCAAAATATGGCCGCAAATCTATACATTCCCGCATTACCGGTAACTTCTCTTCCATAGCTATCTCCCGAAAATGATTATTGCTGGCATATTATATCATTATATTTGGTAAATTTCAGCAATCATCATAGTTCAACTTTTGTTAATAATTTTTTATCATTTTAATCCTGTTAATCAATATAAAAACAAATTCACTGAGCAACGACACTTCACATTTTTACCTTGACTATATCCCCTATTAAGACCATAATTACACTGATTTAACAATGGAGATATTTTACGCATGGTTTATGTTCACCCCGGTACCCTGTCATCCGACCCCACAATTGGCATTGAAACCCGACCGCTTGAAGATGGTTGGCATGCTTTGTCTGTTTACCCGCATCAAATTGCCTGGGAAAATGAATATATTCCACGATTAAGACAATGGGCGCAGCACCTGAATATTCATACCCCGCCCGCCGCATTATATTTGGAACCATCGAAGATTAATGAAATTGATTTTGTAATCGACTTTGGCACCGAGTTGCAGGGTGAGTTTAAATTTGAAATTACTACCGAAGGCCGCGGAAATATCGCTATCAGTTACGGCGAATCTATCTGGGAAGCGCGGGAATGGAACCTGTCCACCATCTGCCATGAACAGCGGCCGCGCAAAGCACATTTTCATGCAACTCGCGGCACCTCATTATTCACCGGCGAACTTGGCGGATTCCGCTATGTCCGCGTTAGAATGGTGGATTTTAAAGAGTCTGTTTCGTTATCAGATATTCACGTAGCCGCCATAATTATGTATCCATCCGCCATTGGTTCTTTTCAATGCAGCGACGAAATATTTCAAACCATCTGGCAGCGCAGCGCATATACCGCACGGTTATGCGCCTTCCCCGGCGGATTTATGGACGGCATCAAACGGGACAGACTGGGGTGGTACGGCGATGCGCGGATAACCAAGGATACCTGCGATTCTATCTATTTTCAGCCGAATTCTTCCATTGATATGATGCTGATGCTGCCCATAGACAGTTGGGCAAACGCCATCCCAAATTACAGCTTCGATTGCCTGTCCATGCTGGTGCAGCATATTTATACTTTCGGTTTGGATGATCCGAAATTGCCCGCCATTTACGCACGAATCAAGGAGTTTACCACCTGGGTATTTGAGCAAAATACCAATGCGGACGGTTTGCTGACCCGGCGCGATGATGGCGATTACTTCTTTAGCATCGGGTTCACCGACTGGTCGCCGCAGCCATTGGGCGGCAGGTTTGAAGACCTGGCATCTCTGCAATTCGCATTTTTAGAAATGATAAATGATGCCATTACCCTTGCCGGCTGGTTTAACGACGATTGCCTCGCAGAACTGCAGCAAAGAGCCGTTGACCTGAAAATTATTTTAATGAAGAAATTCTGGAAAAAGGCCATCGGATTTCACCACACTCTGGGCATGGTGGATAAACACGGCAAAGAATGGAAAATGCCGACCACACCGGATATTCATTACCGCAAGAGCTACGTTGAAAAATTGAGTTTCGGCCCATCCGGCCCATCGCTGCAGTCAAATGCCCGTGCGTATTTTGCCGGATTAGTGGATGTCGCCAACGAAAAATTCGTCAGAGCAGTATTTAATGACGTAAATATACCCCAAATTATCACCAGCTACTATAAATATTACACCCTGTGTGCCCGCGCCGGATGCGGCGATGTGGCAGGCGCATTTGAAGAAGCGAAAAGCTATTTTAGCAAGATGCTGATAGAAAATGATAGCGCCACGGTATGGGAATCATTTGAGCCGGATGTGGACGACATCAACAAATACAGCCTTCACGCCTTTCCAAAAAGCCTTTGCCACGGCTGGGGAAGCGGGGTAGTAGGTTTCACCCGCCGCTTTATCCTCGGCATAATCCCGGATGCGCCTGGATATAAAAAGGTTATCTTACAACCTGCCCATCTGCCAAAATTCAGCTTCACCGCAGAACTGCCCACTCCCAGCGGCATAATAACAGTGACAAAGGTGGACGGCAAACAGATAAAATACAAAATCCCCGCCGATATCGAAGCAACCTACGAAGACGAAAATATCGACGTAGTACGATATTAATTACGAATTATGGAGGCTTTTGCAAAACCTACTAATTATAAATTGGGGGAAAATAGGTTTTGCAAAAGTTTATATTATCTATTTATTTCCTTTCCTTGCCTTTTTTATCCTTTCCTTTCCATTCTTTTCCTTGACTTTCCTTTCCTTTTTCTTTTTCAATGGCAGAATAATGCTAATTGAAGTTCCTTCACCCAAAGTGCTATTAATATCCATACTACCTCCCAAACCTTCAACTTGTTCACGAATACTATATAAACCAAAACCACTTTTAGAATTTTTTGGTTTTGATTTTTCTGCTGATATAAACCCAATGCCTTTATCATGAACTGTAACACAAAACCTGTTTTCATCAACCAACTTTAATGTTACTTCAGCTTTTTTAACATTGGCATGTTTATATACATTCAATAACAGCTCCCGTATTGACTGATAAGCACAAATACTGACCTCGTCATCAAGATCTAAATAATTATCATCACTTTCAACATGAACAGAAAAATCATGCCTTATTCGAATCTGATGTGATAGCCAGAGAATTGCTTCCCGTAATCCACCCTCGCGAAGAACCGGCGGAACAATTTCATGTACAAGTTCCCTGGTTTCAGATAGTGCTTCTTTAAGCATCTTGTCCACAGCCGTTAAAGATTTCAGAGTTGCAATATCATCTACTTTCCTGATCCCCGTTTTTAAAGCTAATTGCGCAGCAACCAGAATTTGTTGAACTTCAGTGTGTAGAATATATGCAATTCGCTTTCGTTCTTTCTCTTCAGCCCGTATCATCTGTTTGCTTAAAAGATGAAGTTTTTGTGCTCGATTTTCCGCTAAAAAGGTACGTTCAACTACCTGCTTTTCCAATTCTGCATTGTAGTTCTTCAGAATTTCCACTGCCTTTTTCCGTTCGGTGACATCACGTTGTACTGAAATGAAAACCTGGCCATATTTCGGATGCTCGAAACAGTGGACACTCATGTGGGACCAAAAGGTTTGGGCGTCTTTCGTTATGCTCTGAATATCACCTTCCCAGACATTGCCATCGATTGTGGCATCCAAAATCATTTTTATAATTTCATTTGAATTTTTCTCGAACGGAGCATTGAGAATAGATACGTGCTTCCCGATCAACTCGCCAGGGTTGTAACCAAACATCGCGTCAAATCTTGAATTGGTGTAGATAATCGTTAAGTCACTCGCTTGCACTAAGCTAACCCCTTCAACTATCTCCGAGAGAACCTCGCTTTGGAATAACAACGTCTCTTCTGCCTGTTTTGATGCTGTGACATCACGGAAAGACCATACCCTACCAATCAGAGAACTATTTTTTAATGGAGCAGAATAACGTTCAAATATTCGACCATCTTTAAAAAACAGCATATCCAAATCTGTATCTACTGAGTCATAAAGCATCTTCACTTTTTGTAGAAACGCTTCCGGAGAGGATAATTGTTGCAAGACAAAATCCAATAGTTGCTGGTCATTTCCTTTATTTAAAAGAGACTTGGGTATGTGCCACATCTCGGCAAACCGCTGATTTGTTCTGATAACCTTACCATAGTTGTCAACGGCCAGAATACCGTCGGCAGTGGAATCAAGAATCCCACTCAATTCGATTTCATTTTGCTTCAACGCTTCTTCGATTCGTCTATGTTCGGTTATATCCTCTACTATAACCGTAAATCCTACGATTTCATTATTAGTTTTAAGAGGGTACAAGCCTGCCATCCAAACATGTCTGACACCGGGCTGCATGGTTATTTCCCCGCTGATTTCAATGCCTGTAACAGGTTTCCCTGTTGTCAATATCGTACTTGTTGCTGATTCAGCTTGTTCCTTATATAACGGCAACATTTCACTCACAGTTTTTCCTATATATTCCGATGCAGGAACACCATTCATTTCTGCGAGTATCTTATTAATTCTCATGAAGCGCAAATTGGTATCTAATATCGCCAGCCCGATGGGTGCATTGTCATAATAAGAGGTTATTTCTGTTAAGTGGGATATGATGATTTCTTCCGAGCGATTCCGCAAATCCTCGACTTCCGTCTGCACTTGAAGTAATTCCTTGGTATGCTTTTCCAATTCAATCTGATGATTATGCAGTTTGTGAAGCATCTGTTGCATTTCTTCAAGACAAATCGACTCAATAGGCCCACTCGGAATTACTTGTTTCTGTATATTAAAATTATTTTTCTTTATAGGCATAGCATTTCACCTTTATTCTATAAACCTTATGTAGCAAAACTTCTAAATAAACACTGCTGTACATTCATGATACCCAATAATACTTTTATAAAGTAACATAAAGGATTGATTAAAAGCTATACGAATTTTTCTTATTTTAAAATTTTTAAATAGGCTATTGCAAAACCTTGTGATAACATGGTGTGACAGACATCTTCTTTGCTTCGCCACTCGGTGTCAGTCCCTGAAAGTCATTCTTCCCCTCTCCAGCCGGGGAAGGGATTGAGGGGAGAGGCTTTTATGGTGCAATCTATAATCTATAAAAAGTAGGTTTTGCAAGAGCCATTATGAATTACGAATTACGAATTTTTACATCGATTAACAGGATTTTTATAATATATTTAATCCTGTTAATCCTGTCAAAAAATTCGTAATTCGTAATTCGTAATTGACTCAGCTGTTTTTATCAACCCATACCGCAAAGGCTTCTGCGAACTTTTGTAAAAATGCCTTCGTTGATTCATTTACAAGTGTCCCATTGTCATCAAATAAACTCATGGCATTGCCAATATAGGCTTCGGGCTGCGGCATTGCTGGAATATTTAGAAATACCAGCGATTGGCGCAGGTGATGGTTTGCGCCGAAACCGCTAATTGCGCCTATCGACACACTGATAACGGCACCCGGTTTTCCATCCCACACACTCTGTCCGTATGGACGCGAAGCAATATCAATCGCATTTTTCAGCACCGCCGGCATTGAACGATTATATTCGGGGGTAACAAAAAGAACACCATCAAATCCTTTCACTTTGGCGCGAAACTCTGTCCATGCCGTCGGCGGGTTATCGTCCAAATCCTGGTTATACATCTGCAATCCGTCTAATTCCAAAATCTCAAAGGACAATGACTCCGGCGCAACAGCAATAAGTGCTTTTGCAATCTTGCGGTTGTAAGATTCTTTGCGAAGGCTTCCAACCAAAACAGCAATCTTCTTAGATTTCATATCTTCTCCTTTATACCGGGTATTCCCGGCCGCCTGCCTGGTTATATTATATTTGCGCTATGACAATCACAAAATACAGCAGGTTTTAATAATGATACCCATTATCATTGCATTAAAATCTTTCTAATCCTATTAATCGATGTAAAATTTCACTCTTCACTCTTCCAAATTTCACTCTTCTTACCGAGAGGTGGCAAGAGCGTCCCGCTCGGAAAAAGAAAGAACCGGGAATAAATTCCAGCGTTTACCACCCTTTTACGCAGTTAACGTCACCGGGACGGTGACGCCACGTTACTTTTTCACCTTCTTCACCGGTGGCGGCAAAGACCGCACATATTCAACCGACCGGGAAATCCACGACCGTAATAACGTGTCATCGCTATGAAACTCCGGCGTAACCAGCAGGTACTCGCGCATCGGCCGGTCCATGGGGGTAAAATGCGTCACCGTCGGATTCTCCAGCAGTTCATCCTGGTCTACCTCGGAAAGACGCAAAATATATCCATCCTCAAACGCGCCAACACACATATTGCCGCCGATAAAGAAAACCTGGCACCCAAACATCTTCCGCGGCACCGCATCCGGGTAATCCGCCATCAGATCAATCAACCGCGCCGCATTCTCAGGTGGTACTTTTTTCCAAGGCATGTTTGGTCTCCTTATGGTATTCCGATAAGACTGGGATAGATATCATTAAATGATAACTCATGTTTTCCAAATATTAATACAAATAAACAACTATCATGTAAAGTTACAATTCTGTAGTTTTAATCATTTTTTACAGCAAACCTAATTGTAAAAATATATAATAATGATTCTTTGACTGAATTATAATACTCACTAATAGCAAAGCTTTCAAATAATATATTTTCAAAATTTATTCTGTCTGCTTGTTCAAGTTCTTGCTCTAATGGCAGTCTGTTTCTATTTGCAATTGGTTGAAAAGCATTAATAATATTTTGTTTCTGCTCATTTGATAAAAGTTGAAAATCCAATAGCTTAAAATCTCGTTCAAATTTTGTGGCACGCAAATCAAGTGCACCTAAACCTCTTCCAAAACCAAAACTCTCAATAAAAAACATACTTAATATGCTGTTTAGCAAGGCGAGTAATAATAATCTGTTTTCCCCTTGAAATTCTGTTCTTAGAGGAAGTCCAATCATTCTTTGGTCTATGAATGAACGATTTCTAAATGTTGCTATAAATAGACTTCTATCATAATTCACGTTAGCGACAAAGTCAGCCATATTATCGGTTTTCATCTCATACCAAAACATATTGGCTTTACGCAAAGATTGAGTAAGAGGAACACCTGATTCATTATTTTGGTTTTCAAAGCTTCTAATCCATTGTATTGCTCCTGTATGATTAAGTTGCTCTAATTCGTCAATACTTCTTGAACAACAAAATGCTTCTGCATCTGCCAAACAATTTAGACCCGATGTGCCTCTTAGATTTTTCAAAACTGGTTTTATGTATTCTGCTTCAATGTTATGACCTGCGGCAGGATAAAATAAAGCATTCCATCCTCTTCTTTCACCTCGAGTAAAATTAAAAAAGTGGTTGCAGTCGGTTAGTTTTTCTGATACTTGAATAAGCCAATTAAGTTTTGCAAAGTAACCACACCAAGGAACACCAATTGTTTCAAAGTTGGCTATTTGATTAACTGAATAACTTTGAATTGTAACAAATTCATTGTCAGTTTCCAATAATATACTTTCGCTGTAACTACTCAGTTTCGTCAGACTAATTTATAAAAAAAGACTTTTGTGCAATTAGTTGAAAAGTGGTTGACCAAGGAGCATTTGTTTTATTGCGGTTATTTGATCGATTCCCCGTAATTTCAACGT
>Ga0194052_1000584_pt1 | contig 22835 bp, 15 predicted proteins | sample SepL226m_MetaG_FD_160117 | JGI IMG/M metagenome (GOLD analysis project Ga0194052, IMG submission 160117) | Anoxic zone freshwater microbial communities from boreal shield lake in IISD Experimental Lakes Area, Ontario, Canada - Sep2016-L227-6m | ecosystem: Environmental > Aquatic > Freshwater >...
CGGCAGCGTGGCGAGGCTCAACCAGAACCAGCGGCTGCGGCCGAGATAGAGCCAAGCGAGAACAATGCCGGCGATCAGGACCGACTGGAGCGAATTCATGCCGGCGCAGGCCGGGGCCACCTCGATGGGCAGCCCATGCACCAGAAGATTGGTGCCCTGACGGACCACCACAAAGCCCAGGGCGCCGAACAGGTAATCCGCGGCCCAGGCCGCCGTGAGGCGGAACCACCAGCCGAGCGGCGCCAGGTCGAGGGTCAGCCACGGAAACGCCATGAGCGGCAGCAGAACCAATCGGCTCAGGCTGGCGCGCTCGCCAACCACCCGCGCCCGCAGCCAACTCCACAAGGCCAGGGTCCAGGCTGCGGCAAGCAGGAAGGTCAGGTCCAGCGCGAAGCCAACCGCCAGCAAGACACCCGCGGCACCCAGCGTTTTTGCATGGAATTCAAACGGTTCAGGCCGGAAGCGCCATGGTGCGCCCAGCCAGACGAAGAGCGGCAGCGCAGCCAGCACCGGCAGTGTTTCCGACGCAACCGGCAGCCAGGAAAGATCGTGCAGCCAGATGAGCGCGGCGCCGATCAGGAGACCTCCCAGCCAAAGATGGTCGCCTCGTTTCATTGGCGTGCTTCGGCCTGGTCGATCGCCAGGAGGTTTTCGCGCAGTTGCGGAGAATCGGGAATGAGGTCGAGCAGTTCGTTTGTGATTTGTCTGGCCTGCTTCCATTGCCGCTGCGCATAAGCCTGGCGTGCCAGCCATGTCTTCGCCTCGACGGAGCTGGTCATGATGCCACGGTAGATTCGTTCCACTTCGTTTGTTTTACCTTCCGCCAACGCCAGCCGGGCGAGCAGTTCCTTGCCTGCATCAGCCTGGGCCAGGAGTGGCTGCCGGGCTACGCACGCTCGCGCCGCCTCGGCATCATGGCTCTCGGCGGCATCCAGAGCCAGCAGATAGGCGGCGCGGAACCCAACGCCGGAATTGAGTTTCGCCAACGGCGTCAGATGTTCCCTGGCTTGCCCGCGCTGGCCTTCTTCGGCCAGCAGTTCCGCTCGCAGCAGGGCCGGTGCCGGTGGCAACTCGCCTGTGCCAAGAAATGCCAACGCAGCCCGGGGTCCGCGGTTAAGGCGCAGGGTCTGAGCGAAACCGTAGTCCAACCAGTCTGGCTCGCCGGAGGACAATTGATGCTGTGGCCGGAGCTGCAATGCTGCCTCGCGCCAGCCCGCTGCAAGCACCGCCGCCGAAAAGGCATTGGGCCCCCGCAGCAGCGTGGCCACCTCGGGTGCCAGCGGGGGCGGATGACCCGGCGCAGCGCGTTCCTGGCGGGCCGCCTCCTCCAGGAGCACGAATAGCGAATGCCGGTTGGTTTCCGGCACCGAACTGGTGAAAACAAAGCCCGGTGGATTGAGCGATTGCTTTTGCCGGTAGTAGAGGCTGCGGTACAGCCCGGCGGCGAGGTCCGGCTCCCAGGAGCGAAGGCGGGCTGGTTCAAATTTGAGCAGCTCGAACGCCTCCTTTTCATGGTGCGTTTGCAACGTGTCCAGCAGCCGCAGCCAGAAGACCTCCTGGCGCTGGGCGGCATAGCTTCGGGAGCGCGATAGTTGGTCGAAGGCGACCCCATCAAAGAACCGACCCGGCTTCAACCCCGACACCTGCCGGACGAGCGGCTCGAGTTCCCCGGCCGACGGCTGGCCGAGGGTGGAGAGATTAACTGGGCGGAGAACCCGGCTCCAGAAATGAACCTTCAGCCAGATGAAGTCCGTCGCTGGCCGGCCCAGGGCCTCAGTCCACGTGTTCAGCGCCAGGTCAGGATTATGATTGCGCAGATAGAAATCAGCCAACTGGTCTCGCAACCTCGGGCTCTGCGGAGTTGACACCAGCGCCGCGACGTACTCGACCCGGGCCAACTCGATCCGGCCGGTTGCTTCGAGGATTTGGGCGCGGAAGGACCGGACATCCGGGTTTCGAGGCTCAAGCGCCGCAGCCTGGCAAAGCAGATTCCAGGCGCCGAACATGTCGTGACCGGCGGTAACCAGCGCCAGGCGTAACAAGCGGGTCGCATCCTCGGTCGCGGGCAGGGGCCGCGAGCGCAGCAGTTGCTCGGCCTCGCGCGGTTTCCCGGCGAGCACAAGCGTATCTGAGTCGAGGGCAAGCCAGGAGTCGAGTCGCTGTTCGTGGCCGCGCCAGGCGTCGCGCACCCGGGCAAACTCGACCGGCTTCCGGGCGTGCAGGAAGGCGCGCGCCACCAGAACCGATGCCTGTTCGTCCTCGAGAATGCGCGTCGGTGTGCGCCCGAAGATGAGGGCCAGCCGCGGGAGATCTTGCAGCGCGGTAAGCGCCGACAACTCGATTCGATCCCAGTCCTGGCTGGGTTGCTTCCTCGCGAAAGCTTCCGCCCGAACGAGCGCCTCGGCGGGCTTGCCCTCCTTGAGCATCGACTCCGCCTGAACGACGGCCATCTGCTCCTGGCGAACCATCGCCTTTGCGCGCCACGCGTGGAACCCCAGAACGCCGGCAATCGCTAACGCCAAGGCGGCGAAAGCCAAAGCCAGGATTCTCCGGTGGCGGGGCATGGCATCAGGCTCGGGGGGCAAGAGCCTGGCTCCGAATGCGGCGTCTGGCCCAGACCGCCGCACCTAAGAGCGATGCCATCGTCAGCCATGTGGCTGGTTCGGGAGTCGCCAACATCAACAATGACTTTACGTTGGCTGCACCGATGTCGAGCGCAATAATGACATCGTTGAAGTCTTTGTCGCCGCCCCCCAGGAGGTCTTCGAAGGAGATGAACAGGTACGGACTGTTGGCCGCGCCCCAGAAGCTCGGGGTAAACGTGGCGACATGGTTGATCCCGTCCGGATTTGCGGTCCCGGTCGTGGAGAAAACCGAAGTTCCTCCGTTGGCGCCGTTGGCCATCAGGAAAAAGTCCAGTGAGGTGCCGGCACTGAAGGTGCCGAGGTCCACAAAGTCACCCGGCAGCAGCGGGTTCGAGGCGCTTCGAACTGTGGTGCCCGAGCCGCCGAAGCCGATGCTGCTCGAAGCATTGGGGAAGATGACCTGCGGGTTTCCCGAAGATACCCCAACTCCTGTGGTGTTAAAGCCGATCGTGTTTTGGTAGCCAGCCCCCTCGTAAGCAAAATACGCGCGCACGCTCGACATGGTCGAAAGCGTAAGCCTCGAGGGATCGATGCCAAAGACCAGCGGACTATTCAGGTTGTTTTGGTATTCCGGAAGGTAGGTGCTTACGAACTGCTGCATGCCGGGAAGCACGCTTTGGAAATTGGCCGCCGCCGCATCCGAGCCCGCTGTCATCACCGGCCCAACGACGCTCAGCCCTGAAGGAGTAGCGGTGGACTGGACCGGCGACACAACGCCGCCTCCGCTGGTTTGAGCCGCCAGGTCAGGCAACATGTATTTTAGCAGCAACGAGAGCAAAAGCAACAGGCACCCGGCGCGCAACCTTGAGTTACATTGCATAATCATAGTCGATTCTTTCATTTGCAACCCATCCATCGCAGGGATTATGCCATGCGTCAAGACGGCAATCGGTTCTTATCGAATTGCTGCTTTTCTGCAATTTTGTAACAGGCGATTCTCTTATCCAAATAAATACACTTGCAATTAATTGAAAGCGCAATACGCTCGCATTGCAATCGCATGATAACCATTCTGCATCCTTCCGAGTTCGAGTCCGCGTCTGCAGGACAAATCGCCTCCCTTGGACTGGCTCATCACACATTCAATAACTCGAACATCACCGAACTGACTCATGCCACGTGTGAGTTGGTGTATATGCTTCCCATTCAAGCGATGGATGCCGAGTCGTGGTCGCGGCTGCGAGTCGAGTTTGCCCGGGGCAATCGCCCTTATATTGTGTGGCTCAACAAGCCCACCACAAAAGACGTGGCACGCGCCATGCGTGATGGGGCTCATGATGTCCTTTCAATTGAAGATTCTGATGACCGCTGGAGGCAGGCGATGCTAGCCGTCGCCGAAAACCAGAAGGTATGGCTCCAACTCTACGGTGGACGCCCATTGAGCGCTGACGACGTGCTCCTCGGGTGCTCGGATGCGATTCAGCGTCTGCAACTGACCATCGACCGGCTGGGACCGACCGACGTTTGTGTGCTCATTCAGGGCGAATCCGGGGTTGGCAAGGAGCGCGTTGCGTCCGCATTGCACAAAGCCAGCCACGACGGTCCGTTCATTGCGCTGAACTGCGCGGCGATTCCGAAAGACCTGATCGAAGCCGAGTTGTTCGGCGTCGAAAGAGGCGCCTTTACCGGCGCGCTCAAGGCCCGCCCTGGGCTGGTGGAGCAAGCCAATGGCGGCACGTTGTTTTTGGATGAAGTCGGCGAAATGGAACTGGGAGTGCAGCCGAAACTGCTGCGCTTTCTCGAAACGCACAAGGCCCGACGCGTGGGTGGGGAAGCCGAGTATCGCGTGGAAGTGCGGGTGGTTTCGGCGTCCAATCGCAACCTCGATGCCGAAATCGCCGAAAACCGCTTTCGCCCCGACCTCTATTACCGCCTTGGCGAAATCATTCTCCAAGTGCCGCCCTTGCGGGCGCGCCCGGAGGATATAGCAGAGCTGGCGCGCGCCTTCATGATGAAGGCCAATGAACGTTTCGGGAAGAATTTTGAAACCCTCGAACCGGCGCTCATCATGCATTTCCAGCAATACAGTTGGCCCGGCAACGTCCGCGAGTTGAAGAGCACCATCGACCGCATGGTGCTGTTGTTCGACGGACCGATTCTCCGCGCGCCCTGGTGGGACATGCCGGACAACCGCCAGTCGAAATCCATTGCCGCGCTGCCGGCGCTGCAAGTGATGCCCACGCTGACCGAAGCCGGGAATGAGAGCGAGCCAGGGGCTGCCGCCGCGCCGCTGGCCTTCGGAGCAGCGCTGCCCAATACCAAACAGAAGCTCGCGATGGCCAAAAAGATGTTGGCCGAGAGCGACGACAACTACAGTTGGGTGGCGGGCCAGCTCGGCGTCAACTCCTCCACGCTGTGGCGCTGGCGCAAAGCCGGCAAGCTCGACTGAGCACGCCGCGCCGCCCTGGTGAAAGAATTCGTCAAGTTCATCCTCGTCCTGTTGGAGTATTTCGCCATTGCCCCGCTGCTGGGCTGGGCCCTGGCCAGAAACCGCACTGCCGAGCGCGCCACCCTCTGCCTGCTCATCTTCATGACATCATGGTTTCCCGCCAAGCTCACCATGATGCTCGTTTCGGTGGAGTTTTATCGCGGGCACACCAAAGGCTTCGAATTCTCCCTGATGGTCGCGCTCGGCATCGCGCTCACGGTCTGCTCCGTTATTAATCGCCCGCAGGGATTCCGCAGCATGCCGCCCGGACTCTGGCTCTACCTCCTCTACTGCGCGATGAGCTGCCTTTCGCTGCTCGCAGCGGGCAACAAAATCTACGGGCTGATGGCCGCCTGGAAATTCACCTCGGCGGCGATGATTTTCGTCGGCGCCTTTCATGCCTTTCGCGACGAGGAAGACTTGCGCTGGGTGCTGCGCGCGCTCGCCGCCACGCTCATTTTCCAGTTGCTCGTGTGCCTGAAGATGCGCTTCCTGGACGGCCGCTGGCAGGTGCATGGCTGGTTCGAACATCAGAATCCCATGTCCATTTGGGCCTACCTCTTCGCCATTCCGCTCCTGGCGGTGGCGTTCGCCCCGCGCATCGCCCGGCGCGACACCAACCTTTACCTTGGCGGTGTGGCGGCCGCGGCGCTGATGATTCTGCTTTCCGTCTCCCGCGGCGGGCTCGGGGCCTTCGCGGTGGGCGCAGCCGCGGTAACCGGACTTTCCTTCCTGCGCGGTGTGTCACTCAAAAAATGCATTATCAGTGGTCTGGGCGCCTGCGGCGCCCTGGCGGCCGGAATGCTGGCGCTCGATTCCGTGATGACGCGCATTCGCGATGATGCCGCCCGCGAGAACGAGGAGGACTTGCGCCCAATCCTGAACCGTCAGTCCAAGGCGATGCTGCACGACTCCCCGATTGGCATCGGCTGGAACAACTTTGGCATCGTGAACAGCCTGCCCAACGAGAGGTATGTCATCATCCTCATGGACTGGGATGTGAGCCGCGGCTTTCGCATCGTTGAGGAAAATTACTACGCCGGTCCGTTGACGGAGAGCCTTTACTGGCTGTTGCTCTCGGAGACCGGCTACCCTGGCTTCGTCAGTTACGTGGCGTTTCTGGCGCTGACGCTTTGGTGGGCCGGAAGCGGTTTGATTCGGCACTGGAAGACCCCGCTCGGCTATTTCCTTGGCGGCGTGCTCGTCGCGCTGGCCTTGATGTATCTCCACGGCTCGGTCGAACGGGTGCTGAGCCAGACCAAGAACCTCTCCGCGTGGCTGATCTTCGCAGGCTTTATGGCGCGAATCGACGCCATGCGCCACACCCAGCCGATGGCTTTCTTCCGCCACCAAACCACGCCCCGATTCAACATTCCCGCCACCACATGAAATCAACCCCATCAAACTATATGCCGCAGCTTGATTCGCTGCGCGCTCTCGCTGTCTTCGCCGTAATGATTCACCACTGGGCGCCCGGTTTCCTCGGCTTCGGCTCTTGGGGCGACCTCGGCGTTCGCTGCTTTTTCGTCCTCAGCGGATTTCTTATTACCGGCATCCTGCTGCGCGGGCGCGCGGCCGTGGAAACCGGGCGCTCCTCAGTAGTTTGGCAGATCCGGCAGTTTTACATCCGCCGATCGTTGCGCATTTTCCCGATTTATTACCTGACCTTGCTGGTCGGCGTTTTCCTTGGCATGCACGCGTTGCGCGAAACTTTCTGGTGGCATGCCAGCTACAGCTCAAACATCTACTTTGCGTTGCGCGGCCACTGGCAGGTTTACCTCAGCCATCTCTGGTCGCTTTCGGTCGAAGAGCACTTCTATCTGCTTTGGCCGGCCTTGGTGCTGCTACTGCCGCGCAAATGGCTGCCGCAGTTTTTCCTCGCGAGCATTGCGGGCGCAGTGCTGACTCGCCTCCTGCTGGCCGCGACCCTTGGCTCGGGGCACATCGCGATCAAAGTGCTGCTGCCTTCCTGCCTGGACTCGCTAGTGGCTGGCGCTCTGCTGGCGTGGGGGTTTTCGCCGGAGTCGCGACTGGCCCCATCAGCCGCCAACCGCTGGCTGCAACGTTGTTTTCCCGGGGTCGCGGCGCTGTTCCTGGGCTATTGTGTGCTCGACTATTATGGGGTGGGCAAACCCGTCCTGGCGGTTGTGGGTCCGCTGCTGGAGGCGGCTTTCTTTGTGGGAGTTATCGCCAAGTGCGCACACGGCGTCTCGGGCCTCGCGGGGCGCGTGCTAAACCTCGCGCCACTCCAATACTTCGGCCGCATCAGCTACGGCCTCTACCTTTACCACATGTTCGCTGGCTACATTGCCGCCATGTTCGCCCACAAACTTGGTTGGACCGTGCCGAAACCCGGTTTCGCGCAATTCGCTCTGTTCTTTGCCATGTCCTTCCTCGCCGCCGCTCTGAGCGAACGGTTCCTGGAACGTCCCTGCAACAAGCTCAAACGATTCTTTCCGTCTAACTCGACCGAGCCCAGGCCGGCTCACCGGCCCCCCGAAGCACCATTCATCTCCAGAGAGCTTGAGGTGGGACAATGACTCCGACCACTCCCATTCGTTCAGTTGGCGGTCCCAGCCAGCCTCTGGCGGCCTCCCCGTGCAGCACGGCTAAGCGTCATCGCGTCCTGCTGATCGCCGAATCGGCGAATCCGAAGCTCACCAGCGTCGCGCTCATCGGCTGGAGTTTCAGCCGCGCGTTGGCCAAAGTCGCTGATGTCCATCTCGTGTCCGAACTTCGCAACCAAGGTGACATCGAAGCTGCCGGCATCGATGGCATGGCCTTCACGCCCATCAACAACCGGCGCTGGCAGGGGCTGGCCTGGAACGTCGCTAAAGTATTGCGCGGCGGCACGTCCCTGGGCTGGAGCACTTACTCCGCCCTGGCGACGCTGGCATATCCGGCGTTTGAACGCCGCGTTTGGCGGCAGTTTGGCGACCGCATTAAACGCGGCGAATTCGATGTGGTGCATCGCATCACGCCCAACGCGCCCGTGGTGCCGAGCCTCCTGGCCACGCGCTGCGCAAACGCCAGCGTGCCGTTTGTGCTCGGGCCGCTCAATGGCGGCGTGCCCTGGCCGAAGCAGTTTGCCCATTTGCGCCGCGCCGAGCGTGAGTGGCTGAGCCGGTTCCGTGACCTCTACAAGCTGATGCCCGGCTTTCATGCCACGCGCCGCAATGCCGCCGCGGTAATGATCGGCGCGCGCTGCGCCTGGCGGGAAATGCCCGCACGCTATCACGATAAATGCATCTTTCTGCCGGAAAACGCAATCAATGCCGATCTCTTTCCCCGCCGGGAACGGCCCGCCTTTCGCGAGCCGCTGCGCGTGGCTTTCGTTGGCCGGCTCGTGCCGTTGAAGGGCGTGGATATGCTCCTCGAAGCCGCTGCGCCTCTGGCGCGGGCCGGGCGATTGCGGCTCGACATTATTGGCGATGGGCCGGAGCTGCCGAAGCTCCGGCAACTCGCAATCAATCTGAGAATTGCCACCTGCGTCGAGTTCCCCGGGTGGGTCAACAATGCGCAACTCGCGGAACGCCTGAGCCAGTCGCACGTGTTCGGTTTCCCGAGCGTGCGCGAGTTCGGCGGTGGGGTCGTGCTCGAAGCGATGGCGCAGGGCCTGATTCCGGTGGTGCTTGACTACGGCGGTCCGGCGGAGCTGGTTCCGCCGGGCACGGGCTTTGTCCTGCCCATGGGATCCCGCGACGAAGTCGTGCGCCGCCTCGAGGAGAGTTTTGCCACGCTCATCACGTCGCCAGAGGAACTCCTGCCGATGCGCCACCGCGCCGAGGAGCATGTGTTCAAACATTTTACATGGGACGCCAAAGCGCGGCAGGTATTGGATGTTTACGACTGGGTGCTGGGCCGGCGTGGCGGCAAGCCCGACTGGGGCACTCCGCTCGGTTTTACCCCGAAGTCGCCCACCTCAGATTGTTCGGCCTTGCCAGGGTCGTAGCGCAGATTTCCAATCTGTTGTATCGCCGATTTGCAATCGGCAGACCACCCGAAGGCTCGTCCCACACGAATCCGCTTTCCGGCTGGACAAAACCGGACAACTCGGGCAGGTTGGACGCATGAGGCTCAAACGGTTTCCTTGGTGGCTATGGCTGACGCTGGCGGTGAACTGGGCAGGGTCAGGACTTCATGCGCAAAACATCCCCTGGATTCTCCCGTGGAACGATTCGACCCCTGGCATCACAGATTTCTCCGTGCTCAATCCGCCTATCAGCACGAATCGGGTGGCGGTGGACACGAACGGCCATTTCGTGGCTAACGGCCAGCGGCTAAGGTTCCTGGGAGTCAACTTCGCCGGCGATTCGCCGTTCATGCCAACGAACAACGCCGAAGCAGTGGCAGCCCGGCTCGCGAAGTTCGGTGTCAACGCCATCCGGTTCCACCACATGGACGCAGCCTGGGCCTACAACGGAGGGCTGCTCGCCTACACTGCAACGACAAGCACGAATTTCAACGCCGCTCAATTGGAACGGGTGCATTATCTCGTGTCGCGGCTCAAGGCACACGGGGTTTATTCCGACATCAACCTCTTGGTCGGACGCCAATACCTGTCGGGGGACGGCCTCGGCCCGGAAGTCGCGGGCATGGATTCAAAAGATTCTCATGTCCTGGGCTTTTTCTACGACCCGGCGATGGCGCTCCAAAAGGATTACGCGACAAAGCTGCTGACACCGACAAACCGGTTTACCGGTCTGCCATTGGCCAAAGACCCGGCGGTGGGCTTTGTGGAAATCATCAACGAAAACGGTGTGATTCAGAAATGGCTCGATGGCGGCCTGGATCGGTTGCCGGCCCGGTACGCGACCAACCTGCAATCCCGGTGGAACACGTGGCTGATGGCGCGGTACACCAATGACGCGGCAATGCTGGCGGCCTGGCAGGTCATCAACCAGTCGTTGGGAACGAATCTGGTGAGCAACGGCGCTTTCAGCAACGGCTTGACCTCCTGGGTAGGCGAGCAGAACTACAACGCCCATGCCGGCTTCTCGCGAACTTTTGATTTTACCGGCGCAAAGCCGTCGGCGCGAGTCGATGTGACCAATGCTGACACGGTATCGTGGCACATCCAGTTCAATCAACCCGGCTTGCCGGTAACTTCCAACCAGGCGTACACGATTTCTTTTTGGGCCAAGTCCAGCCCGGGAACCAATGCCGACGTCTCGGTCATGAAAGCCCATGCGGATTGGGCGGGCCTGGGCTGCTACCAATCGCTGAGCCTAACGACCAACTGGCAGCAGTTCACTAACACGTTTCAGGCCTCGGCCACAGACTCGAACGCGCGTATCAATTTTGGGTCGATGGGAGACAAGATGGCCAGATTCTGGTTCGCGGACGTGCGCCTGCAGGCGGGCGGGCAGATCGGGGTGCTGCCGCCGGGAACGTCACTGGCATCGAGCACGGTACCGAATATGCGCTACTCAGGCAGCGGCTATACGGGCACGCAGCAGGCCCGGCGGGATTGGCTGCGATTCCTGCGCGAACTCGAATATGCCTATTACGACGCGATGGTGACGCATCTGCGCTCTAATATTGGATACGGCGGCCTCGTCTTCGGCACCATTATGGCGAACAGCCCCGCGACGGTTCAAAGCCGGCTCGACGTGATTGACGGCCACGCTTACTGGCAGCATCCCCAGTTCCCAGGCCAGCCCTGGGACCCGGTGAATTGGTATCAGCCGAACATCTCGATGGTCAACACGGTGGGCGATGATAATACCCTGGCGGGCCTGGCCCGCCAGCGCATCAAAGGCAAGCCGTTCACCGTCACCGAATACGAACACCCCGCCCCCAACTATCACGGCGCCGAGTCGCCGCTGTTGCTGGCGGCTTATGCCGGGTTGCAGGACTGGGATGGCCTCTGGCTTTTTGCCTACGGGCCAGGCAACGACATGTTGCCGATGGGCTATGTCCGCGGGTTCTTCGAACTCGCCCAGCATCCGGGCAAGATGGCCAACCTGCTGCTGGCGGCGAATCTATTCCGACGGGGCGACGTTCGGCCGGCAGTGCAGGAAGTCAGCCTGGCACTCTCGCCGGAACACGAGTTGGACCTCTTGCAAAACACGCGCCCCTGGAACCTTTTCAGCAGCAGTCAACTGGGTGTGCCGGCCGGGCTGGCCTTCACCAACCGCCTCAGCACGAGCGTCGGCGTCAATGCCGCAGGTCTCACCAACCCGCCTGCGGCGCCCGCCGGAAGCGTCCTGGCAAGCGACACCGGTGAACTGCGCTGGAACCTCGGCCAAGCCAGCCAGGGTCTGGTCACGTTGGACACCTCGCGCACCAAGGCCCTCATCGGTTTCGCGGATAACCGGCCTGTCACTCTCGGCGGCCTGACCCTCCAGCCGGGCGCCACCCGACTGGGCTGGTGTACGCTCGGAATAACGCTTACGCGCGGCGAAGTCTTCACCAACGACTGCTCGGCACTCGTCGTCGCCAGCGGTTGGTGCGAAAACACCGGGCAGATATGGACGGACACAACCAAGACTTCGGTCGGCAACCAGTGGGGCCATGCGCCGGTGCTCACCGAGGTCGTGCCCTTCACCCTGACCTTGCCCGTCGGCACCAATTATGTTCAGGTCTGGTCGCTGGACGAACGCGGTCAGCGCAAAGCCGCCCTGGCCGTAACCGGCAACGGCACTTCCACCATCTTGACCGTCACCACCAATGCCAGTTCGATTTGGTATGAGGTGAACGTCGCGCGTTGGATGGCCAGCTTCGACTTGTGGCGCGCGCGCTATTTCACTGCCGACGAACAGGCCAATCCTGCCCTTAGTGGCGAAGCCGCGACTCCGTACGGTGATGGCGTTCCGAACCTGTTGAAATACTACCTCGGCCTGCCCGGACGCGCCCCAGCGCCCCCCGGCAGCCCGCCCACCGGTAGCCTGTTGCCGCTCAGCGACCAACTCTATCTCGCACTGAGCTATAACCGCGATAAACTGGTCAAGGATGTGAATTGCGCCCCACAGGTCTCCCCGAACCTGGCCAATTGGTTCTCCGGCACCGGGTTTACCCGCCTGGAACGAACTTTAGACCTCGGGTCAATCGAGAGATTAACGATGCGGGATTTGACCCCCGTCGGCAGTAGCCCACAGCGTTTCATGCGGCTCTGGCTTGCGAGATAGAACAGAAAATAATGCATAGGAACTTCCGTTGGAATCAAAGGGTGGGGGCCTCCAGGCGGCCTTGTTGCCCGGGTAATGAAGGTTAAAGCGTCCGTGCCAGTTTGATCAGCAGTTCGCGCGGCGTGACGATCTGAATTCCAAAAGGCTTTTCCAACACCAGCAGATCGTCATCGCGTGAAACTATGATGTTTGCCCCGGCAGCCAAGGCGCAGGCCAAATAAGGATCGTCGCTTGCATCCCGACTGCGTGGCTTGCCCAACGGGGCGGGATCAACCAGCTTCACCCGGTCGTAATACCACGTCAGCAAAGTATGCGGCGCATGTTTGAATTTGCTTTCCCGCTCGGCGGTTAATGTCCGCACTTCTTCCAGAATTTCCGGCGTGGCAAAAGCGGTGATTCGCCTTTTGGCCATCGCCAGCAGGCATTGGTGAGCTTCACCGCGCCAGCCCACAGCGGCAAAGACGACGTTGGCATCAAAAACGACGCGCACGACCTTTCCTCTCGGTCCGGAGGCGATGCTGAGTTTTCACGATTTCGGCCATTGCCTCGTCCGAGGGATCGCCAATGGGCGCGCCCTCGATAGCCTTCTCCAAAAACGCCACGTCCTGCTTGATTTGTTCCTGTCGCCGGCTGCGGATCAAGTCGCGCATATATTCGCTCATGGAATCAAATGCGTGCGCTGCCGAATCCGACCGTGCGAACTCGGCCAGCTCCGGGTTCAATGATATATTAATGGTCACGGCTTTCATGACGCCACAATAGCTCATTGCCAATGTATGTCAAGGCTTGCCAATAGTCCAGTTAAGCAGCTTAAGTGCCAATGATGGAAAATGGGGAATGTTATGGGTTCTAAAATCGCTCAAATAGCGCAGAATTCCATTGCACCCCTTTCAATAAATGATATTCACGTTTATATGACGAAGGGTTTGGTAAAACACTCCGCCACAAATCTAAATACCTCTACTAAATATGCAAAAAGCGCACTCACCAGAAGATAATAGAACTGTCAAACGGCTGTTTTCGGCGACGTTAGTCGCGTTCGGTATCCTGGCCAGTCGCACGGTCACTTCGGCGTATGCGAACTATGGGCCGACACCCACCCCGCCGAGCAATCCTTCGGCTGCGGGCGCTCCGGCTCTCCCTGGCACAGGTCCAGGAGCCTTTCCGAACACGAAAGTGCTCGCCGCCAACTTCAACGCCAGCGTCGCGGCAGATGGCATGGGCTATCCGCCCAATATTGTCCAATCCAACCAGGGCGCACCCCAGCAGATTATTTGGAATACCGGTGACGGCTTCGGCGGCGTGACGCGGGACATCATTGCCAGTATCAGCGGCCAAACCCCGGGCGGCTTCTCGTTTGCCCGTTATCAGGCCGGCGCGTTTGATTTCCTGCTCAATCCGCGCGACCCGACAACTGCTTTGCAGAACCTGGGCTCCTACACCAATTCCTTGCGCGAACGCTATTCAAATGGCGATACCACCGTCCCAGCATCGCAGGCTTGGGCTCCCTCGCCGAATTATGGCTTTGTCTATACCACGGTCCGTAAGAACGGTCAGCAGTGGAACGACACGTCCCCGTACTTTTACGCCGCGACTTACGTCCAACTCGACAACGTCGCGAGTGCCAATGGGTATGATATGATTGGCGGCCATTTCCGAGGCGGCCAGTTCTATACCCGGTCCACCAAATTGGTAACAGGCTCGCCGACCGACCCGAGCAGCAGTCTGGGGAATCTGCAGCGCTGTGCCATTCCGATATCCGTCGCCTGGTTCCCCTATGATCAGGGTTGGAAGGCGGGTTACATCGACGACCTCAACTCGGCTACGGGCATCCCCGCCTGGAAACGGGGTAACGGCTGGGGCCTCAATAGTGGAACTGCGCTGACCGGGTATCCCAATCTGGGCGGGCAATCGCAATACAATGCTCCGAGCCTCGTGACTTGGTCAGAGATGTATTCTCCTACGAGTATGGCGGCACCAACATCCCGGCTAACGCCTTCATCATCGAATCGCGTTATGTGGATGCCAGCGGCGGCGGCGAAGGCGTGGTCGCGCTGCGCGACGCTGAATTCAACTTCGTCTTTGTGGACTTCCTGAATCCCTTGACGCCGACAACGGTCGTTGTGCCCGCATTTAACCCGCCGGTCTTACGCAACGGACAGTTGACGATCTCCTGGACGGGCACAGGAACTTTGCTGCAGTCCAGCAACGTGGCGCTGCCGATGACCCAGTGGACACCCGTTCCGAACAACCCCACCAGCCCTTACATCGTGACCCCGGCTGCTGGCGCACCCCAGACCTACTATCGCCTCCAGCAATAGTCGGCGGGTAAGACGTTGATACGACGCGCGAGACCGGGGGCAACCCCGGTCTCGTTCTTTATAAACATGGCGCTCCTACGGAGCTGGGAACTCGGAGAGTTGGTTCATGGGTTTGGGATTGAACAGGAGGAAACGGAGATAACGGAGAAATAGATCTGCCATTGCCTGAATCGGATAGGGGCGTTTGTTTACCTTCCATCTCTGTTTCCTCGGTTATCTCCTGTTTCTTGGCAAGGGTTTACCCAGGGAACCTACCATTGTCGAAATACACATCCTATGGCAGGAGCACCTGTGGAGAGGGGCACCGGATTTGGAGACTGCTGCAGGTCTGCTGCTTGTGGGAGGTGATTAACTGATGAGAATTTGGTTTTGGACGCGCCCGCTTGTACTGGCGCCGCGCGGGTGAGCTGCGACAGGAGTCTCTCGGTGATGAGTGACTAGATTTGGGACATGCAGGGCAGTTAGAACGAGGTAAAGGAATGGAGCGGCTGACCCTGAATAAGCTCCGCAGAATATGGCCAAGACGCCCAACGGGCAAAAACCGCGAATGGAAGATTAGGGGCGCCGGCGAGTCGTTTCGTGCCCAATTCCTCGCAGCTCAACGAGAACTGAAGTTAATCTTGCACGTACAGGTTGGGCGAGTCCTTGGGAGGCTGGGCAAAGCCAGGGGAACCCGCTCAAGCCGGGACTCCAGACAACAGAGTCGGCGAACGGATGACGCTTGACTATTAGAATGGAGAGTTCAGCGGCACGCGAGTTGCTGGCGTTAAGTCTGAGGAAGTCTGTTGGAACGGTTCATAGTCGAGAAAACTATTGCCCCACTCCCGAGGTCGGCCAGCGCGAGTACGGCTCGAACGAGAGTGGCGTTTGAAGGCTAGCGAAGAATAAATGGCTCAGAAATGTATTTTGGTGGCAGATGCTGATACTCAGTTACTGGACGATTTTCGCCAGGCGCTGGGGGCGCAATGGCAGGTAACCGGAGTTACCACGGGCACCGCGGCAAGAGCGGCAATGAAGCAACAGGTGGCCGACGTCATTATCGCCAGTCTGGACCTGCCCGAAATCTCGGCGGCGGAACTGCTCAACCAAACCCGCAGGAAGAACCCGAAAACCGTCCGCTTCATCATGGCTCGAGAGGAAGAGCGAGAGCGGGTGATGAAGAATGTGCTTGGAGCGCACCAGTTCCTGCCTAAGCCGATTGATTTCCAACTAGCCCGTGAAACGATCGAGCGCGCACTGACCGTTGAAGGCTGGCTGGTCAATGACAACATCCGGAAACTGGCCGCCCGGGTGCGAAGCTTCCCCGTGATGCCGGCTTTGTACCTGGAAGTTCTAGCCGCGTTGCGCAATCCAGATGCCACCACCGAGCAGGTGGGAGCCATCATCTCCAAGGACATGGCGATGATGACCAAGGTTTTACAGGTGCTCAACTCGGCCTACTTCGGTTTGTCGCAGCGCATTACCGATCCGTCCGAGGCGATCGGCATTCTGGGGTTTGAGACCGTCAAGTCACTAGTCATGACGGTGAAGCTCCTGAGCCAGTACGATAAGTTGAAGTCGGCATGTTTCTCGATGGAAGCACTATGGCAGCATAGCACCAACGTGGCACAAGCCGCGAAGGACCTGGTCCTGATGCATAATGGGGACCGCAACATGGCGGCGACGGCTTTTACCGCCGGTCTCATGCATGATCTGGGCAAAGTGATTCTGGCTGCGAATTTCGATGATCAATATGGCGGGGCGCACTCCCTGGCACGCAAACAGCAGCTACCACTCTGCGACATCGAGAAGGAGATTTTTGGCGCGACGCACGGCGAGATCGGCGCCTACCTGTTCGGGCTTTGGGGCATGCCCCTGGACCTGCTCGAGGTGCTGGCGTTGCATCACGAGCCCGGGCGGACCATTCACAAAGAGTTCAGCGCGCTGACCGCGGTGCATGTGGCCAATGCCTTGGAATATGAATTCCATCCTCATGCAGAGGGCATGGTGCCCCCGAGAATTGACCAGGCTTACCTCGAGGAAATCGGCGTGCTGGAACGGTTGCCGCTCTGGCACGCAGCGGTGGAAACCCACAATTTTGACAATCCGGTGTCGGAACCTCCGAAAAAGCCCGAGTCGCACGAAGCTGCGGTCGCTGTGGCGGCAGTATCTGCGCCAGCATCGCTGCCGGTCGAAAGGGCTTCTGATGAGTCCCCGGATGACGAACTGAGTTCAGAAACTCCGCCTTATATGTCAGAGTTGGAGCCGGCAGGAGCCCCGCCTGGCCGGCAATGGATGTATGCCGGCATGGGTATCGTCATTGCGGTATTCCTGGCAGTTTTTGCCTGGATGAAAGCCGGCCAGTGGATGGGCGATTCGCACGACAAGGGTGCCAGTGAACGTCCGAAATCGCAGATGACGGGTATGGCAACTGCCGCGCCAGTGGCCGATCCTGGTGCAGCGCAGGCGAAACCGGAGGAATCAAAGACTCCACGGGTTGCATCCTCTTCTACGGTGGAGACTGTTGTAAAGACTCCGGACATAAATTCAGCGGTTAGCCCATCCCCGAATCCGGCGTTGCTCGCGGCAGCACCCGAACCCGCTCCGGTCACGATGGCTGCAGCCGAGCCTGCCCAAGTGGTCGCAGCCGTTCCAGCCTTTCCTGATTTGAAATTGCAGGGCGTGATCTTCTCCACCGTGCGGCCATCCGCCATCATCAATGGGCGCATGGTGCGTCAAAATGAGCGCATGTCCGGGGCTCTGGTCCTTGAAATTAGCCGTTCCAATGTAGTGGTGGAGTACCAGAACCAACGGAAAACGCTTTCCTTAAGGCGCTAAACCACCTTCAGAGACCCGGACTGTGCGGCCGCCGCTTTAGGCACGCTTTGCCAGGCCTACTGGTACGCGATCTACACCTACATTCGCCGCTCGGGCCATGGCCCTGAGGATGCCAAAGATCTCACTCAGACGTTCTTCGCACGGGTCGTCGAAAAAGAATACCTGAAATCAGTGGTCCCTGGTAAGGGCAAGTTCCGGTCCTTCCTGCTGGTGGCCTTGAAGCGGTTCCTGGCCAACGAATGGGACCGGGCACGGCGGCTCAAACGCGGTGGCGGGCAAGTGATCATTTCCTTGGATGAGGTTGACACAGAAAGCCGCTACCTGGCCGAACCGGTCGATGACCTAACGCCGGAAAAGCTCTTTGACCGGCGGTGGGCACTGACCCTTCTGGACCAAGTGATGGCGCGCCTGGAAGCGGAGGCTGGGGCGGCGGGGAAATCGCGTCTGTTTGCGGAGTTGATCGTCTTCTTGAATGACTACTCGGATCGGGGTGCCTATGCCCAAATCGCACGGCGGCTTGGGTTGAGCGAGGGGGCGCTCCGGGTGGCCGTGCACCGCCTGCGCCAACGTTACCGCGAACTGCTGCGGGAGGAGATCGCCCATACGGTAGCGAGCCCCGAGGACATCGATGAGGAAATCCGCCAGGTCTTTGCCTGTCTCGGATAGCCTGGTGGCGCGTGCGTAACGATTCGGCCTGGACGCTTAGTTAGAATATTAGAATAAAGCCGGCGGCTCGCCGGAATGGCACTGAAGATGGAAGATGCAGATAACAACTCATGGCCTGCTCCAGGGCATCCGCTCTCACCCGAAGAAAGCCTCGTCGAGGCGGCGCTGGGCTTGCCGCCGACTGAGCGGCCCGCTTTTCTTGAAAAAGCCTGCGGGGGCGATGCGCCGCTGCGCCGCCTAGTGGAGGCATTGTTGTGCGCGCACGACCTTGCGGTGCGTAATCACGCGCGGGGTCGTGCCGAAGCACCCGCCCCCAGCACGGTTACCGCCGACCCTCCCACTGAGAAGAGCGGACACCAGATTGGCCGTTACAAGCTCTTGCAGGAGATCGGTTCCGGTGGCTGCGGGATTGTTTACATGGCCGACCAGGAGGAACCGGTCAAGCGGCGGGTGGCGCTCAAGGTGATCAAGCTCGGCATGGACACCCGGGAGGTCATCGCCCGCTTCCAGGCCGAGCGCCAGGCGCTGGCGCTCATGGACCATCCCAATATCGCCAAAGTGCTGGATGGCGGGGTAACGACCGCGGGCCGTCCCTACTTCGTGATGGAACTGGTGGGCGGCAGCAGTTCATCGGCACACCGGCTTATATGAGCCCCGAGCAGGCCAAGCTTAGCGGACTGGATATTGATACCCGCAGCGACATCTACAGCCTGGGTGTGCTCCTTTACGAATTACTGACCGGTAAAACACCCTTTGACGCCAAGCGTCTGATCCAGGGGGGCTTGGATGAAATTCGGCGCATCATTCAGGAGGAAGACCCGCCTCGGCCTTCGACTCGGCTGAGCACCCTGGATGCCGCCGAGCAGACCACAGTGGCGCGCCAACGCCAGAGCGAACCGCCCAAATTGGCCGGGCTGGTTCGTGGTGATCTGGACTGGATCGTGATGAAGGCGTTGGAAAAGGACCGCACCCGTCGTTACGAGACGGCCAATGGTGTGGCGATGGACCTCAAGCGATTCCTAGACAACGAACCAGTCCTGGCCCGTCCACCCAGCAACCTGTATCGGTTCCAGAAGCTCGTGCGCCGGAACAAGCTGGCGGTCTTGGCGACGAGTGCAGTCGCGCTGGCGCTCTTGTTGGGATTGGGGCTTTCGACGTTGTTGTTCATCCGCGAACGTAGCGCCCGCCAGGCGGCCAAGGCGGAAGCTGCCAAGAGCCAGCAGGTGGCGCAGTTTCTCAAAGAAATGGTGAGCAGCGTTGGGCCATCCAAGGCCAAGGGCCGGGACACGAAAATGATGCGAGAAGTATTGGACAAGACAGCCACGCGGGTGGGCAAAGACCTGGCAGATCAGCCGCTCGTTCAGGCGGAATTGCAGACTACCCTCGGAGAGGTTTACCTGGCGCTCGGGGAATTAAAGCAAGCCGAGGCTATGTGCCGCGCCGCCCTGGAGACGCGGCGCAAGGTGCTCGGCGAAGAACACCAGGACGTAGCCGCTTCGCTCGTCAATTTGTCAGGCGTCCTCGACTGGCAGGGAAAACCGCTCGACGCTGAGGAGGCTGCGCGTGCGGCTCTCAAAATCCAGAAACGTCTGCTGCGTCCTGACCACCCCGATATCGCCGACTCGCATAACACCTTGGCCACAGTTCTTGCCCACAAGGGCGATCTCTTTGAGGCCATCGCATCTTTGCGGCAGGCAGTTGCCATCGCTACCAAAGCCTATGGCGAAGAAAGTCCGAAAGTCGCCACGCTTCTCGACAACCTCGGTTCCGCGCTGCGCGAGCATCAGGAACTGCAAGAGGCCGAGAGGGCGCACCGCAGGAGCCTGGCGATCTTGCGAAAAGTCGCTGGCGACGATGATCTCGACACAATCAGCGCGCTGCGCAACCTCGCCTCTGTGCTCCGCTACGAGGAGAAACTGGAAGATGCCGAGGCTCTCCAGCGTGAGGCTCTCACGAACTACCACAAGCTACAGCTCCAGAACCATCCGGACGTAGCAGTTGCACTCAACGATCTGGCGGGCATCCTCCAGGCTGAAGGCAATTTGCCGGAAGCTGAGACGAACCTCTGCGAGTCCATCGAAATATCCAAGGTCGTTTTCGGCAAAGATAGTCATCACGTCGGAGAATCCCTGAGTAATCTCGGTGCGCTGCTCTATCAACTGGGGCGGATTGCGGAAGCCGAACTGAGGCTCCGCGAGGCTTTGCCAATCCTGGAAGCGCGACTGCCTGAAGAATCCCCGGATGTCTTGATTTGCCGCAACAATTTAGCGGCGATTCTCCAGCGCCGCGGCAAGGCGGCCGAGGCTGAGCCGCTGGCACGCAGCAATTTCGATGTGCGCAGGCGCAAATGGCCAGACGACTGGGACACTTTCGTTGCCAGCAAACGGCTCGACCTGGAGCGTTTCGGCGAGGCTGAGATCTACCTGCGCTCCAGCTACGAAGGCTTGAAGCGGCAGGAAGCAACCCTTTCACCCCAAGGCAAAAGGAATCTGACTAACGCTTGCCAAAGCATGGTTCAACTCTGTGACGCTTGGGACAAGGCCGAACCCAACACTGGTCACGCCCTCCTGGCCGCGGAATGGCGACAAAAATCGGAGATGGCACGTACGAACCACCAGCCAGGCATCCAGGCTACCTCCCCCAAATGACCTGAACGCGGTCAGGGCAGCCAGTTTTCCAAAGCGGGGGCCAATGGCCCAGGACCTTCTCCTTGATCGCGAGGGCTCGCTTATACAGCGCTTCCGCCGACCCAGACTCGCCTTTCCGCTGCCGGAGCGCCGCTAAATTCGCGACATCGGGATGCTCCGGGCCGAGTCGGCTGAACCGAAAGTCCGTAACGAAATGCTCGGCGTGCTTAGGTAATAAATGAAAGCTATAAACACAATAAACACAATAAACAAAAGAAAGAACAGACACATGAACAACAGAACATTGGTAATGACTTCGGCTCCATCACCGACTGAATCCAGGCGGACGGAGCGAGTGCATTTCGAGAGCCTGAGCAGCACCTTCCGGTTTGAATGGAAGCGCGCTTTGGTGATCCTTGGGTTGTGCGCCGCAGCCTGTGCTGGGTCGGCACAGGTGCTATCGCCTCACGCCTCGGTGCTGGGACACTCTTACGGCGGAATGGTGGCAATGGGCTTACTCGCTGCCCTACACCGCTCACCCGCTGTTTGATACGGCGGACGCGAGCGCCGGGCAACACGGCAAGGTCTGGTTCCTTGGCGGCAATTTCACCGGGGCGGCGGACACCCGCACCGCCGTGATCCCACGTGGGAAATTCCTGTTCTTTCCCATACTGAACACGATGATGGATGACACCGATTGCTCAGGGAGCGGGCGCACCGTCGATCCGTACACGGTCGCCCAACTACGCGCCCTGCTCACACCGTCGATGGATGGCGCACACGCTATGAGTTGCACCATCGACGGCGTTCCGGTCCCTGGACTTTCAGACGCAGCACACTCACATTTCCGGGTTCATACTCCGTCGCCGCAGGGGTTCAGCTATGCCATTCCAGGGCAGGACAGCCTTAACGTGCTCTTCGGATACCCTTGTTGGAGCGACAAAAACGGCGCACCGATTCGCGTCGAAGCCAAAAAGTATCACGCAGTGGGCGATGGGTACTACCTCATGGTGGCGCCGCTGGCTCCTGGCGCTCACACGATACACATCCAGGGCACCACGGCGACGGGTTACACCCAGGATGAGACGTATAACCTGACGGTCTTAGCCCACGACGGGGATTAGGCCCGTAGCTGATGGGTTTGGTTTGGGTGGGAGTGGCTGGAGCAGCGGCTGTAAGCCGCTGCTTCAGTTCGTCTTTTGTACCGGGGCTATCGGTCTTCAACCTGCCGGGTGCCCCGGCCAGGCACACCCAGGAAATGCGTTCGGCCAGATTAACATCCACCCAATTATGCTTCAGCGCGTAATTGAAAAGCTGGGAAATCTTTGTCAAGTAATGGATTCGTGGCCGGGATGACCCAGGGTGGTTTCAAGAAATTGTAGCCGCCGACGGCAGTCGGCGCTAACACTCCGATAATCGAGGAAAAGTGCGCCGACTGCCGTCGGCGGCTACGATTTTGCAGGTTCTTGAATCCGCCCTGGCGAGAACTCAGGATGGCTTGAGAAAAAACTTGCGCTGCTTTTCGCTGATCGGCAGGGCGAGCTTTTCCATCACTTCCAACATGTCTTCCCAAACCCGGCGTTTCTCGCTCAGAGCCTGATTGCGCAATAAGTAGGCCGGATGGTAGGTCGGCATGAGCGGAGTGCCACGATACGTCTTCCAATTTCCCCGCAACTTCGTGATGCCGATGGTCTTGCCCAGCAACCCTTCCACCGCTGTTGCACCAAGGGCAACGATGACCTTGGGCCGGATCAAATCAATCTGCTCGTGGAGATAGGGAATGCAGGTGTTCATCTCATCTGGCGTCGGCTTGCGATTGCCGGCCGACTGATCCGGGGTGTCCGGCCGGCACTTCAAAATGTTGCCGATATAGACCGTGTCGCGGGTCAGGCCCATCGTCAGGATGATTTTGGTCAGCAATTGACCCGCCTTGCCCACGAAAGGTTCGCCTTGCTCATCTTCATCCGCCCCGGGCGCTTCCCCGATGAACATCAGTTCCGCATCGAGGCTGCCCACGCCGAACACGACGTTCTTACGCGACGAGGCCAAGTGAGGGCATTTAACACAGACCACCGCCCGCTGCCGCAACTCCGCGAACGCGACAGCCTTGGCTTTCGGACCGAGCGCAGGTCCAGGTATCGGGGCAGGAGCGGCGGCATACGCTTCCCCAGGCAGAGCCAGCGAAGACGGCTGTTCGTTAG